>Ga0081538_10001506_pt1 | contig 23901 bp, 23 predicted proteins | sample TabmetS5T2R1_FD_71022 | JGI IMG/M metagenome (GOLD analysis project Ga0081538, IMG submission 71022) | Tabebuia heterophylla rhizosphere microbial communities from the University of Puerto Rico - S5T2R1 | ecosystem: Host-associated > Plants > Roots > Rhizosphere ... | reverse complement strand
GCGCCGCGCTGGTGCCCGCCCCCGGCGACGGGCCGCTGGCCGCCGTCGTGGCCGCGCTGGAGGCCCTGGACGCCGGCCACGTGCTCGTCCTGGCCGGCGACCACCCGGGGCTGCGGGTGGAGCTGCTCGCCCACCTGGTGGGGCTGCGGGGGCGCGCCGAGGCGGTGGCCTGCCGGCGCGGCGGCCGGCTCGAGCCGCTGGTGGCCGTGTACGAGCGCCGGCCGGCGCTGGCCGCGGCGGGCGCCCGGCTGGCGGCCGGCGACGGCTCGCTGCGCGGCCTGCTGGCCGCCCTGCGGACCCTGGTCGTCGAGGAGGCCGAGTGGCGGCGCCTTGACCCGGACGGCCGCTCGTTCGCCGACCTCGACGACCCCGCCGCCGTGGCCGCCTGGCGCCGCGTCCAGGCGGGGGAGCGATGGCGATAGAGTGGCGGCCATGGACGAGCTGAACGAGTTCATCGAGCGGGTCCGCTCGCTGCTGGGCCCCAACCCCCCGAGCCTCGGGCCCGGCGAGGTCGAGGCGGTCCTGGAGCTGGCCCGGGTGGCCGCCCACACGGCGGAGCGCCGGGCCGCCCCGGTGACCGCCTACCTGGCCGGCATGGCGGTCGCCGGGGCGGCGCCGGAGGCCCGCGAGGCCTTCCTCGACGACCTGGTCGTCAAGCTCGAGGTGCAGCGCCCCGGCTGACCCCGGTGATCCGGGCGCCGATCCCGGTGTCGCCGCTCAGGCCGCGGCGCGCAGCGCCGGCAGCACCTCGCGCCCCAGGCGCTCCGCCTGCTCCCGCTCGCCCGGGCCGACCGGGATGAGGCTCAGGGCGTCGAAGCCGAGCCGGCGGAAGCCGAGCAGCCGCTCGGTGACGGCGCCGGCGGAGCCGGCGACCACGCCTTCCCGCCCCTCGGCGCGCTCGTCCACGCGCACGCCGACGTTGTAGGCGCAGGTGATCTCGCCGGGGTCGCGACCGGCGGCGATGGCGGCGGCCAGCACGCGCTCGCGCATCGCGCCCACCCGCTCCGGCGGGGCGTAGCCCAGCGACGGGATCCAGCCGTCTGCCAGCCGCCCGGTCAACGCCAGCGCGCGGTTGCCGTAGGTGCCCAGCCAGATCGGGATGTGGCGGTCCGGCTTGGGTTCCAGGTCGGCGGCGTCGGTGCGGTACAACCGGCCTTCGAAGGTGAAGCCCGGCCGCGACCACAGGCCCCTGGCGATGCGGATCGCCTCCTCCAGCCCGTCGACCTTGTCGCGTGGCGAGCGCACCGGCAGCCCGAACGCCCGGAACTCCTCGTCCACCGCGCCGCCGCCCAGGCCGAGGATCAGCCGGCCGCCCGACAGCCGGTCGAAGGTCTCCGCCATCTTCGCCAGCACCGCCGGGGGCCGGTAGGGCACGCCGAGCACGCGGGTGGCCACCCGGACGCGCGAGGTGGCCGCGGCGATCCACGACAGCATCGTCCAGGGCTCGTAGGTCGGCTGCCGGCCGTGCAGGTGGTCGGAGGCGGACACGAAGTCGAAGCCGAGCGCCTCGGCCCCGCGGGCGGCGGCCACCGGGTCGGCGCCGGGTGTCGCGGCGGTCGAGACGCTCAACCCGATCAGCATTCCACGCATGGGCGCTCCCTCCTGCGGTGGTCGGGCCTTCTGGGCAGCTCCACCCGCAGCAGCCGGAACGCCAGCTCGACGGCGGGGCCGATGCCGAAGGCGTACAGGACGGTGCCGACGCCGGCCGCGCCGCCGAGCAGCCAGCCGGCCGCCAGCACGCTCGCCTCGAGCAGCGCCCGGACCACGCCGACCCGCGCCCGGGTCCGCGCCGAGATCGCCAGCATCAGCGAGTCCCTCGGGCCCGAGCCGAGGCCGGCGCCGATGTACAGCGCGGAGCCGAGCGCGACCAGCCCGACCCCGGCGACCACCGCCAGCAGCCGCGGCGGCAGCGACCGGGTGTCCAGGTCGCCGCCGATCCCGGTGGCGAGCATGGCGTCGGCGAACAGGCCGATGGCGACCATGTTCGCCAGCGTGCCCGGCCCCGGGCGGATGCCGGCGGCCAGCGTCACGGCGACCAGGGCGACGCCGACCAGGACGGTCGCCACCCCGAACGACAGCGGGGAGACCTGCCGGATGCCGTCGTGGAGCACGTCCCACGGCGACACGCCCAGCCCGGACCGCAGCCCCAGGACCACGCCGGCGGCGAACAGCCACAGCCCGGCGAACAGCCGCGCCCAGGCGAGCGCTCGGCCGCGGGTCACGGCGGCTGCTCGCCCAGCCGGCGCACCACCGTCTCGCTGATCTCGGCCAGCGCGCCGAGCTGGTCCCTGGACAGCAGGTCGATGAAGTGCCGGCGCACGGACGCCACGTGCCCGGGCGCGGCATCCTGGATCGCGCGCCAGCCGGCCTCGGTCAGCACCACGAAGGCGCCGCGGCCGTCGGAGGCGCAGTCCTCCCTGGTGACCAGCCCGCGCTGCTCCATGCGGGTGATGTGGTGCGACAGCCGGCTCCTGGACCAGGCCATGCGGGCGGCGAGGGCGGCGAGCCGCTCGCGGTGCCCCTCGGCCTCGGACACGTTGGACAGGACGTCGTAGTCGGGCCCGGACAGGCCCGACTCCCGCGCCAGGTCCCGCACGATCTGGGCGTGCAGCAGCGTGCGCATGCGCATGTAGCCGCGCCACGCGCGGTCCTCGGCCTCGTCCAGCCACCGCGGCTCGGTAGTTGACACGTCATCAACGCTATGCCAAGTTAGATGACACGTCAACTATGTCGTGGGGTGCGCGTGGACGGTCGGGAGGTGGACGCCTACCTGGCGCGGATCGGCGCCGCCCGCCCGGCGCGCGCCGACGCGGCGGCGCTACGCGAGCTGCACCTGCGCCACCTGCTGTCGGTGCCCTTCGAGAACCTCAGCATCCACCTGGGGGAGCCGATCGTCCTCGACCCCGCGGCGCTGCGCGACAAGCTCCTGCGGCGGCGCCGTGGCGGGTTCTGCTACGAGCTCAACGGCGCCTTCGCCGAGCTGCTGTCCGCGCTCGGCTTCCAGGTGACGCTGCTGGCGGCCCGCGTCTTCGGCGACGGCGGCCCAGGGCCGCCGTTCGATCACCTCGCCCTCCGCGTGGACGTCGACGGCGACGGCCCGTGGCTCGCCGACGTCGGCTTCGGCCGCCACAGCAGCCACCCCCTGCGGCTCGACACCGGCGCCGAGCAGGCCGACCCCGGCGGCACCTTCCGCATCGCCGAGACCGCCGACGGCGACCTCGACGTCCTCAGGGACGGCCAGCCGCAGTACCGCGCCGAGCAGCGGCCCCGCTCGCTCGGCGACTTCGAGCCGACCTGCTGGTGGCAGCAGACCTCGCCCAGGTCCCACTTCACCCGCTCGCTGGTCTGCTCCCTGCTCACCGAGCACGGCCGCGTCACCCTCAGCGACCGGACCCTCATCCACACCACCGGCGACCACCGCGAGGAGCGCACCCTCGGCGACGACGCCGAGGTCCTCGACGCCTACCGGACCCACTTCGGCATCGTCCTGGACCGCCTCCCGACCCCGCCACGGAGGCCCACCGCGGAGCCCTGACCGCGCCGGCCTCGCCGGCGCGGTCGCCTGCCACGTCCCGAGTGACCGGCGCGGGCTACCCCCGCGACGACCCGCCGAGCACCCACGTGCCTACGAGACAGGAGGCACTGGTGGTGGTCTCGCCGGGCCGCTGGCAGGGGGCGTCCACGATCGCGAGGGCCACCTGGGCCCTGGAGACCAGGACCTGGCCCTTGCGGAACCGGTCCCCCTTGCTACTGGACGGCGTGTCAGGGATGAAGTGGTCGCGGGTCACGACGTGACGGGCGCCCAGGTAGCGGTGGGTGTCGGGGTCCAGGATGATCTCCAGCCGGAGCCAGTCACTGGACCCGGTCCCCTCGATGGCGGCCGCCCGGACCAAGGCCACGCCGCGGCGGCCGGCGGCGTCGGTGGCGCCCTGCACGACCGTGACCCCGGGGATCTTCAGCAGCGCCTGCGACAGCGCGGCATGGACGTCCGCCGGCATCACGGTTTGCAGCATCCCCTCGATCAGCATGAAGGCCCGGTCCTGGACGGTGTCGCCAACGGGGATGAAGGAGCAGGCGGGGTCCTCGACCAGCCGGTAGACGGCGGCCAGCAGCCCGTCCGGGTCGGTGGGCACCGCAGACGGGTCTGGGAAGTACTTCGCAAGGCCGACCATGGGGCGGATGCGTGGCGGCTGGCCAGGCGGGCACCCCTGTGGCCACGGGGGGACCTGCCTCCGCTCCTTCGACACTTTCGGGGCGCCGGCCGTGCGGCGGTCACTGCCCCGCCAGGCATACTTCTTGCCGTCGACCCGGTTCCACAGCTCGACGGTGAAGGGCTTGCGGCTCCCGTACTCCACCCGCAGCTCCTTTTCGTACACCCACTGGTGCGGCCTGGGGGTGGGCTCGGCAGCGCTGGCGGCCGGCGGGGCCGGCTCCCGTTCCTGGGGCAGCTGGCGGGCCACCAGCACGGCCGCCCCCAGCACGGCGACCAGCGCCAGCCCGGCGGCGGCGGCCACCACCCGGCCGCGGCGCGCCCGGCGGCGCAGGAACCGGTCATAGCCGCCTGGCGGCACCGGAGCCAGTTCCGCCGCCCGCTCGTAGGCGTCCCGTAGCTGCTCTTCCAGTGTCATGGTCGCTCCCTGAGGCTGAGCGTGTGGCCCTGGGCGGTGGCGTCGAGACCGCGGCGAAGCCTGGCCAGGCCCCGGCGGGCCAGCGTCTTGACCGTGCCGGCCGGGACCCCGAGCACCCGCGCGATCTCGGCCTCGCTGAGGTCCTCGTAGTAGCGCAGCACCAGCACCGTCCGCTGGCGCAGCGGCAGCCGGCGGGTCGCCGCCCACAGCACGATGGCGTCCTCCCGGTGCTCGTCGCGGTACGCCTCCTCCGGGCGGTCGCGGGACAGGTAGCGGGCCTCGACGAGCGCGCGGCGCAGCAGCGACCGGTGCCGGTTGACCAGCACCTTGCGGGCGTAGGCTTCGGGGTTGTCGGGTCTGCGCACCAGCCGCCAGCGCCGCCAGGTCCGCACGAGCGCGTCCTGGGCCAGTTCCTCCGCCTGGGCCGGGTCGCCGGTGAGCAGGAAGCCGAGCCGGCACAGGCGCTCATAGTGCTGGGCGAAGAACCCCCGGAACTCCTCGTCGGTCGCCATGCCAGCCCCTCGCTGTCCCGCCGCCGCCATGGACGACGCGCCACGGCGGCCCACGGTTTCACCGAGCGCGCACCGACGGCTAGGCTTCCCCCATGACCGCGACCGTCCGGGGCTTCACCTACGAGCAGGTGGCGGGCACCATCGACCACTCCCTGCTGCGCCCCGAGCTCACCCTCGAGGAGGTGCGGGCCGGCTGCGAGCTGGCCGCCCGCTACCGCGTCGCGTCGGCCTGCGTCCGCCCCGCCGACGTGCCGCTGGCCGTGCCGCTGCTGGCCAGAAGCCAGGTCGCGGTGGGGACCGTCGTCGGCTTCCCGCACGGCTCCGCGCCCACCGAGGTGAAGGCGCACGAGGCCGGGCTGGTCCGCTCCCAGGGCGCCGACGAGATCGACATGGTGCTCAACATCGGCTGGCTGCGCTCCGGCGAGCTGGCCCGCGCCGAGGAGGAGGTCCGCCAGGTGGTGGCCGCCGCCGGCGGCGCGGTCGTCAAGGTCATCCTCGAGAACGCCTACCTCAGCGACGAGCAGAAGGTCCTCGCCTGCAAGGCGGTGGAGGCCGCCGGCGCCGACTACGTCAAGACCTCCACCGGCTTCGCGCCCAGCGGCGCCACCGTCGAGGACATCCGGCTCATGCGCGCCAGCGTGTCGCCGCGGGTGAAGGTCAAGGCGGCCCACGGGGTGCGCACCCTGGACGCGCTGCTGGACGTCATGGAGGCCGGCGCCGACCGCTGCGGCGCCACCGCCACCGCCGGGATCCTGGATGACTTCCTCGCCAGAGCCGGCGCCTGAGCTCCGCCGCCACCTGGGCGTCGACCTGGGCGGCACCAACATCAAGGTGGCGGTCGTGGAGGAGCGCGACGGCGCCGGGCTGACGGTGGTGGCGCGGGAGCGCCACCCCACCGAGTCCCACCGCGGCCCCGAGGGCGTCGTCCGGCGGCTCGCCGAGGTCGGCCGGGAGGCGCTGGAGCGGCACGGCGCGGTGGGCACCGTGGGCGTCGGCGTCCCCGGCGTCTTCCACGAGGAGCACGGCCACGCCGTGCTGCTGCCCAACCTCCCCGGCGACTGGCACGGCGTCCCGGTCCGGGACCCGCTGGCCGCGGCGCTCGGCCACCCGGTCGCCATGGTCAACGACGCCCGCGCGTTCAGCCTCGCCGAGTCGCTGCTCGGCGCCGCCCGCGGGCTCGGCACGGTGGTGTGCCTGGTGCTCGGCACCGGCGTCGGCGGCGGCATCGTGGTCGACGGGCGGCTGCTCCGCGGCACCGGCGGCGCCGGCGAGATCGGCCACCAGACGGTGCTGCCGGGCGGGCCACGCTGCGGCTGCGGGAACGCCGGCTGTGCCGAGGCGCTCACCCGCGCGGACGTGTTCGCGCGGCTCGGCGGGCGCGCCACCGCCGAGGAGGTGTACGCGGCCGCGCGGGCCGGCGACGCCACCGCGCTGGCCGCCGTCGAGCACGTCGCCAAGTGGCTGGGGGTCGCGCTGGCCAACGCCTACGTGCTGCTGGCACCCGACGCCTTCGTGGTGGGCGGCGGCATCGCCGCCGCCGGCGACCTGCTGCTCGGGCCGCTGGAGGCGGCGGCGCGGCGGCAGGTGTTCATCGTGCCGCCGGAGCGGATCCGGGTGCTGCCGGCGGCGCTGGGGCCCTACGCGGGCGCGATCGGGGCGGCGCTGTTCGGCAGGGAGGCCGGCGGCGAGGCGCTGAAGACCGCGTCGATGGCGTAGGCGTCGGCGTTGTAGGCCGTCTCCGTGTGCTCCAGCGGCATCCCCTGGGTGTCGTAGATGATGCGGCGCTCCACCAGCAGCGCGGAGCGGCGCGGGACCTCCAGCAGGCGCGACTCGGTGGCGGTGGCCAGGCGCGCCCGGATCCAGGACCGCGACACGCCGGGGACGCGGCCGCGGGCGGCCAGGCTCTCGTGCAGCGAGCCGGTCTCCAGGTCGTCGGCGAGCACGCCGGCGCACTCGGCCGGGAGCGCGGCGTGCTCGATCGCCAGCGGCACGCCGTCGGCCAGCCGCAGCCGGGAGATCGCCACCACGCGGGCGCCGGCGGGCAGCCGCAGCGCCTCCAGGTCGGCGCCGGTCGCGGCCCGCAGCCCCGCCTGCAGCAGCCGCGAGGAGGCCTTCACGCCGCGCCGCCGCATATCCTCGGTGAAGCTCAGCAGCGCGCTCTCGTGGCGGTGGATCGGCCTGGGCGCGACGAAGGTGCCGGCGCCCCGGCGGCGCTGCACCAGCCCCTCGGCCGCGAGGTTCTGCACCGCCTGGCGGGCGGTCATGCGGCTCACCCGGTAGCGGGCCGCCAGCTCCGACTCCGACGGCAGCGGGTCGCCCGGCGCCGAGCGCCGCACCCGGCGGCGCAGCCACCGTTCGATCTCCTGGTACCGGGCTTCCGGCGAGCGCTCTGCCACCGAGTCCTTGACCTCCCGAATCGGCCAAGTCTAGTGTCGTTGCACCCGAAATGCCTAGACAACCGGCTCAGGCAAGTATGGAGTTCTCGATGTCCGCTTCCAAGGCAGCCGGGCGCTGGACCACGGCGGCCATCGGCCTGCTCGAGCGCCTGGCCGAGCGGGAGCGGGAGCGGATCGCGCAGGCGGCGGCCTGGTGCGCCGACGCCATCGCCGCCGGCGGGCTGGTGCACGTGTTCGGGACCGGCCACTCGCGCATGGCGGTCGAGGAGATGTTCCCCCGCTACGGGTCGTTCCCGGGGTTCCACCCGCTGGTGGAGCTGTCCATGACCTTCCACACCCAGATCGTCGGCGCCAACGGCCAGCGCCAGGCGATGCTCATCGAGCGCACCGAGGGCCTGGCCGAGGCCATCCTGGCGAACTTCTCCTTCCGCCCGACCGACGTGATGCTGGTCTTCAGCGTCGGCGGCGTCACCGCCGTGCCCATCGAGATGGCCGACGGCGCCAGGCGGCGCGGCATGCGGGTGATCACCGTGACCTCGGTGGCGCACTCGCGCGCCTCCGAGCCCGGCCACCGGGACGGCCGCCGGCTGCTGGACGTCGCCGACCTGGTCATCGACCTCGGCACGCCCGTCGGCGACGCGCTCATCACCCTGGACGGGCTCCAGGAGCCGGTCGGTCCCGCCTCGTCGGTGGTGGCGGTGGCGGTGGCCAACGAGATCAAGGTGCAGACCGCCGAGCTGCTGGTGGGACGCGGCGAGGTCCCGCCGGTGATCACCGCCCCGGCGCTGGTGGGGCCGGAGCGCTCCGCCGCGCTGTTCGACGCCGCCTACCGCGAGCACGCCCGCCGGGCCGCGGCAACCCTCGCGGGGGCGGAACCTCGGCACGAGTAGCAGGGTCGGACCTCGACCCGAGCAGGAAGGAGCAGGGCATGGACAGGACGTTCAGACGCCGGCTGCTGGCGCTGGCGGTCGGCGCGCTGCTGGCGTTCACGCTGGCCGCGTGCGGGTCCGACGAGCCGTCTGGTGGGGCGGCGGGCGGCGGCGACCAGAAGTGGGTGATCGGCGTCAGCAACACGCTGGTGGGCAACGGCTGGCGCGAGGAGATGATCTGCTCGGTCAAGGCCGAGGCGCTGGTGAGCGGCAAGGTCAGCAGGGTGGTCGTGGCCAACCGCAACGGCGGGCCCACCGAGCAGATCGCCGACCTGCGCAGTCTCATCTCGCAGGGCGTCAACGCGATCATCGTCAACCCCACCGACCGGGAGAAGCTCAACCCCGTCATCAAGCAGGCCAAGGACAAGGGCATCGTGGTGGTCGCGGTCGACCAGGCCGTGACCGCGCCAGAGGCCTACGTCGCCACCAACGACCAGGTGGCCTACGGCCGCCTCGGCGGCGAGTGGCTCGCCAAGGCGCTCGGCGGCAAGGGCAACGTGGTGGAGATGCGCGGCATCGCCGGCGTCCCCGCCGACGACGACCGCCACAAGGGCTTCACCGAGGCGCTGGCCGCCTACCCCGACATCAAGGTGGTCAAGGAGGTCTTCACCGGCTGGGACTTCTCCAAGGGCGGCCAGCAGGCGCTCGACCTGCTCAACTCCGCCACCAAGATCGACGGGATCTGGACCTCGGGCATCGACTACACGGTGGTCAAGGCGTTCCAGACCCTCAACAAGCCGTACGTGCCGATCGTCGGGGCCGACAACAACGAGTTCCTCAACCAGCTCCTGACCCTGAACTCCAAGGGCCTCAAGGGCGCCGCCGTCACCAACCCGGCGACCATCGGCGGTGTCGGCACCTCGATCGCCATCGACGTGCTCGAGGGCAAGCAGGTGCCCCGCGAGACCCTGCTGACCCCGCAGGTCTGGGACTACGACACCGGCAAGGACCAGCTCGAGAAGAACTACTTCCCGCAGCGGGAGCCGACCTACAGCTCCCAGGTCGAGGTCGCGCCCTACACCGACTACACGCCCCAGCAGCTCTTCACCTGCAAGGGCCCCGGGGAGTAGACGATCGCAGCGTCCCTGCTCAGCGCCCGCGAGGTCGCCAAGCGGTACGGGCCGGTGGTGGCCCTCCGCTCGGTCGACCTCGCGGTCGAGCGGGGCGAGGTCCACGGGCTGGTCGGCGCCAACGGGGCCGGCAAGAGCACGCTGGTCAAGATCCTGAGCGGCGTGCTCAGCCCCGACGCGGGCGTGGTGGAGGTGGCCGGCCGGGCGGTGCGGCTCCGCTCGCCGGCCCACGCCCGCGCCAGCGGCCTCGCGCCGGTGTTCCAGGACCCCGCCTTCGCCCCCGACCTGACCGTTGCCGAGAACCTCCGGCTCACCGGCACCGACCAGCGCGCGTTCCGTCGCCAGGTCGGCGAGCTCGGCCTGGACGGCGTCGAGCTCGCCGAGCCGGCCGGGTCGCTGCCCCTGCCGCTGCTGCGCATGCTCGACCTGGCGCGGGTCCTGGCCCACGAGCCGTCGCTGCTGCTGCTGGACGAGATCACCGCCGCGCTGCCGGCCGACTACGCCGACCGGGTGTTCGCCGCCATCCGGCAGGCGCGGGAGGAGGACCGCTCGGTGCTGTTCATCTCCCACCGGCTGCTGGAGGTCCAGGAGATCTGCGACCGCGTCACCGTGCTCCGCGACGGGCGCAACGTCGACACCTACCGCACCAGCGAGCCGGAGGGGTTCGGGGAACCCCAAGGGGGTGCCCCGACGAGACGGGCGGAGCAGCGGATCGTCGCCTCCATGCTCGGCGAGCGGGCGGCGCTGGCGGTCACCGAGCCCCGGCGGGTGGCGCGCACCTCGCACGCGCAGCCGGGCGAGCCGGCGCTATCGGTGCGCCGGCTCTCGGACGGCCACCGGGTCAAGGACATCTCCTTCGACCTGGCCAGGGGCGAGGTGCTCGGCATCACCGGGCTGGAGGGGCAGGGCCAGGACGAGCTGTTCGCGATCCTGGCGGGGGACCGCAAGGCCGCCGGCGGCGAGATCGTCGCCAGCGGGAGCCGGCTGGCCGCGCGGCACCCCCACGACGCCATCCGCCGCGGCCTCACGCTGGTGCCCTCCGACCGCTGGCAGGCGCTGCTGCCGCAGCGCTCGGTCCGCGAGAACCTCGCCATCGCGCACTACAACGCGCCACCGGGATGGGGCTGGATCAACCTGGACCGGGAGCGCCGGCGGGTCGCCGAGGCGATCGACCGGCTGTCCATCGACACCCGCGCCCAGGCGCAGGCCAGGCGCCTGTCCGGCGGCAACCAGCAGAAGGTCGCCATCGGCCGCTGGCTGGTGGGCGGCTTCACCACCCTGCTGTGCTTCGACCCGACCCGCGGCATCGACGTCGGCACCAAGCACCAGATCTACGACCTGTTCCGGGAGCTGGCCGCCGCGGGCAGGTCGGTGCTGATGTTCACCAGCGAGCTGCGCGAGGTCCCGCTGGCCTGCGACCGCGTGCTGGTGCTCTACGACGGCCGCATCGTCGCCGAGCTGGCCGCCGCCGACGCCGACGAGGCCACCCTGCTCGGCGCCGCGCACGGCCTGGCGGAGACCCTGACGGAGTCCTGATGGCCACCGCCACCGCCACCACCCGCGCCCTCGGGCCCGCCGCCGGCCGGCTGGCCCGCCGGCACGCCTGGACCGGCGCCGTGGTCGCCTTCTTCTTCCTGCTGCTGGCGTGGAACGCGTCGCAGACCCGCAACTTCGGCGCCTTCGAGATCCAGACCCTGCTCGCCTCCACGCTGCCGCTCGCCTACCTGGCGATGGCGCAGTCGGTGGTGGTGATCGGCGGCGGCATCGACCTGTCGGTCGGCGCCATGCTGGTGCTGGTCAACTGCCTGTCCGCGCGCCTCATGGAAGGCACCGACCTCGGCGGCTCGCTGCTGGTCGCGGCCGGCTGCCTGGCCCTCTCCACCGCGCTGGGCGCGCTCACCGGCCTGGTCATCACCGTGTCCAGGATCCCCGACATCATCGTCACGCTGGCGGCCAGCTTCGTGTGGGGCGGCGCCGCCCTGTTCATCCTGCCCACACCGGGCGGCGGCACCTCCACCGGGTTCTCGGCGCTGGTGCTCGGCTCCGGCAGCGCCTGGTGGCCGGCGCTGCTGTGCCTGCTGGTCCCGCTGCTGCTGGTGTGGGCGCCGCTGCGCCGCTCCCGCACCGGCGTGGCCATCTACGCCCTCGGCAGCGACCGCAACGCTGCCTTCCTGTCCGGCGTGAACCCCCTGCGCACCAGGGTGGCGGCCTACGCCGTCGACGGCCTGCTGTGCGGCCTGGCCGGCCTGGCCACCACCGCGTTCACGGTAGGCGGCAGCCCGCAGTCGACCATCGCCATGAACGCCACCCTGAACTCGGTGGCCGCGATCGTGCTCGGCGGGGTGGCGCTCAGCGGGGGAGTGGGCGGCCTGATCGGCCCGGTGTTCGCCGTCTGGAGCCTGTACCTCATCCCCAACATCATGCTGGGCCTCGGCGTCGACCCCTCCTACGGCGAGGTCGTCAAGGGCGTGGTGGTGGTGCTGGTGGTCCTGGCGGGCGGGCTGCTGCGGGCCAGGAGGGAGCGGGCGCCATGACGCAGACGGCGGTCAGGGACGAGGGCCAGGCGACCGAGCGCGGCTTCCTGGCGCGGGTGGCGGCCGCCGACCGGCCGACGCTGGCGCTGATCGGGGTGCTGGTGGCGCTGGTGGTCGCCAACGGCCTGATCGAGCCCAACTTCCTCAGCCTCAGCCAGCTCCGCAACACCCTGCTGGTCACCGCGCCGCTGGCGCTGCTGGCCGGCGGCCAGACGCTGTGCATGCTCACCGGCGGCATCGACCTGTCGGTGGCGATGACCGCCACCGCCGCCGCCTACGTCACCGGCGTCCAGTCCGCCGACGGCTCCGCGGTGCTGGCGATCGCGGCCGGGCTGCTGGTCGGCGTGGTCGTCGGCCTGGTCAACGGCCTGGCGATCGGCGTCTTCAAGGTCAACCCGCTGATCATGACGCTGGGCATGTCCGGGATCCTCACCGGCCTGCTCACCGTCGGCAGCCAGAGCTTCCTCGGCGGCGCCACCCGCATGTCCGAGCTGGTGCTGGAGCTCGGCGGCGGCACCATCGTCGGCCCCATCCCCTGGAACCTGGTGGTGTGGCTGCTGCTGGGCGGCGCGCTGGTGGTCGGCCTGCGCCGCACCGGGCTGGGCCGGCTGATCTACGCCGTCGGCGACAACCGGGTCGCCTGCCGCCTGGCGGGCGTGCGGATCTGGCAGGTCGAGACCGCCGTCTACACCATCTGCGCGCTGCTGGCGGCGGTCGCCGGCATCCTGATCGGCGGGCGCAGCGGCTCGGTCGACCTCCAGCTCGCCGGGTCGTTCCTGCTGCCGTCGGTGGCCGCCGCGGTGATCGGCGGCACCTCGATCCTCGGCGGCATCGGCGGCTACACCGGCACCATCCTCGGCGCGGTGATCCTGGCCGTGCTCGACACCATGCTGAACCTGCTCACCGTCGACGAGGCGCTCAAGCAGGTCCTGTACGGCTGCATCATCCTGGCGCTGTCGTGGGTGTACGCGCGCGGCACCGCGTCAGCCTGACACCACCCGGTCCTCGAAGTCGCCGCTCTGCTCGTCCTTGAGGATGAGCTTGACGCGGCCGTCCGGCAGGGTCTCGCGCTTGATCACGGTGCGGCCGTCGTAGGTGGTGGCGGCGCGCGCCACCCGGGCGGTGGTGCCGCCGCGCCACTCCAGCTCGACCGGCTCCCAGCGGCCCGACTCCGCCGAGCGGTAGCAGGCGTCCATGACCGCGTTGACGACGTAGCCGTCGTAGAAGGTCTCGGCGGGCTCGCGGCCGGCGTCGAGCGCGTCGAGCATGTCGGTGAACATGTTGGTGTAGCCGAGCTCGCCCACCTCGTCGCCGACCGGGAACAGCCAGCCGGCCTCGGTCTCGGCCTTCTCCGCCACGTACCCGCCGCTGCCGCCGCTGGAGAACATCTCGAAGCCGGTGCGCAGGAAGTGGTTGAGCCAGATGGTGCCGTCGGTGCCGGCGACCTCGTCGCGGAGGTCCATGCCGCCGCGGAACGTCCACGACACCTCGAACTGGCCGATCGCGCCGCTCTCGAAGCGCACCAGCGCGATCGCGTTGTCCTCGGCGTCGATCGGGTGGACCAGGGTGTCCTTCCAGCACATCGCCGCCACCGGGCGGTTCCCCTTGCCGACGAACCCGCGGATGATCTCGATGCAGTGGCAGCCGAGGTCCACGATGGCGCCGCCGCCGGCCTTGCGGGCGTCCCAGAACCAGGCGCTGTGGGGACCGGGGTGGGTCTCCCTGGAGCGCACCCACAGCACCTCGCCGACCGCCCCGCCGCGGACCGCGTCCACGGCCTTGAGGGTCTTGGGGGTGTAGCAGAGGTCCTCGAGGTAGCCGGTGAACACCCCGGCGCGCTCGACGGTGTCCAGGATGCGCCTGGCCTCGGCGGCCGAACGCGCCAGCGGCTTGGTGCACAGCACCGCCTTGCCGGTCGCCGCGGCCAGCGCGATGGCCTCCTCGTGCAGGTCGTTGGGCAGGCCGACGACCACCACGTCGGTGTCGGGATGCTCCACAGCGGCCTTGAGATCCGTGGTGTGGTGGGGGATCTGCCATCGCCCCGCGAACGCCGACGCCCGTTCCTGCGAGCGCGAGTACGCCACCTCGACACGGTCCAGGCCACGCCGGCCGTGCAGCGTCATCGTGTAGAAATCGCCGATGAGACCGGTCCCAAGTAAGGTGACACGATGCGCGCGGCCCACTCGTCCTCCCAGTTCCCAGACCGTCGTCCCGGTGGAGCAGGGCCCTAAGTCTAGACAGCGAGGAGGTGCCCATGGCACTCGGGGTCGGCATCGTCGGCAGCGGGTTCATCGCCCGGTTCCACGTGCTGGCGTGGCAGTCGGTGCGCGGCGCCGACATCACCGCGATCTGCAGCCGCAACGCCGAGACCGCCGGGGAGCTCGCCGAGCTGGCGCGGCGGCTGGGCGTCGGCGACCCGCACGTCTACAGCGACCCGGCGGAGCTCGCCCGCGACGCCCGCGTCGACGCAGTCTGGATCTGCTCCCCGAACTACCTGCGCGTCGAGCAGGTCGGGGCGATCACCGGGGAGGTGACCGCCGGCCGGGCCGAGCTGGTCGGCCTCGCCTGCGAGAAGCCGCTGGCGCGCACCCTGGCCGAGGCGCGCGAGGTGGTGCGGCTGGTCGAGCAGGCCGGGCTGCTCCACGGCTACCTGGAGAACCAGGTGTTCGCGCCGGCGCTGGTGCGCGGCCGGCAGATCCTGTGGGAGCGGGCGGCCCGGCAGGCCGGCCCGCCCTACCTGGCCCGCGCCGCCGAGGAGCACGGCGGCCCGCACCGCGCCTGGTTCTGGGACCCGACCCAGCAGGGCGGCGGGGTGCTGAGCGACATGATGTGCCACACGGTGGAGGTCACCAGGAAGCTCCTCAGCGAGCCCGGCAATCCCGGCTACCTGACGCCCAGGGCGGTCTCGGCGCAGATCGCGGCGCTGAAGTGGACCCAGCCGCGCTACGCCGACGAGCTGCTGGCCACCTACGACGGCGCGGTCGACTACCGCTCGACCCCGGCCGAGGACTACGCCCGCGCGCAGGTCACCTACCAGACCGCCGACGGCCGCCAGGTCGTGGCCGAGGCGACCACCTCCTGGAGCTACGTCGGCCCGGGCCTGAAGATCGCCTGCGACGTGCTCGGCCCGGAGTACTCGCTGGAGTGGAACACGCAGAGCTCGGAGGCCAAGCTGTTCATCGGCCGCAACCTCCAGCGCGCCCAGGAGGCCGGCGAGGACCTGCTGGAGAAGCAGCAGGCCGAGACCGGGCTCATGCCGGTGCTGGCCGACGAGGCGTTCAGCTACGGCTACACCCACGAGGACCGGCACATGGCCGAGGCGTTCGCCGCCGGCCGGCGGCCGGACGAGACCCTCGACGACGGGCTGGTCGTCGCCGAGCTGCTCATGGCCGCCTACCTGTCCGCCGAGACCGGGCGCACGGTCCTGCTGCCCGCCGAGGGCCTGGAGGAGTTCGTGCCGCAGGTCGCCCGCGGCACCTGGGACCCCGCCGCGCTGCCGGGCGCCTCAGCGCAGTAGCCAGCCGCCGTCGACCGGCAGGGCCGCGCCGGTGGTGCGCCCGGACGCCGGCGACAGCAGGAAGGCGACGGCCGCGGCGACCTCGGCGGCGGTCACCGCCCGGCCGCCGAGGGGCTGGAGCTCGGGCAGGCGGCCGGCGATGCGCTCGTCCTGGAGCGCCCGGCCCGCCATGGGGGTGTCCACCAACCCGGCGGCGACCAGGTTCACCCGCACGCCCGTGGCGGCGACCTCCATGGCGGCGGCGCGGACCAGGCTGGCCAGCCCGCCCTTGCTGGCCGCGTAGGCGGCGGTCAGGAAGTCCAGGTCGGCGCTGCCGGCGAGCACCGAGCCGACCGCCACGAACGAGCCGCCGCCGGCCCGCTGCAGCGCCGGCAGCCCGGCGCGCATGAGCCGGAACGCCGACTCCAGGTTGACCCGCAGCACCTCGGCCCAGGCGGCGTCGGCGCAGCGGGTGACCGGCCCGTCGCCGAGCCGGCGCCCGCTCATCCCCACGGCGTGGACGATCCCGTCCAGCCCGCCGAGGGTCGCCTCGGCGAGGTCGACCGCCCGCTCCGCCCCACCCGGCACGGTGATGTCGACGGCATGCGGCTCGGCGGCGCGGTCGACGGCGACCACCCGGTGGCCGCCGCGGGCCAGCAGGTCCACGCAGGCGGCGCCGATGCCCCCCAGCCCGCCGGCGACCAGCACGCGGCCGGCGGCGCCCGCCGGGCCGCTCACCCTGCCGCCCCGCCGGCGGCGGCCAGCGGCTCCAGCAGGGCCCCGTCGTCCCGCAGCCGCGCCCGCAACCTGCCGGCCGGCAGCTCGCCCGGCACGCCGCCGCCGGCAGCGGCCAGCGCCGCCGCCGTGCCGGCGGCCTGGCCCATGGCCATGCAGGTGCCCATGGAGCGCGCGCTGGCGTGCGCGTCGTGGCTGGCGGAGAAGCAGCGCCCGGCCACCAGCAGGCCCTCCACGCCCGCCGGCAGCAGGCACCGGTAGGGGATGCCGTAGACGCCGGCGTCCGGCACGTACCGCCAGCGGGTGTCGGCGCCGGCGTGGTGGTCCTCGATCGGGGCGCCGCACAGCGCGACCTCGTCGTCGAAGCGGCGGCCGGCGAGGACGTCCTCGGCGGTCAGCCGGTAGCGGCCGTGCACGCGCCGGCTCTCGCGCACGCCGATCGCCGGGCTGGTGGTCACCAGCACGGCCCGCTCGAAGCCGGGGACCTGCTCGCGCAGGAAGCGCGCGTACTCCCACGCCTGCCGGCGGCCCTCGATCTCGGCGTGGGTGAGCTGCACCGGGTCGGTGGCGTCCACCCGCGGCACCCGCGTCATCAGCGCCATGACCACGCCGGGCTGGGGGGTGCGGTGCCAGCTCCCCTCCAGCCGCGGCAGCCGGTAGGCGCCGGACTCGCTGGCCTCGCGCATCCGCGCCCACAGGGCGGCCTTGCCGAACGCCTCGGCGCGCTCGACGTCCACGCCCGCCAGCCGGAACACCGTCGACAGCGACTGCACCCTGCCGTCGGCCGCCGGGGCGTCGAAGGGCACGCCGGCCCAGGCGGCGACGTCGGCGTCGCCGGAGGCGTCCACCACCGCCGCCGCCTCGACCCGCCCGGCCCCGCCCTTGTTGAACAGCGTCAGCGCGCGCACGCGGCCATCGTCGTCCAGCTCCACGCCGGTCACCCAGGTGTGCAGCAGCACCTCGGCCCCGGCCTCCAGCACCAGCGCCTCCCAGGTGCGCTTGAGCACCTCGGGGTCGTAGGTGATGCCGGTCCCGGCGCCGTAGGTGTTGGGCCGCTCGAAGGCCGCGCCCTCGGCGACCAGCCGCCCGACGACCTCCCAGGCGATGCCGGCGACCACCCGCCGCGGCGCCTGGCCCGGCGTGTAGAAGGCGTAGAAGGTGTCCAGCACCGCGGTGGAGATGCCGCCGAGGAACCCCATGCGCTCCACCAGCAGGGTCCGCGCGCCGCCGCGGGCGGCGGCGATGGCGGCGGTCGCGCCCGCCGAGCCCGAGCCGACCACCACCACGTCGTAGGCGTCAGCCACCGGGATGCTCCGCGGCCTCGAAGGCGAACAGGCGCGCGGGGTTGGCGACCACCAGCCGGTCGGCCAGCTCGCCGCCGAACGCCTCGCGCAGGCGGGGGACCAGCACCGCGAACAGGTGCGCCATGCCCGGCCCGCCGCCGTGGGCGCGCAGGTTGCCGCGCCTGGCGATGTCGCCGCCGAGCAGCAGGCTGCCGGCGTGCCCGGCCTCGGCCATGCGGCCGACCAGCTCGATCAGCAGCGAGTCCGGGTGGTACTTGACCTTGCCGGCGCCGTCGTAGATCACGAACGCGCCGCGCTCGGCCAGCTCGGCGTGCAGGCCCGGGTCGGGGTTGTGGTCCAGGTGGGCCAGGGCCACCCTGCCCGGCGGGACGCCGTGCTGGCCGAGCAGGTCCAGCACCTCGTGGGCCATGGTGCCCAGCTCGCAGTGGACCGCCACCGGCGCGCCGGTCGCCACCGCCGCCCGCGCGCCCGCGGCCAGGCGGCGGCGCTCCGGGGACGTCAGCGTCTGGTAGGAGGCGCCCAGCTTGATCACGCCGGCCCTGGCGGGCCCTTGCCGCGGTCGCGGTCCCTGCCAGTCGCGCTCGTCCATCCCCTCGGTGAGGTCGGCGACCAGCAACTCGGCCAGGGCGTCCTCCGGCTCGCCGAGCGCCCAGTGGCCGTCGGGGTAGTGCACGTCGCGGTGGAAGCCGGTGGCCGCGATCACGTGCAGCCCGGTCCGCTCGGCGAGCAGCCGCAGCGCCCGCGGGTCGCGGCCGAGGCCGATCGGGGTGAGGTCGGCGACCGCGCGGGCGCCGGCGGCGCGCACCGACGACGCCTCGGCCACCATCGGCTCCAGCTCGGTGAACGCCTCGCCGGGCAGCGCCGGCGTGCGGAGGAACAGGTGCTCGTGCGCGTCGGTGGGCCCGAGCGCCTCGGGCGCGACCGGCCCGAGCACGGTCTGGACGGCGCGGCGCGGGCGATCCTCCACGGAGCCTCCCAGGATCGGGCGGGGACGCCGCATGGTACCCGGCAAGCGGGCTGCAAGCGCCCTGCAAGCCTCCCGGCCCTATGGTGCTCGGTCATCAGCAGTCCCGCCGAGGAGGTCGTCCTTGCGAAGGCTTGCCATCCTGCTGGTCGCGGCCGTCGTGGCCGGCACCCTCACGATTGCCGCCGCGCCGCCGGCCGCGGCGATCTCCGATTGCTCGTCGCTGACCCTCCCCCGGGGCCCGCATCCCCCCAGCCGGGAGATCGGCCTCATCGTGTGCAAGGGGGACGTGCTCATCGGCGACCACTCGTACTTCGAGTACGCCTCGCTCTACATCGGCTCGGCGTCGACCAGGGCGACCGGCTGCACCCTGAGCTTCTGGACGACGCTGTACGCGGGTGGTGGGAGTGGGCAGTCGTGGAACGGTCCGTCGACCTTCCACGACTGCCGCCGGACGCTCCGTGCGAACGCCAGCCACGGCTACTACGGCAGGGGATCGGGGACGACCGCCAGGGCGATGATCGTCCACTCCTGCCTGACCCTCTGGTACGGCGGTCAGCGGGGCCAGCCGATCTGCTGGGAGTCCGGTCTCGCCGACGTCTGATCCCGACCCGGCGCCGGCGGCTACCCCTGCCGGCTGGCGATGACCAGCCAGGTCTGCATGGGCACGACCACGCCGTCGTCGTCGGCCCATGGCTCCACTGCCTGGTCGAAGTGGTGGCGCAGGGCCTCCCGGCGGCCCTCGTCGAGCTCGCCGACGGGCCCTTCCAGCGGCGAGCTGGCCACCTGCTGGCGCAGGAACTCCCCGGGTGACGCAAAGCGCGCCAGGAAGCCGCCGAGGCGGACCAGGGTCCCACCGAAGCCGGCGTCGGCCAGGAGCTTGCGGAGCCCGTCGCGGTCCGGGCCGGAGAACGGCCGCCGCATCAGCGAAGCCGGCTCCGGCCCGGCGTGGCGCTCCAGCGCGTCCACGAACGTGGCGAACACCGGCTGGTGGCCGACGGCCCGCCAGACGCCCAGCACCACCCGTCCGCCCGGCGCGAGCACCCGGTGCATCTCGCGCAGCGCCAGCGGCTGGTCGGGGAAGTACTGGAGCCCCTGCTGGCAGCACACCAGGTCGAAGGCGGCGTCGGGCAGCGGCAGCGCGGCGGCGTCGGCGGCGCGCCACTCGATCCCGCCCGCCCGGCCGGCGGTCACCTCCCTGGCGACCTCGAGCATGCCCTCGTTGAGGTCGGTGCCGACGACCGAGCCGGCGGCGCCGACCTTGGCGGCCGCCCCGCGGGCGACGATCCCGGTCCCGCAGGCGACGTCGAGCACCCGCTCGCCGGGTCGGACCGCCGCCAGCTCGAGGAGCTGCCCGGCGCACGGCGCGAACACGGTGGGGACCAGGTACCGCTCGTACGAGCGCGGGCCCTGCCCCTGGAGTTGGAAGGTCTGGCTGATGGTCGTCTCCTTTCCTGAGCCGATGCCGGGGTTGTCCCACGGCCCGGTAGAGGCCTGGTAGAGGCCTGGTACCGGGCCGGTCCCGCGCGGCTACCATGAGGCCACCGACGGGGAACGCGCGACGGGGATGCGGAGGGCGATGGGTGCCGTCCAGTTCAGGGTGCTCGGGCCGCTGGAGGCGACCCGGGACGACCGGCAGCTCCAGCTCGGCGGGCGCGGGCCACGCGCCGTGCTCGCCGCCCTGCTGCTGGAGGGCGGCAGGCACGTGGGCACCGACGCCCTCGTCGAGGCCGTGTGGGGCGAGGACGCCCCGGCCACCGCCGTCAAGGGGGTGCAGAAGTACGTCTCCTTCCTGCGCCGGCAGCTCGACGCGCCCGACCTGATCGTCAGCCGCCCTGGCGGGTACGGGATCGCCACGGACGCCGTGGACTGCCGGCGCTTCGAGCGCCTGGTGGACGAGGCCGAGGCGGCCGGCGGGGCGGACGAGGTGGCGACGCGGCTGGCGGAGGCGCTGGCGCTGTGGCGCGGCGAGCCGTACCCGGACCTCGGGGACCTGCCCGCCGCCCGCGCCGAGCGCCGGCGGCTGGAGGAGCGCCGGCTGGCGGCGGTCGAGGCGCTCGTCGAGGCGCGGCTGGCGCTGGGCCAGCACCACGGCCTGGTCGGATGGCTGGAGCAGCTGGTCGCCGCCCACCCGCTGCACGAGCGGCTGTGGGGCCAGCTCATGGTGGCCCTGTACCGGTCCGGCCGGCAGGCCGACGCGCTGGCGGCGTTCCGGCGGCTGCGCGCCACCCTGGTGGAGCAGCTCGGCGTGGAGCCCGCTCCGGAGCTCCAGCGGCTGCACGAGCAGGTCCTCGGGCAGCATCACGAGCTCGAGCCGGCGGGCTCGCGGGCCTACGGCGTCGCCGCCGGCGAGGCCGGCAACCTGCCGCGCCAGCTCACCAGCTTCGTCGGCCGCGCGACCGAGCTCGCCGACCTGGCGGCGCTGACGGACGCGCACCGCGCGGTCACGCTGACCGGCGCCGCCGGCGCCGGCAAGACCCGCCTGGCGCTGGAGGTCGCCCAGCACGTGCGCGATCGCCACCGCGACGGCGCCTGGCTGGTCGAGCTGGCCGCGCTGGTGGCGCCCGAGCAGGTGCCGCTGGCCGCCGCCGGAGCCCTCGGGCTCGGCGAGCAGCCCGGCCGCGCCATGCTCGAGGTGCTCGCCGACCACCTGCACGGCAGGCGCCTGCTGCTGGTGCTCGACAACGCCGAGCACCTCCCGGACGGGGCGGCCGAGCTGGTGGACCGGCTGCTGCGCGGCGCGCCCGGGCTGCACGTGCTGGCGACCAGCCGCCAGCCGCTCGGCGTCGAGGGGGAGGTCACCTACGAGGTACCGCCGCTGCCGGTGCCGCCCGCCGACACCGAGGCCGGCGTCGACGCCTACGACGCCGTCCGGCTGCTGACCGAGCGGGCGCGCGCCGCCGACCCTCGCTTCGCCGTCGCCGCCGGGACCGCCGGGAGCCTGGCGCGGATCTGCCGGCGGCTGGACGGCCTCCCGCTGGCGCTGGAGCTGGCCGCCGCCCGGCTGCGCACCTTCGACCCGCAGCGCCTCGCCGGCCTGCTCGACGACCGCTTCACCCTGCTGGAGTCCACGACCCGGCGGGCGCCGGCCCGCCACCAGACCCTGCGGGCCGCCATCGGCTGGAGCTACGACCTGCTCACCGCCGACGAGCAGGCGCTGTTCCGGCGGTTGTCGGTCTTCGACGGCGGCTTCACCCTGGAGGCCGCCGAGCAGGTGTGCACCAGCGCGCCGCTTCGGCCCGGCGCGATCCTCACCGGCTTGCCGTCCCTGGTGGACCGGTCGCTGGTGGTCGCCGACCGGCGCCCCGACGGCGGCACCCGCTACCGGCTGCTGGAGACGCTGCGCGAGTACGCCCGCGAGCGGCTCCCCGCCGCCGAGGCCGCCAAGCTCCACGGCCGGCACCTGAGGTTCCTCCTGGACCTCGCCGAGCAGGCCGCCCTCGAGCTCCGCAGCCCCCGGCAGCGGCAGTGGCTGGCGCTGCTGGACGGCGAGCGCGACAACCTGCGCGCCGCGCTTCGCTGGTCGCTGACGCGGGAGGGGGGTGAGCGCCGGCACGGGGTCCGGCTCGCCACCCTCCTGTGGCGCTACTGGGAGCCACGTGCCCTGTTCAGCGAGGCCCGGATCTGGGTCGACACCGCGCTGTCGGAGTCGTCCCACGCCGGCCCGCGGGCGCGCGCCGAGCTGCTGGCCACCAGTGCCGCCGTCGCCCTGTCCGGCGGCGGGCACGACGAGGCCACCGCCCTGGCGCGGGAGAGCCTGGAGCTGTTCCGGACGCTCGGGAACGAGCCGGGCATGGCCCAGGCCACGTCCCTGCTCGGGGTCGCCGCGCTCCACCAGGGCGACCACGCGCGGGCCGGCGAGCTCCTCGAGCACAGCCGCGCCGAGTTCGCGCGGCTCGGCCAGCCCTGGGAGCAGGCGTCCGTCCTCGGTCGGCTCGCGTGCCTGCTGCGGCTGCGCGGCGACTACGGCCGCTCGCATGCCTACTTCGAGGAGGCCGTGGCGCTGCACCGCGGCGTCGGCGACGAGCACGGCGTCGCCTGGACCACCTGGCAGCTCGGCGTGCTCGCCCGCTACCAGGCGGACTACCCGCGGGCGGCGCGGCTGTGCCAGGAGAGCCTGGAGCTCCACCAGCGCCTGGGTGCCAGCTACGGCCTGGCGCACGTCCGCTACACCCTCGGCGACCTGGCCGCCGCCCGCGGCGACGACGGCGAGGCGGCGCGGCACTACCAGGCGAGCCTGTCCGCGCTCCGCGACCTGGGTGACCGGCAGTGCACCGCCTCGACCCTGTCCGGCCTGGCCGACGTGGCCCTGCGCGCGGGCGAGCCGGAGCGGGCGGCGGAGCTGCTGACCCAGAGCACGGCCCTGTACCGCGAGCTGGGCGACCAGGTCGGCGTCGCCGGCTGCCTGGAGCGGTTCGCGGCGGTGCGGCGGGCCGAGGGCGACCTCGCCCCCGCCGTCTGGCTGCTCGGGGCGGCACAGGCGCTGCGCGAGGCCAGCGGCACCGTGCGCCCGGCCGCCGACGAGGCCGCCCACGCGGTCCTGGTGGCGACGCTCCAGGAGGCGCTGGGCGGGCCCGCCTTCGCCGCCGCCTGGGACGCCGGCCGCAGCAACCGCGGCGAGGCGCAGCTCACGCGGGCCACAGCAGCTCCCTGGCCCGGGTGAACACGCCGTCGAGCATCGCCTCGGTCAGGCGGCCGAGCCGCCACGGCCACCCCTGATCCCGCAGAGCAGGTCCAGCACCAGACCGGGGTCCTACCCGGGAGTGCGGTCATCGGTTCCCCAGGCGTCGGCGCGCAGGAACAGGCTGACGGCGAAGAACCAGACCGCGGAGAGGATCCCCACCAGCAGCAACGCCAGCAGCCAGGGCGCCGGTCGCAGCCAGCCGACGATCAGGGCCGCGACCGCGCCGCCGGCGAGCGCCAGACGAAGGGGGTGGAACACCACCGACAGGCGCTCGGCGTCGACCAGCGCCTGCTCGATGAGGACCAGGGCGAGCAGGCCCGTGGCCACGGCACCGGCCAGCAGCCAGCTCGTGCCCGCTGGCGTGGCCGCATCCTCGGCGTGTCCGATCAGGCTGACCATCCCGGCGCCGGCCGCCGTGATCGCCAGCGCGACGGGGAGATGGCTCAACACCCAACTCGCCAGCGCGTCACGGTCGGCTCTGGGCAGCCGGCGGCCCACCAGATCGAAGTAGATCCACCAGAAGCCGAAGCCCATCGACAGCGCCAGCATCCCGGTGATGATCGTCTTGGCATCACGCTCGGCCCCGGACAGGCCGTCCACGACCCCGAGCACGACCTCGCCGAGCACGATGATGGTGAACAGCCCGAAG
>Ga0081538_10001505_pt1 | contig 23905 bp, 18 predicted proteins | sample TabmetS5T2R1_FD_71022 | JGI IMG/M metagenome (GOLD analysis project Ga0081538, IMG submission 71022) | Tabebuia heterophylla rhizosphere microbial communities from the University of Puerto Rico - S5T2R1 | ecosystem: Host-associated > Plants > Roots > Rhizosphere ... | reverse complement strand
CAGCCCGTGCTCGTCGCCAACGGCGACAACGACCGCATGGTGCCGACACGGAACAGCCACCTGCTCGCCGACCGGCTGCACGACGCGCGGCTGCAGATTTACCCGGACGCCGGCCACGGCTTCCTCTTCCAGTACCCGGCCGAGTTCTCAGCCGAGGTCGGGGCATTTCTGAAGGAGTCAGTCGCATGATCGCCGCCTGTGGCGACGCCAACGATCCCACGGCCGCGGCGGTGCCGCCGAACACCCCGGGCGGGAGGCTCGCGACGATCGGTGTCGAGAACAGCGGCCTGGGCAAGATCCTCGTGGACTCACGAGGGCGCACCGTCTACCTGTTCCTGCAGGACTCGGGAACGGGAAGCACCTGCTTCGGCGAGTGCGCGAGCGCCCGGCCGCCGGTGCGAGCGAAGGTCGGGACGACCGCGCGGCCGGACGGAGAGCCACAGGTCACCTACGACGGCCACCCGCCCTACCTCTTCGCGGGCGACCAGAACCCCGGCGACAAGAACGGCCAGGGCCTGTCGGCATTCGGCGCCAAGTGGTACCTGTTGTCCCCGCCGGCAGCGAGATCACCCAGCAGCCATCGAGCTCGGGCGGCAACAGTGGCTACTAGGCTCGCCGCGCGGCTCTCCTTCGCTGACCACCCCGCCGCCGGCGACGTCCGACAATCGTTCACGGTTGCGCTCGACGCGAGCATGGGCCCGGCGATCGAGGCGTTGCACCGCCTCGACCTGACCGCCCGGCCCACCCGCGCGCTGCGCGCCCTCGACGTCGGGGACCGCATTGCGCTCTTTCCGACACACCTCGGAGCGCCCTGCGTGAACTCGATCTCGCTCGGCCTTATCTGGCGGATCGACAGCACACGCCGCGCCGCGCGGATCACGCCGGACGACTTCGAGGGGTTCGGCAGCGCGGGCCACATCAAGGTGCAATGGTCAGTCGATTTGAGGCCGTCGGAGTCGGGCGTCTTTCTCTCCATCGCAACCCGCTTCACGGCAACCGACGCCGGCTCGCGAGCACGACTGCTCGATGCCTGGGCAATCATCGGCCCCCTCTCCGACGCTCTCGTCGAGGGCGCAGCGCGCAGCATCAAGGCCTACGCGGACGACCTTGAGGACGAGCTCGTGACGGCCCCAGGCAGTCAGCCAAGTACCTCCGACCCCGAAGGAAAGGAGGCGGCATGAGTCCGCGCGTGCTGTTCCTCTTGAGCTCGCATCACCCGCTCACGCGTGAGCGCGACCGGATCGATGCGGAGCTTGCCGCCGCTCGGCTCCGCCCCCGAGCTGGGATCGCGGCCTCCTGATCTCCGCCGCCGAAGCCGTGAATCGGGAGGACCGCTGACCGGCGAGACGATCAGCCCGGTCTCGGGCCGTACCGCGTGGGTGCGGAACCTCGAGGCGCCCATGCGCGACTTCCTGCGCACGGAGACGGGCGGCTGGGCGCTCTTGCTTGGGGCGGCGTCGCCGCGCTCCTCTGCGTGAACATGACTCGTCCTCGTACAAGCAGCCCTGGGGGGCCAGGCTGTCGATCGACCTCTGCGGCGAGCCCGTTTCGCTGGACCTGCGCCACTGGGTCGACAGCCGGCACGCGCGGCGGAGCATCCGATCGTCCGCTCGGTCGAGCCGGGCGAGCGTTGGAGCTCGTGCGTGTTGGACGAGGTGGCGTTCGAAGTGGGGTCGGGGGCGACGGGTCGCGGTCGGGCACGGCCGTAGCCCCCGGGGATGGCCCAGGGCGCAGGCCCGGGCCGTCCAGGGGCGCGACGGATTGCCGCCCGCGCGACGCTGCGGCCTCGCAGTTCAAATCGAACAGGAGGTCGTTATGGGCAGCATCCAAGTAGGTCAGGAGAACTCGACCGAGATTCGGATCCACTACGAGGATGTCGGCGACGGGCAGCCGGTGGTTCTCATCCACGGCTTTCCGCTAAGCGGCCGCTCGTGGGAGAAGCAGGCGGCGGCCTTGCTCGAGGCCGGCTACAGGGTGATCACCTACGACCGGCGCGGGTTCGGCGACTCAAGCCAGCCCAGTGTCGGCTACGACTACGACACCTTCGCCGCCGACCTCGACCGGCTGATGAGCGAGCTCGATCTGCGCGACACGATTCTGGTGGGTTTCTCGATGGGCACCGGCGAGGTCACTCGGTACCTGGGGACGTACGGGTCCGAGCGCGTCAGCAAGGCGGTGCTGCTGGGCGTCATTGCGCCCTTCCTGCTCAAGACCGAGGACAACCCCGAGGGGGTCGATGGCAGCGTCTTCGACGAGATCATCCAGGCGATCAAGGCCGACCGGCTTGCGTACCTGACCGCGTTCTACGCTGACTTCTACAACCTCGACGACTACCTGGGTAAGCGGATCAGCGACGAGGTCGTGCGCGACAGCTGGAACGTCGCCGCTGGCGCCGGAGCGGTTGGCACCGAGTCGTGCCCGCCGACCTGGATCACCGACTTCCGCCAGGACCTGCCGAAGATCGACGTCCCGACGCTCGTCGTGCACGGCGACGCCGACCGGATCCTTCCGATCGACGCCACCGCCCGCCGGCTGCCGGCCCTGATCGCCGACAGCAGGCTGGTCGAGATCCCGGGCGCTCCGCACGGCATGCTCTGGACCCACGCAGCGGAGGTCAACGAGGTGCTGCTCGAGTTCGTGAGCCAGGACGCTCCTGACCGCGAGGCCATCGAAGTCAGCGGCGTGCAGACGTAGGCGGGCCAGACGTTTACGGCATCCCGCGCGCTGTTGGGGAGCGCCGAGCGGAGGCTCCCCGGAGCTGATTCCGAGCTTGTCGAAGACTTTCCGCGGGTGCCACTCGACAGTGCGCGGGCTCAGTGCAACCGGGGTTACATTTGACCCGGATCGCCGCTGTCGTTTCCCGGGAGTTCACCGCAGGCCAGGAGGGCTCGCATCGCAGCCGCGGATTTGGCAGAGCAGCAGTCGGCCTGACAGCCCTCAATCACGCAAAGCGTGTGACGACGGCTCACCCACCTCGGCCGGATCATCGCTCGCGACAAGCAACCACACCCTGGAGGTAATCGTGAGCGATCACGCCGCAACACCACAATTCGCAACCCCCTCGATCCCGTCGCTGCGCGACGCTGTGCGCAAACTCACGGGCTACTGGTGGGTCCTGCTGACCGCCGGCATCGCGTGGGTCGCCGTCGCGCTGGTGATTCTTCAGTTCGACCAGGCGTCCGTGACGACCGTCGGCATCCTCGTCGGGCTCATGTTTTTGGCGCTCGGCATCGAGAACATCGCGCTCTCGACGCTGGATGTGCCGGCGCGCTGGGCGTGGGCGCTGTTCGGCGGGCTGTTCACCGTTTCAGGGATCGTGTCGTTCGCCAACCCGACGGACACCTTCGCCGGGCTGACCAAGGACGAGTCGCTCCGCGGGCTGCCGATGTTCGGCGATGAGTTTCCGGACGAGCGGCCGAAATGATCCGCCGCAATGTCGAGCTCATCGACTGGAGCTATCGAGGTCACGACCTCTCCGACGGGCTCCGACAAGCTGTCCCGGTGGACCCTCGACGCGGTTTCGTGAACTCCACGTCGAGGAATGGATCCACCCGCGTATCTGGTCGCGTCCGTGGCGCGTCATGCACCGGATCGCGTGGCGTGCCCCGTGCCGCAGCCGAGGTGAGCAGACAAGGTTGCGAGCCCCGTTGACCGAGGTCTACAGCTGTTGGGGCTTCGGTCAGCGCGTCCCGGGTACGCAGCGGCCACGCCTGTCTGCTATCCGCGCGCGCGCGTGAACTAGTAGCCGTTCCGTCCGGTGTGTCCGACAGTAGCCGTTCCGTCCGGTGTGTCCGACAGTAGCCGTTCCGTCCGGTGTGTCCGACGGGATCTGTCTGTCGTTGAGCAGCCGAACCTCGAGCGAGGGCCCGGCGTCCGGCAGGCGATCCCGCGCGATGTCCGCCGTGAGCGCCTGCTCGGTAAGGGAACAGCTGGAATCTCCGCCCCAAGGAACGGGGTGTGATCGTCGACAATCGTGAGGCCGGTCAGGTCGGGAAAGAACGCCGGTTTGCGCCGACTCTGCGCGCCGCGGCCCGCAGCGGCTGACCGGATTCGAAAGCCGGTCGCCGGCGTCAGCCGGACGGGGGCATCGCAACGTGGGCGGCGAGCACTACCGCCGCCTGCTCCTCGCGGTCGAGAGCGGCGCGGTAGGCCGCGAAGGCATCGGCCTTGAGATCCCGGGCGGCACGCATCCAGGCGTGCAGCGCCAGCTTGGACTCCACCTCCGCCAAGGCCCAGGCATCCCACAGCCCCCGCCGCTCATCCGCGGAGCTGCTAGGCCGCCTGATCAGTGACTCACAGGCGCGGGCGGGGTTGCGGTCGTTGGTGTGCATCTCGGCTGCTCAGTGACCGTTCGGGCGAGCAGGGCGCCGGATCATCGCTCCGCCGCGGGCAGACGCCTCGCGGCGGCCCCTCTCGCAGAGGTGGCAAATGCAATGCCGTCCATGAGGGGTATCGACCCGACTGAGCGATGCCACCGCGGGCTGTCGCATCTCACGTCACCTCCGAAATCCGAACCGCTTCAACATGCGTGAAGGGTCTCTCCTCCGCCTCGCCCCGGCTATACCCCTACACCCGAGATCTCGCTCCGGCCCGCCCGACGCGCAGGTAGGGTCAGCCTTACCCCGAGGGCGGTGGCCGCCCCCCACAACGCGGCACGATTGACGGCGGCCTCGGAAACGATCTAGGCTCGCCGTCACCTCTCTCCCCACCTCTCGAAGGAGGGCACCATGGCTGGCTCGGGCACGGTCGTTCTCGTCCACGGAGGTTTCGTCGATGGCTCCGGCTGGCAAGCGGTCTACCGCCTCCTCACGGACGACGGCTACAACGTCAGCGTCGTCCAGAACCCGACGCTGTCGCTCGAAGGCGACGCCGACGCGACCAAGCGCGTGGTCGATGCGCAGGACGAGCCGGTCATCCTCGTGGGTCATTCCTATGGCGGGGCGGTGATCACCGAGGCTGGCAACGACCCCAACGTCGCGGCACTCGTCTACATCGCGGCCTTCGCGCCGGACAAGGGCGAGTCGGTGAACACGCTGATCGGGGGATTTCCCAAGGACGCACCTGGGCCGCCGATCCTGCCGCCGCAGGATGGATTCCTGTTTCTCGATCGGGAGAAGTTCCACGATTCGTTCGCGGCCGACGTGGATGCCGAGTTGGCGGCGTTCATGGCCGACTCGCAGGTCCCGTGGGGAGTGGACGCCCTAGGGGGCACGATCAGCGAGGCCGCGTGGCGCAGCAAGCCGAGCTGGTATCTGATCGCGACCGAGGATCGGATGATCCCACCACAGGCACAGCGCGAAATGTCTGAGCGAGCGGGCGCGACCGTTGAGGAGGTGGCCGCCAGCCATTCGCTCTACGTGTCCCAGCCGGCAGCTGTCGCTGGGCTCGTCAAGAAGGCCGCTTCTGAGGTGAGTTCGCCCGCGGCGTAAGTTGAGCCTCAGACGGCCGCCTCGCTCACCGTGCCTGTTTAGGGCCCGCCTGCCTCCACCTTCCGTCGGCGCCGGGGAGGCCGGCGCGCTCGGCGATGGCCGCTGATGCCGCTTGGGCATCACGGTAAAGCTCGGTTTCGCGCGCGCCGTCGAGGAAGCGGAGCTCCCGGTTCTCCATCACGGGCGCGCCGTCGATGATCACCGTCTCCACCTCGGAGCCGTACGCCTGGTAGACCAGCGCATTCGGCACGTGATGCAGCGGCACTAGCTGTGGCTGCGCGAGGCCGAGCACTAGGACGTCAGCGCGCTTGCCGGCCTCCAGGCTGCCGATCTCGTCGTCGAGCCCGATGGCGCGCGCGGCGTCGATCGTCACCATCTCGATCACCTTCTCCGACGTGAGCGCCGTGGCGTCGAGATCGCGCGCGCGTTGCACCAGCGCCGCGAACTTCATCGCCTCGAGCAGGTTCACCGACTCGTTGCAGTTGGCGTCATCGGTGGTGATCGCGACCGTTATCCCGTGCGCGACCATGCGCGCGATCGGGGCGAAGCCGGAGGCTAGGTAGAGGTTGCTTATTGCATTGTGCGCGACCGCGACTCCGTTCGCCTGGAGCAGGCGCACGTCGCGCTCGGTGACGTAGACGCAGTGGGCCGCCAGGAGGCGCGGTGACAGGAATCCAAGGGCGTGGAGGTACTCCGTCGACGTGACTCCGTGGATCGTGGCGTCCAGCGGGGCCTCGGCCAGGTGGATGGTGGTCATCGTCCCGTGCCGCGCGGCGAGCTCATTCGCGCGCGCGAGTCCGTCCTCGGACGTCGCGTTCGGCACGCTGGGCGCGGGCCAGACCCCGAGCCGACCGTCCTCGGCGCCATGGAAGCGGTCGATCAGGCTTTCGATCTGCGCGAAGGCGTCGTCCGTGCTCTCGATCAGGTCAGTTGCGTGGCGCACCTTCACGCCCTTGCGCATGATCAGCTCGACGAGCTTCGACATGTGCTCGGCAGTCGCATCGAAGAACATGCGCGCGTAGATCGCCCGCACCCCGGCTTCGCGGTAGGTCTCGATGGTCGCGACGGCGATGTCGTCGGAGCGACCCTGGTCTGCGTTGTCGACGATCGTGGTGATCCCGCTGCGAACCGCCTCGGCGCAGTACAGAAGCGCGCCGATCCGTGCGTCGTCCGGGCTGTACGCGGCAAGGCCGGGATAGAGGACATTGAACAGCCAGTCGTAGAGCTCGCGGTCCTGCGACAGTCCGCCGCGAAGGAGCGTGCCGATGACGTGGGTATGGGCGTTGACGAGTCCCGGCATGACTAGCTTCCCGGTCGCGTCAATCGTCTCGGCGCCCTCGTAGGCGGCGTCGACCTCCGTCGTCGAGGCGACCCTTGCGATCCGGCCCCCGTCGATCGCCACCGCCCCGTCGGGCAGTATCGAGCGCTCGGCGTCGACGGTCAGCACGAGCCCGCCCTTGATCACGATGTCCGCCTGCTGCTTCACCGCAGCTCGCGTGACGCCCGCGGCGCGTCGCTTCGTGTCGCCAGACCTTCGAACGCGGCCGTCGGGATCGCGGGCTGCGCCATCGCATCCTGCGAGCGCAGCGTCTCGATCGTCAGCCTCTCGCCGATCCGATCTTCGATGCCGAACACGCCGTTGCGCTTGACGTTCACCATCCCGTACAGGAATGCGGTGTCGATGAAGATCGTCGCGTAGGCGACCACGAGGTAGGACCAGGTGATCTCCCAGATGACGCTGAGCGGCAGCTCGAAGAGGAACGCGCCGAGGAAGAAGATGATTGCGTCGAGGGTGAGCGCGACGACTGCTGCCGTCTGCTGGCGGAGCCACAGCCGCCGTCCCTGCGTCAGCTTCCGCATTCGGTGGTAGACCCAGGGGTTGACGGTGAAGGCAACGGCGAGTGCCGCGATGCTCGCGATGTTGATCCGCGGTGCCTGGCCGAGGAGGTCGTTGAACTCTCTCGCGACGTCTGCGAGCTCCTCGGAGCCGGGCAGTGGCAGGACATGGATGATCCATACGGTCCCCAGCGCGACACCGATCTTCCCGAGGACCATCCCGACCGTGTAGTTGTAAGCCAGCTTCGGCCCGTAGAACTCGGTGAGGTAGTCCTGGCCGAGGGCTAGGACCGGCCACATCATCGGACCGGCCGCGAACACCAGCGATACACCGAACAGTTGGAGTTCCGTCTGCTTGGTACCTCCGTAGTCGAACAGGATCGACATGCCGACCAGCAGTCCGACGATCCAGATCGGCGCCCAGACGCGAGCGAAGCGCTCGGCCAACAGCACCGTCGTGGTGACCAGCGTCGCGGCGAAGACGACGGTCAGCAGCAGCGTGAGCCAGTCCGGCACCGCGTTGTTCCCTCCTCATGTTTCCTCACGCTCTGTACGGCGGCGCGCATACAAGGGGATCGTCCGGAGGTTCGAGTGCGCTGGGTCATCCTCAGAGTCCCCGGAAGCGCGAGGAACCCGAGACGGACTCAGCCATTGACAACGGCAGCGTGGCCGTCACCAGGGTGCCGCCGGCGGTCGGGCTCTCGATTTTGAGTTGTCCCCCGAGGGCGGTCGCCCTGTCTTCGAGCCCGACTAGCCCGTGACCTCCCGAGTCGGCACCTCCGACGCCGTCGTCGCGAACCTCGATGTGGAGCATCCCATCCTCGACAAATGCTCGGACCTCGGCGCGGTTGGCGTGAGCGTGTTTCACGACGTTCGTGAGTGCCTCGGCCACGATGAAATAGGCACTGGCCTCGATCTCCGGTGCGAAGCGCTCGGACGGAAGATCGACTTCCACCGGTAGGTCGAGCCGCGTCACGACCGCGTCGACACCGGCCCGCAGCCCGCCGCGCGTGAGGACCGTGGGAAGGATCCCGCGCGCCAGCTCGCGCAGCTCCGCATTGGCCTGCTGCGCCAGGGCGAGCGCCTCGCCAAAGAGCGAATCCGCCTCTTCGTCGCTGTCTTGGAGCGCTTGCTGGGCGAGCTTGAGCGTCACGATGGTCGACACCAGCCGCTGCTGCGCACCGTCGTGCAGGTCCCGCACGACGCGGCGGCGGGCGTCGTCCGCCGCGGCCAGCAGACGTGCGCGCGACGCCATCAGCTGATCGCGGCTGTCGGCGTTCGCGATCGCGGTGTCGAGCAGTGCCGCGAACTGGGCCATCCGCTCCTCCGTCTCCGGCGGCGGTGACACCTCGCCGTTCCAGCTCGCCGCCATCACGCCCCAGACACGGCCCTCCACGACGACGGGAGCACCGATGGCTGAGCGCGTGCCCATGAGGCGGACCACCTCGGCAAGGGGGCCGCTCGCTCCCTCATAGGTCTCCATCCGGGCGGCCCGCCCCGTGCGCTGCACCATCGCCGTCACGCTCTCGCCGTCGTAGGTGATCCGCGAGCCGGGCGGCAATCGCCACGCGTCGGTCCCACGATGGGCGAGTACGGTGATTTCCCCGCCGGGCTCGTAGCGGGACAGATTGAGCCGATCGGCCTCCAGAAGCCCCTTCATCTCCACCGCCACGGCGTCGAAGACTGCGGTAGGCGAGCCCCCCTCCGCGACCAGCGTCGCCACCCGCCGCAGCGCCGTCTGCTCGTCCGCGAGCTCTCGCAGAGCTTCACGTGACTCGGCGTTCGCGATCGCGGTTGCCACGAGCTCGGTGAACTTCTCCAGGCGTTCCTCGGCGTGAAGCGGGAGTGGCTCTTTGTCCAACACGCTCACTGTGCCCCACAGAAGGCCCTCAACAACGATCGGGCTCGAAACCGTCGACACGACGCCCAGCTGACGTGCGGGTGCGGCAATGGGCGCCCTGGCCTCCGACCAGTCCACCCGGTCGACACGGGCAGACTCTCCGCTGCGATAGACCTGCATCGCAGCCATCGAGTCATCGAGCTCCCAGCGCGAGCCAATCGTGATCGCCTCGACCACGACATCGGGGCGCGTCGCCAAGCCGACGACGACGTTCGCCAGGCCGTCGGGATCGAACTTCTCGACCGCCGCCAGGTCCGAGCCGAACAGTCGCCCGACCTCCTCGCTGACGGCCGAGAAGATCTCGCCGGGCGGCACGCCCTCCGCGACCAGCGTCGCGACCCGTTGGAGGGCAGACTGCTCGGCCGCGAGCCGGGCAACCTTGGCATGTGACTCCGTGTTGGCGATGGCCGTTGCCATCAGCTCGGTGAACTGGCCGAGGCGGGACTCGGTGTCCGGCGGCAGGGGCTGGTCCCGGACGGTCCCGGTGACCATGGCACCCCACAGCCGCCCTTCCACCCGGATCGGCGTGGCCACGGCGGAGCGAATGCCCATCGCGCGCACGGGGCGTGCGACCTCGCCGGTCGCGGTCGAGTAATCGTCGATCCGCGCAGGTTGCCCCGTCCTGAAGACGCGCGAGGCGGCGTTTTCCCCTCCCAACGAGATGCGAGAGTCGACCGGGAGGACCTCTTCATGCTCACCGAAGCTGCCCACGACGACGCCCCGGTCGTCCTCGTAGCGCAGCATCCGGATCTCCTCGGTACCGAGCAGCCGCCCGATCTCCTCAGCGATCGCGGCGAAGACCTCCGCTTGGGACGCTTCATGCGCGACGAGCGTCGCGACCCGCCGTAGCGCGGCCTGCTCGTCGGCAAGCCGACGGACATCGTTGTGGGCCTGCTCGGCCTCCTGCGCGCGCAAGCGCGCCTCGCGGGTGCGCGCTCTCTCCCGCTGCGCGAGCGCGATGACGACGAATGCGGTGACGAGCGAGATCGCGATCGTCGCCGCGACGTCCCGGTCCGCGATCTCGAAGCTGTGCAGCGGAGGCGCGAAGAAGAAGTCGAACGTCAGGTATGACGCGATGGCGGCGGCCCCAGCGACCCAGAAGCCGCTGACCATCGCGACCGCGAAGATCGCGAAGACGTACAAGCCGCTGAGGCCGTGAGGATCGACCAACGGCTTCAGCGCCGCGATGACGCCGCTGACGACCCCGATCCCAACCGCACCGAGAACGATTCCCGTCACCGTATGCCGGACGGCGTCCCCGCGGCCGGCCCTGCTCGCTTCGCCGGAGCCGCGATCGCGGAGGGTCCTCAAGGGGCCGAGCTGACGTTCTTGCGATCGTGCCGGCTCATCTGCACCTCCTTTTCGCGGCCGCCCGCTCAGGGTTGCTCGGCGCGACACTGTCGGGCCCCATCGAACCACCTGCAGATGGTCGGATCAAGCGCCCGTAGCGAGCGAACAGGTCCCCGTCGGGGATCGAGAAGGGCACCCCGTTGAAGCCACGGCTCTGCGGATACACGCGCCGGGCGCCGTTGGGCGGATTGCCAAGCCATCGCGCGGTGGCGTGCCAAGCGCTGCCTGTGGGTTCGCGGTCACCGGGCCGCGTCGGGCGCACCTCGCCGCTCACCCGACCAGCGCCCCATGAAGCTCGGCACGCGCGATGGCGAGCTCCGTGACGCGTGCCCCGACCAGTGCGGCGCGGCAGTCGGAGATCTCCTGCTCCAGATCCCGCACGTCGGCGTGGTTGGAGGTCTCGCCTACCGATTCCGCCTCGAGCCTCTCCAAGTGGAGGCGATCCAGTCTGGGACGGATCTCGCCGGAATTCATGCACGCAATGCTTGACGAGCGCGCAGTCCTTGTCGTCGGCTGGCGGACGACTCTTTCGCGTACGTTCACGGAGGTGCTAGGGGCGCCGTCTGCGCCCACGGAAGTAGACCGCGTACTCGGTTACTCGTCCGACTTCACCGGGCGGCCCGTCTGAGTTGCCGGGCGGGGCAGTCACGCCGCCTTCGAGTGCAGCCGGGAAGGGTTGGCGGCGACCACGGTTCCCTCGCCTGCAGGGGTCTGGACGCGCAGCTCGCCGCCGAGCGCGGCGGCGCGGTCACGGAGTCCGAGCAGGCCGGAGCTGCCGTCCCGCCGGGCGCCGCCGACGCCGTCGTCGCGTATCTCCGAGCTGCAGCACGCCGCCCTCGACGACGGCCAGGATCTGCGCACTCCTTCTTTCACCGAAAATCACGGGGTTTGGGCACCGAGGGGCACTCGAGCTGCCCACCGTGTTGGTGGATTCGAGGCTGCGTGGGGCTGGGGGAGGGCCTGCTGCGCGAGGACGGGAGCGCGAAGCTGGCTTCTGGTCCTACCGGCCGGCTCGCATCGGCCGCTCGAGGGCGGCGCCCTCCGGCCACTCGGGCTCGCCGTGATCTCGATCCGGTCCGTCCAGAAGCTGGGACAGGATTGCCGTCCCATGTGAGGCGGTGCTTCATCCGGCGACCGTATCCCGGCGGCGGTCCGGTCGAGCGCCTCTTCCGATCACGCGCTTGGTGCTGCCTCTCAGACGGGCGGCACTCTCGCCATCTCATCCTCCGGTGACCTACGACTAGAGGGCTGCCCCGAAACCTCACGACCGGTGGGAGCCCCGTCGTGGTGCCGCCAGCCGCCGTGACGATGGCCGCCGCGATCGAGGACTTCATCGAGGCGGCCGAGCAGGGCCGGGCGGTCAATCGCAGTGGTCGGCGCTACGGGCCGAGCGAAGACCGCTTGCCGCGCGCGCCCTCATCGCGTGAACGGGTCGTCGAACTGCTCGACGGGTTTGGGGAAGTTGGCCTGCGCCCGCGCGATGTTCTCGGTGCTGACGATCTGCACCGGAGCGTCGACGTTGGCGGGGACCGGATCTCCACGGAGCGCCGCGAGGCAAGCCTCGATCGAGAGCTGGCCCATGGTGTACGGGTACTGGGCGATGGTCGCCGACATCGACCCGCGCCGGATCGCTCGGAGCGCTTCCGGAATGCCGTCGAACCCGACCACCCTTACGTCGCCGTCCTTGCCGGCCGCCTGGACAGCATCGGCCGCGCCGAGCGCCATCAGGTCATTCACGGCGAAGAAGCCGTCGATGCCCGGGTCCTCACTAAGGAGGTCAGCGGCGGCGCGCCGCGCCTTCTCGCGCTCGAAGTCGGCCGCGATGGTTGCGACCACGTCGAAGCGTCCGCGGTTGCCCTCCGTGAACCCGCCCGCTCGGAGGCCGCTGCCGACGTCGCCGGGGATGCCGGTGATCACGACGACCCTGGCGCCGCGGCCGACGAGCGCCGCCATCGCGTCCGCACCGAGCATGCCGCCGGCATGGTTGTCGCTGCCGACGTAGGTGGTGATCTGAACGCCCAGTGCCTTTGCCGCATCCTCGCCGACCACCGAGTCGACGTTGACGATGGGCGTCTCGTCGGCGACCCGAGCGAGCGCCCCGACGAGGTTCGTCTCATTGATCGGGTTGACGACGTAGCAGCGCGGATGGCCGGCGGCGAGGGACTCGAGCTCGGAGGCCTGACCGGCCGTGTCCTGCAACCCCGTCGGCGCGGCAGCGACCCTCAGCCGCGCGTCCTCGCGCCGAGCCGTCGCGACGAGACCCTGGCGCATCGTCACGAAGAACGGGTTGTCCAGCGCCTTGATCACCGCAGCCAACCGGACGCCCCGGAGGTCCGCGTTCGAGGGCTCCTCGTCATCGGCGCAACCAGCGACCGACGCCGCGAGCAGGCCCGCGAGGAGGGCAAGCCAGCCAGGACGGCGAGTCACAGGAAATCAGGCCTTCGCAGCGTTTTCAGGGAGTACCGTAACTCAGGATGGACGGAGTGTCGCGGTACTCCTGGTTCCGCTCCGCCAGATCGTCAGGCGTCCTGCTTGTCGCACTGGTCGTGATGTTGGGCGTGGCCGGCTACGTCCTGACAAGCACGACGATCCGCCAGGACCGAGAAGAGGCGGCGGAGCAGCGCGCCCAGGTCGAGGCCGTGCACACCCAGGAGGTCCTCGGCCGCGCCCGGGCCTACGTGGCCGGCCTGGCCAACGTGCTGGCACAGGAGCCCGAGCCGGGACTGGCGCGTTTCGCGAGCTGGGCGGGGGCCATGTCCGCGAGCGTTGGGCTCAACGACGTTCTCTGGGTAGAGCGCGTGTCGGCGGCCGAGCGCGAGGGCTACGAGCGCCTCCGCGGCGTTCGGATCACACGCGTGACGCCATCGGGGAGGATCGTCCCGGCACGGGCAGCGCGCTCGTACCTGCCCGCCACATACACGAGCCAGACGCGCCCGGAGCTGCGTCCGGGAGTGGACGTCAGCGGCTTCCGCGGACTCGGGGCGGCTATCCGCGATCGTGCGAGGATCTTCGCCGTCGGAGCGAGCCGCCTGGGAGCTCTGGGAGCGGAGCCGGGCTTCTATCTCCTGCAGGCCGCCACGTTCGCTCGGGGACCGGGCAGCCGCGGCTACCTGGTGGCGTTCGTCCCGCGGGGATGGTTCAGCACGACGCTGGGTGGCGACCCCCGGCGCGTGGCGATCAGCGAGGACGGCAAGACGATCGAGGGCTCGCTCGACTCCGTCGAGGCGAGCGCGGGCTTCGAGATGCTCGGCCGCGATTGGCGCATCGACGTGGCGCGCGAGCCTCTCACGGGCCTGCAGTCGACGCTCCCCTGGCTGGCGCTCGCGTGGCCGTTCGCGATCGCGGGGATCGCATTCGTGGTCGGACGCGCGATCACGCAGCGCCGGCGCGCCCAGCGCGAGGTCGAGCGGATCTTCGAGATGTCGCTCGACATGATCTGCGTCGCGGGTTTCGACGGCCGCTTCAGAGCCGTCAATCCGGCGTTCGAGCGCACGCTTGGCTACCCGCCGGAGGAGCTGATCGAGCGGCCGTTCATGGATTTCGTCCACCCCGACGACCGCGACGCCACCCTCGAGGCCTTCCACACGGTGGTCGCCGGAGGCGAGCTGACCCAGTTCGAGAATCGCTACATCTGCAAGGACGGCTCCGTGCGATGGCTCCAGTGGAGCTCTCGGCCCATCCCGGACCAGGACGTCGCATACTCGATCGCGCGAGACGTCACCGAGAGCCGGCGCATCAGCGGTGAACAGGCGGCGCTGCGGCGTGTCGCGACTCTGGTGGCGCAGGGCGTGAAGCCGACCGAGGTGTACTCGGTCGTCAGCACGGAGGTAGGCCGGCAGTTCGGCACCGAGATGGCGGCGGTGTCGAAGTTCGATCCCGACGGCGCGGCGATCGTCGTCGTCGGCCTGCCGAAGGGCTACGGGGGGACCACGATCGGATCCCGCTACGAGCTCGACGATTCGATGTCGGTGACGGCGGTGTACCGCACGCGGCGGTCCGCGCGCATCGACGCGGTCGACTGGTCGGACGTCACGGCCAGCGTCGGCGAAGTCGCGCGCAGGGAAGGCACCGTCTCGTCGGCTTCGAGCCCGATCGTCGTAGAGGGGGAGCTGTGGGGTGCGCTGACCGTGTCGGCCGCGGAGCCTCTCCCGCCCGACGCCGAGGAGCGCCTGGACAGGTTCACCGATCTTGTCGCGACCGCAGTCGCGAACGCGGAGTCACGCGCGGCTCTCGCACGGTTGGCCGAGGAGCAGGCGGCGCTACGACGGGTGGCGACGCTGGTCGCGGAAGGAGCGCCCGCCCCCGCGGTCTTCGACGCCGTGGCCGCGGAGATGGCGCGGCTGCTCGACGCGGATGGCGTCACGCTGAGCCGCTACGAGCCCGCCGAGGAGGTCACCGTGCTCGCCCACTTCGGGGCGAACGCCGCGCGGGTGCCGCCGGGCACACGCGTGCGCCACAGCGGCGAGAACGTGACCTCGATTGTGCGTCGTACCAAGCGGCCGGCGCGTCTAGAGCACTACGAGGGGACCCATGGGCCGATCGCCGAGCTCGTCAGGGACTTGGGTGTGCGGGCCAGCGTCGGGGCGCCGATCATCGTCGACGGGCAGCTGTGGGGGATCACGATCGCCAACTGGCAGGGCGAGGAGTCGCCGCCGGCCGACACGGAGGAGCGGATGACGAAGTTCGCCGCGCTGCTCGACACCGCCATCGCGAACGCCGACAGCCGCGACCAGCTGGCGGCCTCGCGGGCGCGTCTGGTCAGGGCTGGGGACGAGGCGCGGCGGCGCGTGGTGCGGGACCTCCACGACGGTGCCCAGCAGCGGCTGGTCCACACGATCGTGTCGCTGAAGCTCGCCCGGCGAGCGTTTGGGGAAGGCGACGGGAAGGCCGAGACGCTCGTCCAGGAGGCGCTGCAGCACGCCGAGCGGAGCAACGCGGAGCTGCGCGAGCTGGCGCACGGGATCCTTCCCCCGATCCTCACGCGCGGCGGCCTCCGGGCGGGTGTCGACGCGGTCGTGTCACGGCTCGACCTGCCGGTGCGAGTCGATGTTCCGGCTGAGCGGTTTCCAGCGGAGATCGAGGCGAGCGCATACTTCATCGTGGCCGAGGCGCTGACGAACGTCATGAAGCACTCGCACGCCGAGCGCGCCGAGGTGAGCGCTTCGGTGGAGGACGGGACGCTGCGGGTCCAGGTTCGCGACGACGGGATCGGGGGTGCCGATGCGGATGGTCCTGGCCTGGTCGGCATCGGCGACCGGGCCACTGCGCTCGGCGGACGCCTCTACGTTGAGAGCCCGACCGGCGCGGGCACGCTCGTGACCGCCACGCTGCCGCTGTCCGACGGCTAGCGACACCTGGACCCAGCGGCCCGGGACCATGGCGCCGCCCGTGTGAGCTCCGATCGCCTGATATCCGTACCAAGTCCTCGAGCGAGGGCTGCCTGCGTTGCTTCGCCCTAGCCGTTCGTTGGCGGGGGCTGGACGACGGCGATGCCGTACGGGCTGTTGCCCGTCGCGACGGTGGCCCGCGTCCTGAAGGTGTTCGGGTCGATGATCGACAGCGTGCTCGCCCCTTGGTTGGCCACGTAGAGGGCATCGCCGGAGGCCCGTACGGTGAACGGGTCCGTGCCGTACGGCCCGACGGAGACGGTGGAGCGGACCTGATCGGTGCCCGTGTCGATGGCCGTCAGCGTGCCCGGACCGAGGCCGGTGACGTAGGCGCGGTCGCCTTTGGGGCCCATCGTGACGCTGAACGGGCTCGGCGACCGGAGCTTCGCTTGGACCGTCCCGTTGCCGGCGTTGATGACCGTGATGCCGGACAGCTCGTTGGTCACGTAGACGGACGCTCCGTCGCGCGTGACGGCGACGGCTGACGGGAACCGACCGGTCGGGATGGCGCGGACGACGCGCCTGGTCCGGGCGTCGATGACTGAGACGTCGCCGGATCCGCTGTTGGCGGAGTAGACGGTCTTGCCGTCAGGAGCGACCGCGACGGCCAGCGGCTGGGTGCCGACCCGGACCGACGCCGCGACGCGCCCCGCCCGGGTGTCTAGGACCGAGACGCGGTTGGCGCCACCGTTGGCGGTGTAGAGATAGCGCCCGCTGGGGCCTAGAGCGACGCCTATGGGGCTGCTTCCGCGAGGGAGCGCCATGGTCTTCACGACGGTGTTGTTGCCGGTGTTGAGGACCGACACGGTGTTGCTGGCGGTGTTGGCGATGTAGACGGACCGGCGGTCCGGAGACACCGCCATCTGCGCCGGGGAGACACCGACCCGCACCGTCGCGACGCTCTTGTGGGAGGCGCCGTCGATGACCGAGACGGTGTTGTCGAGCTGGTTGCTGACGTAGATCCGCGCCGGAGCGGCGGGCTTCTCGGCGGAGGGCGACGTCGCGCAGGCAAGGCCCCCGGCCGCGAGCAGGACCGCGGCGCATAGTGTGACGGCGGAGCGCGGAAGGCGAGACCAGATCGGGGCCCATGCAGGCGAAGCGGGGATCATCTCTACAGCCCGCGCAACAGACCCGAGCCGTAGTAGTCCTGCGTGCTGCGCACCCCGGGGACCGCGAAGAAGTAGCCGCCGCCTATGGGGGTGATGTAATCGACCAGCATTTCGCCCTCCAGCCGGGTCTGCATGGCGACGTACGTGTTGAGCTCTTGCTGGAAGCAGCAGAACGTGTGCCCCATGTTCGGGTTCCCACCCTCGTCGGGGCTTTGGTCGTACTGGAAGCTTCGGCGCAGGATGGTGCTGGTGGCCGCGGTCTGCGGGGTCTGGGGGTTGGCCAGCCGGATGTGGCAGTTCAGCGGGGTGAGCCGGCCCTGCGGGTCGTTCGTGTAGATGGGGTCGAGCTCGTCCGAGGCGTTCGGGTCGGTCGCGTACAGGGGTGCGCCGCTGATCTTGCGCCGGCCGAAGATGCGCTCCTGCTGCTCGACGGGCACCTCGTCCCACTTGTCCAAGTGCATCCGAATGATGCGCAGCACTTGGTAGGTCCCGCCGGCGGTCCAGGCCGGTTCGGGCCGGCCGGGCCGGACCCACACCTCCTGGTTCATCTGGGAGGCGCTGTTGGTGTTGGGGTTGGAGATGCCGTCCTTGAACCCCATCCAGTCGCGCGGAATACCTACCGGCCGCGGCGGGAACCGGAACGAGTCAATGCGCCACCGCAGACGCATGCCACCGCGCGTCTGGTTCACGATGTCGAGCATCGCGTTTCCGACCGTGTCCCTGTGGTTGGCGCACAGCTGCACCAGCAGGTCTCCGTGGGTGATCTTCGGGTCGAGGTCGTCGTGGGAGAACGCCCTCATCGTCTTGAGCTGTGCCGGCTTGCGCGGCGCCAGCCCGTAGCGACCATCGAACAGCGACGCGCCGAGGGCCACCGTGACCGTCAGATCGTCGGGCAGCACAGTTGCGCCGAGCAGGTGGCGTTCCTCGGTCGGCTTGCCCGGCCCGGGCGGCGGAGCAGTACCGCCTGTGGTCAGGAACGCGGCACGCTCAGTGAGCGTGCGGAAAAGGTCGGTGAGCTCCCGACGGTCGCCTGCGGTGATGTCGAAGGAGAGAAAGGCCGCCGCCGTCTGCGGAGGCGTGGCGATACCCGCCTGGTGTTCCGCGTAGAACGGGATGCTCAGTGTGCTGTCTTCTGTCGCGAGCTTGTTGTAGCCGTCCTGGTACCCGGTACCCTGGGCGCGGGCCTGCCCGGTGGGCGCCAGATTCGCAGCCGCGGCCGCTGCGGCACCGCCGAGCACGCCCCGCAGAAAGGAGCGCCGCGGAACAGGGCACCAGCCGCCGTCGCCCTCTCGCGGTTCCCCTGAATCCTCGCGTTGATCAGGGGTCACGCGCGTCCTATCCCTCGCTTCGGGCGAGTTCGCGTAGTGCTGCGACGCGGTCGGGCAGGGCGCGCTGCGCGTCCTCGTCGGTCCAGCGGACGCCCACGCCTGACTCGACGGCCTCCGCCGCCTGGCGATGGTCGTCGATGTGCTCGACCTCGAGGACTACCGCGGCGAAACCCGGAGCAATCTCCATCCGCTCCTCGGCAATCCGGGCCCGACCGCGCGCCGTGAATGCGAGGTCGCCGTCGCCGAGGATCAGGAGTGCGACATGCGGATTCTGGCGGAGCCGGGCCAGCGAGCCGCGACCGTGCTTGAGGGTGAACATGATCCGCCGATCGCCGACACGGACGGGGGCTGTGACGGGAATCTCATGCGGAGCCTCGTCCAGCTCGTCAACCGTGCTGAGCATCGCGATCGTGCCGATCGGCCACTCGGGCAGCGCATCGAGCAGCGGGCGCCGGCTCGCAGACCGGACGATCACGGGCTTGTCCTTGGCGTTCGCGAGCGCGTCCATGGTGCGGGCGTCGAGGTTGAGGTGAGCCTGGACGAGCTCTCGCGGGGTGAGTGCCATCCACTGGCTGAGCGAGACGTCGGCGAAGCGGTCGCTGCGGAACATCTCGAGGAAGCGCAGCGGCTCGTCGCCCGTGTTCTCGACGTAGTGGCCCATCGCGAACGGGATGTAGCCCACGTCGCCGGCCTGGTAGTCGAATGTCCGCGCCTTGGCGGCCGAGGCGAACACGGTCATGCGGCCATGCCCCGAGATGTAGTACTGCCACTCGTCGGTGTTCGGATGCCAGTGCAGCTCGCGCATACCGCCTGGCTCGACTTCGACGAGCGCCGCGGCGATCGTGCTCGCGGCCGGGAAGTTCGACGAGTCGACAATCCGCACCTGGCCGCCCGCCAGCTTGAGCGGCTCCTGCTCGGAGAGCCTGTGGCTGAAGGTGAGCGGCACGGTCCCGGCCGGTGCCTGCACCGCGTCGCCGGCGAGCGCCGGAGGCACCGTGCCGTCGAAGATGTAGCGCGTGCGGTCGACATCGATGGGGAGATCGTCGAACGCGGCCTCGCTGACGCCGAAGTTCTTCGCCAAAACGTCACGAGGCGTGTGGGCGAACCAGTCGGTGATCAGGAACGTCTCGTTCTCGGAGAACGAGCCGTCGTCAAACACCAGCAGGAACTCGCAGCCCTCGTCGAGCCCCTGGATCGAGTGCGGGATGCCGGCGGGGAAGTTCCACAGGTCGCCCGCCCCGACGTCGTCGATGAAGTTGCGCCCCTCCTGGTCGACGGCGGTGATGCGCGCGCGGCCGGCGAGCATGTACGCCCACTCGGCCTCCTTGTGCCAGTGGAGCTCGCGGATCCCGCCCGGCTTCAGGCGCATGTTGACCCCCGCCAGCGTCTTCGCGACTGGGAGTTCGCGCTCCGTGACCTCGCGTGCCCAGCCCCCGGTCAGGAGGCGGTTCCGCGCCGCCGCGAACGAGAACTTGAGATTCGGGATCGTGCCGGCGTCGGTCGACGGCGACGCGAGCAGCGCCGGGTTCTCACGCTCGAGCGGGACGTTGCGCGGGCCGAGAATCCTCGCGCCGACCCCGTCCCGGATCGGCTCCGGGGCGCCGTTGCTGGTACTCGCATCGATCTGGGGCGACATTCGGATTACTCCTGTTGGCTTGGAAGAGAGCTCGTGTTCGAACGTACCGGCGGTACAGGCGACGGGCGATCGGGATTCCCGGAGCGGCGATACGCGGACGGAATTGGCTCGTCGAGGGCGAATAGCTCCCGAGCCGCGTCGGCCCACTGCTCGCCGACCCCGGATACCGCCGCTCCCCGTAGCCGGGCGGTCGGCGCGTGCAGCAGGCGCGTGACGAGCCGCTCGACGAGATCGTCCGGCAGCTCGCCGAGGACGTCGATGACCGCGCGCCGCTGATGCTCGCGCAGCGCTTTGATGGTCGGGACGAGTGCCCGCGTGGCCCGCCAGCTCTCGAAGTTGCCTAGCTCTTCCTCCACAACCGCCTCGGCGGCCGGCACGTGCGCTCGCCGGGCTGTGAGCGCGTGCTGGCCGGCCCCGGCGACCTCGTCCACGTCGAAGAGCAGGATGCCCGGGAGACCGCGCGCGGCCGGATCGACGTCGCGCGGAACCGACAGATCCACGAGGAGCAGTGGCATGTCCGCGCGCCGTTCTTCCGCCGCGCGCAGCTCCTCAGGACCGATGGCCGCGCCGCTGCCGGTGCACACAACTACTACGTCGAAGGCGGACAGCGCCGGCTCCGGCTCTGGGACAACAGGACTCGTGGTCACCGCCCAGCCGTCGCCGAGCAGGCGCTCCGCGGCGGCGCGCGCGGTGCGAGTGCGTCCGACGATGAGCGCACGCCGCCCGTCGGGGGTCCCCACGAGGCCGCGGGCAATAACGGCAACCGTCGAGGTGAGTGACGCGGTGCCGGTCGCCAGCCTTGTCTCGCTACGCACGCGCCGGCCTGCGCGCACCGCGTGTGCGACGAGCTGATCGAGTGCCGGTCCCGTCGCGGCCGCCGCAGCGGCGCTGCGGTGCGCGCGGCGCACCTGACCGAGGATCTCGGGCTCGCCGAGCACCGGGGACTCGAGTCCGGCAGCCGTGCGAAGTAGATGCCGCGCCGCGTCACTGCCGTGGCGGACGTTCACGACGGTCGCGAGCTCCTCGAACGGACAACCGGCGCGGCGTGCGAGGCGCCCCAGCAGGTCGTGCTCGATCCGGCCCGGTTCGGGACCGACGGCGTAGGCTTCCACCCGCGAGCAGGTGGCCAGTACGAGCGCCTCCCGAGCTTCCGCGGAGCGCGCGAGCCGCGCGGCCACGGGTCCGACGGCGTTGCCCGCGATGGCCAGGCGCTCGCGCCATCCGACCGGCGCGGACGCGTGGGAGACACCGACCTGGACGAGCTCGCTCACGCTGCTGCGGTCCCGTGGTCGCCGCCAGCGCGCGACCTCGCCGCCGCACGGACGACTGCGACGTCGTCGTCGGCGTGCCCACCGTCGGCGACTCGCCGCCAACGCGGCTCGAGAGCTGCCGTCACGGGCAAGTCGACATCCGCATCGCTCGCGGCGGACAGCGTCAGTCCCACGTCCTTGAGCGCGTGGCGGAGCGGGAAGCCCGGCGCGTAGTCCTCTTCGATCATGGCTTTCGACTTGGTCAGCGCATAGGGCGCGGCGAGCGGTCCCTCGGCAATGGCGTCGACAAAGAGCTCCTCGTCGAGGTCCAGCCCCTCCGCCAGCGCGAGTGTCTCAGCGGCCGACTCCACCTGGCACACGAGCCAGTTGTTGATCACGAGCTTGAGCCGGCTGCCCGCGCCGGCGGCTCCCAGCCAGAGCGTGCGCCGGCCGAGCGCGTCGAGGATCGGCTGCACACGCTCGCGCGTCCGGTCGGGCCCGGAGGCGAGGACGATCAGCTCGCCTGCGCGTGCGGGCCCGTCGCTCCCGGAGACCGGCGCGTCGACGAGCTCAACGTTGTGCCCATGGGCGATCGTGACGAAGCGGTCGGTCCAGCGGGGGCCGATCGTGCTCATCTGCAGCCAGATGGCCTCGGGGTGCATCGCCGCGAGGGCGCCGGCCTGCCCGAGCATCGCCTGCTCGACGGCCGCGCCGTCGCTCAGCATCGTGAGCACCACGCCCGCGCCGTCCGCCGCCTCCGACGGAGACATCGTCACCTCTGCGCCGTCGGCGGCGAGCGGCTGCGCCCGGGCCCGGGTGCGGTTCCAGACCCGGACTGAGAACCCGGCCTCGAGCAACCTCCGCGCCATAGGCGTGCCCATCGTGCCGGTCCCCAGGACGGCGACAGTCGCTTCTGTGCCGCTCCTCATCAGGCCGCGCCGGAGTGCTTGCGAGCCGCAGCCTCTTCTACGGCGCCATTGATCTCAGCCAGACCGGCCGCGACCCGGGCTCCGAGGTCGGCGTCGACGTTCGTCCAGTAGCCGACCACCCGCTCCTGGATCTCAGGCGAAACGCCGTCGCTTGCGTGGGCGACGATGTTCGTGACGAGGTGCTCGCGGTCGGTGTCGTTCATGACGTCGTTGTACAGCGCGCGCGGCTGGACGAAGTCGTCGTCGTCCGCGTGCGGCTGGTACTCGTAGCGGCCCAGCTCGCCCGCCTCGACCGACCATGTCGGCAGCTCCTTGCCCGGGTCGGCCTCCGGCCCGCCGTACGAGTTGGGCGAGTAGACGGGCTGCGATCCGGGGTGGTGGTAGGTCATCGCTCCGTCCCTGCTGTACGAGTGGACAGGGCACTTCGGCGCGTTGATCGGCAGCTGTTCGTAGTTGGCGCCGATGCGGTGCAGGTGGGTGTCGTGGTAGGAGAAGATCCGGCCCATCAGCATCTTGTCGGGGCTGAGCCCGATTCCCGGCACGAGCCGCGCGGGAGCGAAACCGGATTGGTCGACCTCCGCGAAGTGGTTCTCCGGGTTGCGGTCGAGCACCATGCGGCCGATGGTGATCGGCGGGTAGTCCGCATGCGGCCAGACCTTGGTCAGGTCGAACGGGTTGAACCGGTACGACGCGGCGTCCTCGAACGGCATGATCTGCATCTCGAGTCTCCACTCAGCGGCGTCCCCGGCGGCGATCGCGTCCCACAGATCGCGACGGAGGAAGTCGGGGTCCTCGGACGCCATCGCGTCGGCCTCGGCCAGGGTGAAGTTCTCGATGCCCTGGACGGTCTTGAAGTGGTACTTGACCCAAAAGCGCTCGCCGGCCGCGTTCATCCACGAGTAGGTGTGACTGCTGTAGCCGTTCATGTGGCGGTAGCTGCGCGGGGTGCCGCGGTCCGACATCAGGATCGTGACCTGGTGGGCCGTCTCCGGCGACAGCGTCCAGAAGTCCCACTGCATGTTGTTGGACCTCAGCCCGGTGTCGGGCATCCGCTTCTGCGAGCGGATGAAGTCCTCGAACTTGATGGCGTCGCGCACGAAGAACGTCGGCGTGTTGTTGCCGACCAGGTCGTAGTTGCCCTCGTCGGTGTAGAACTTGAGCGCGAAGCCGCGCGGGTCGCGGACCGTGTCGGCGCTCCCGAGCTCGCCCGCGACCTGCGAGAAGCGGGCGAACATGGGCGTGCGCTTGCCGACCTCCGACAGGAAGCTTGCGCTGGTCCACTGGGTGACGTCCTCGGTCACCTCGAAGAAGCCGTGCGCCCCGCTGCCCTTGGCGTGCACGACCCGCTCGGGGACGCGTTCGCGGTTGAAGTGCTGCATCTTCTGGACCAGATGCGCGTCGTGCAGAACAGTGGGCCCGTTCGGACCGACTGTCAACGAATGCTCGTCGCTCGCGACCGGGGCGCCGGAGTCAGTCGTGGTGGTGGGGGGCTGGTTCTCGTTGCGAGGCATGTCGCTCACGGTACGGCCGCCGCGGGGCTCTCTGGTAAGAGATGCCGATCGCCCGATAGGGATCGGCTCAAGCGGCGAGGCGGGTCGGCTCGTAACGGGGCTCGTAGTCGAGTGTGTCGACGAGCCTCTCGGTCTTGCAGACGGGACACACGAGCAGGAAGTGGAGCTGCTTCTCGGCCGGGTCGTAGCGGCTCGTGGGTTCGGGCAGGGGATCGCCCTGCGGCCCCCCCCGGCGGCCCC
>Ga0081538_10001504_pt1 | contig 23920 bp, 25 predicted proteins | sample TabmetS5T2R1_FD_71022 | JGI IMG/M metagenome (GOLD analysis project Ga0081538, IMG submission 71022) | Tabebuia heterophylla rhizosphere microbial communities from the University of Puerto Rico - S5T2R1 | ecosystem: Host-associated > Plants > Roots > Rhizosphere ... | reverse complement strand
GGCCCCGGACCACGGTGCCGGTGAGGACCTGGCGGTCACCCCGCCGGCGGCCACCCGCCTGGGGTCATGGTTGGCAGCAGCGGCGCCAGCCGGCTGAGTACCGCCACGTGCTTGTCGTGGAACGGCCACTGGTCGGTGCCCAAGCTCAGCCAGTTTCCGTAGGTGACGCGGCCCGTCGCGACGGTGTCGATACGGTCGATGAACTCCTGGAACCCGTACTCGCCGGCCGCCTCGCCGCGGCTGGTGAGCCACTCCAGGTCACCGTTGGTCCGGGCGATGAACCCGTCCAGGCTCGTACCGATGAACACGTGGCAGGTGAACGGCCTGCGGTCGGTCATGGCATACCCCGCTGCCAGCGTGAACGTGCGTCCGCAGGCCCATCACAGACCCGGGCCCCGCCGGTGACGATCACCAGCAGCGACTGTACAGGCCCGATCCACACGCGTGACCGGCCTCCCACGTGGGCAGGCCACCACCCGCGGTCCTCCTGATCACCGCCGTTTCTCACACCGGAGCAGATGCCGCACGATCGGACAACGTCGCAAGAGAATCCGCCGGCCGAAGCGGCGTGGTCAAACCCCGGCGAACGTTCGTGGTCACCGCCCTAGCGGTACTGACCGGGGACGTTGATTGGGGGCCGCGCCCACGCGTTCTCGTTCGTCGACGCCTCCAACGCGCCTGCGGATTTGGGGCTTACGACGCCAACCCCTCACCTGCGTTGCGGCCAGAGCTGGTCGGTTCCGCACCACCTTCGGGCTGGTTGACCTCGGCCCACACCGCATCGAGGGAGAGGCCGAGGACCTCGGCGATTGCCGCGATGGTCGGGAAGGCAGGGGTCGCGACGCGGCCGGACTCGATCTTGCGGAGGGTCTCCGGTGAGAGGTGAGCATCGAGCGCAGTCTCGAGCATCGAGCGCCCTCCCCTGGCGCGACGCAACAGGGCACCGAGGCGCTGCCCGCGCTCGACCTCTGCGGGAGTGAGCGGCAACCTGACCATGGTTCCGATTCTAGTACCGGGATACTATGGCCGGGATAGTTATTGGTTGCGCGGGGAGGACGCCGCCTGATCGAGATCCTGAGCCCCACTGAACTGCGCCGAGCGAAGGACGCAGGAGCCCTGGTCGCCGAGATCCTGCAGACGCTGCAAGGCCGCAGCGCAGTAGGCACCAACCTCCAAGACATCGACCGGTGGGCCGAGGCCATGATCGCCGAGGCCGGAGCGCGGTCCTGCTACGTCGACTACGAGCCATCCTTCGGACGCGGGCCATTCGGCCACTACGTCTGCACGTCCGTCAACGACGCTGTGCTCCACGGGTTGCCGTACGACTACGCGCTTGCCGACGGTGATCTGCTGTCACTCGACCTCGCCGTCTCCAAAGGAGGCGTCGTTGCAGACGCTGCCATCAGCTTCATCGTGGGCGACTCCGAACCTCCCGGGAGCGTTGCGATGATCAGCGCAACCGAACGCGCGTTGCACGCGGGGATCGCTGCTGCCGGACCTGGAGCCCGCATCGGTGACGTCTCTCATGCCATCGGCTCGGTCCTGAGCGAAGCGGGGTACCCGATCAACACCGAGTTCGGCGGTCATGGCGTCGGATCGACGATGCATCAGGACCCCCACGTCCCCAATACCGGGAGACCCGGTCGTGGATACCGGCTGCGCCCAGGGCTGTTGCTGGCACTGGAGCCGTGGGTCATGGCGGACACCGCCGAACTCGTCACCGGTGCCGACGGCTGGACGCTCCGGAGCGCGACCGGCTGCCGGACGGCACACAGCGAGCACACCATCGCCATCACCGGCGACGGGGCCGAGGTCCTCACCCTGCCAACGCCGGCGCACTCCTGAGGCCGGGCCACGCGTGCCCCTCTCCTCCCGGCGCTTCACCGCAAACCGCCGGTGAAAGGAAGGTTGCCGACGTCCCACCTCAACGCTGCCCTGACTCCTCGACACCGTCTCGCCGTCGCTCGTCTCGTCGTCGACGACGGCTGGCCGACCAGCGAGGTCACCACCCGCTTCCAGGTGTCCTGGCCCACAGGAAAACGGTGGGTCGACCGTTACCTAACCGAGGCCAATCCCGTCGATCGGGCAAGGGCGGGTCCAAGCTTCACGTGGCCGGCGACGCCGCCGGGCTGCCGTCATCGCTGGTCGTAAGCGCGGCCAATGCCAACGACTCGACCATGCCGGAGGCGGTGCTGGAGGACGATCTAGGGATGGACGACAAGCTCACGCTTCCAGCGTTCAGGGAAGAGGACCTGGAGTTCCTGGACCGGCTGGACACCGATCCAGCGGCCCTGGGTGACTTTCGGATGGTTCGGGTTCTGCGATGTCCCCGCTCGGCGCCGCCGCTGGGAGCAAGGGGGGCGCAACCTCGGCTGCGTGCGGGCCGTCGCACACCGCCGGGGCGACCGCGACCTCGACCAGCCAAGCCATAGGCAGGCAGGTCAGGATGGGGAGGTAGAGCCCCGGGTGTCAGGTTGCCCCGTTCCGGCACCTCCCTGAGATAGGACAATCGGATGACCATTGAGGAACCGCCACGCCTGACCGTGGTAGGCCCCGGCGAAGGCCGCAGCGGCACCCTCGGCTCGATCGGGGTGCAGTTCAAGCTGTGGGGCGCCGACACCGGTGGCGCCCTGTCCGTGGTGGAACACCCTTTCCCGGTCGGCGCGCTGGTAGCGCCGCACCGGCACACCCGCGAAGACGAATACTCTGTCATCACCGCGGGCGAGATCGGGTTCCGCTCCGGCGACCGTGAGGTGGTCCTGGGACCGGGCGGATACATCACCAAGCCACGCGGCGAGCTGCACGCCATGTGGAACGCCGGCCAGCTGCCGGCCCGGATGATCGAGATCATCAGCCCGGCCGGCTTCGAGCACTTCTTCCGAGAAGTCACCGAGCTGATCGCGGCCGGCCCCGTAGCGGCGGAGCAGGGGATCGACCTCGCTCAGCGGTATGGCCTCGAGTTCGAGCAGCCGGCCTGGCTGCCGGACCTCGTCGCCCGCTACGGCCTCAACCCGCTCTAAGAGGACGTTCGGGAGCAGTCACTTCGGCTGGGGCCGCGGCGTGGTCGTTCAGCGACGGTCGGTGCCGACGGCGGCGAGGGTCGGTGTCAGCGCCCCACGGCGCCGAGCTGACGCAGGACGCTGCGGTTGTCGGTCTGGATCCACTCCTCGGCGAGGCGGCCATCGCCGTCGTAGCGGAAGACGTTGAGCAGGTCGAACACGACCGGGTCCCCGGTCGGGGGGAGCGCTCCGACGGCGCCGTGGGTGAACTCGCGCACGAACCTGCCGCCGATCGAGGTCTGGCACGCGACGTAGTTCCCCCTTGGGTGTTCGGACACGTGGGTCCAGGATGCAACGGCCGAGGCATTCCCGGCCGGCCGCGGCGTTGCCGGACCGGTCGCGCCCGGGCTGCAGCCCATCGGGGACGCCCTCGGTCATACCAACCCGTCGTTCGCCCTCGGCGCCTCTCTGGCGCTGCAGCAGGCGTTCACGCTGGTCGACGACGCTGGACGGCAGCCGCTGCTGACGACGCTCCCCAACACCCGCAACGCTGACGGCCTGTGAAGACGCTCGTCATCGGCACCGGTGGAGGCGAGCACGGTTGACCGGTGTCGGGCCGAGGGGAAGACTTGCGTCGTGGCTGACACCGAGACCGCACCGCAGACCGGCTATGCCCCGGTGAACGGCCTCCAGATGTACTACGAGGTCCACGGCGCGGGCGGCATACCGCTGCTGCTGCTGCATGGCGGGCTGTTCAACATCGACCTGCAGTTCGGCCATCTGATCCCCGGCCTCGCGGCGACTCGCCAGGTCATCGCCGCCGACTTCCAGGGGCACGGACGGACCGGTGACCTCGACCGGCCGCTCACCAGCGCCAACCTGGCGTCCGACGTGGTGGGCCTGCTCCGGCACCTCGGCATCGCGCAGGCCGACGTCTTCGGGAACAGCGTGGGTGGCGGCGTCGCCCTCCACCTCGCCATCAAGCAGCCTCAGCTGGTCCGCAAGCTGGTCGTGTCGTCGGTGTCGTTCCACCCCGACGGCGACCGTCCGGAGGGCAGCGAGGCGATGGAGGCGCTGACGGTCGACGCCATCGCCGGGACGCCGATGGAGCAGGACTACCGGGCCAAGTCCCCGAACCCCAACAAGCTGCAGGACCTCCTGGACAAGCTCGGGCGGTTCGACGCGGGATTCACCGGCTGGGCCGACGCCGACATCCAGGGGATCGCCGCGCCGACGTTGCTCACCGTTGGTGACTGCGACGCCGTCCGGCTCGACCACGTGGTCCGGTTCCTGCAGCTGCGTGGCGGCGACGTCAACGGCGACCTGGTCGGTGTCCCGGCCTCGCAGCTGGCGGTGTTCCCGGGAACCACCCACTTCTTCGGGCTCGCCAAGACCGAGCTCGTCCTGGGGGCGGTGCTGCCCTTCCTGGATGCGCCCCTGCCCGAAGGTCGACCATGATGGGTGCCCTGCCCTAGGCCCTGTGCCGAAGTCGGGTGGCTGCTGAGCTGGGGTGACTGTCCTGTCCGCGTGATGATTGCGGATGATCAAGGCTGCGACCTGCGGTCCGAAAGGTAGGTCCGGACGGCTGGCGGGTCAGTGCACTCGCGCGTGGCTTTCTTCCAGTGAGAGGCCGCGCTGTCGCCCTTCGATGATCGACCAGAATCGGGAGCATTTCATGGGCTCGCTGGCTGGGCATTGCCGACCGTGCTCGAGTGCGGTGCGGGCCACCTCGATACGGTGCTGCTGCTCGGCCAGCTCGGCCAGCTTGTGATCGATCATCTCCCGTTGGGATTGCCGCTCGCCTGCAACGAAACGCCCGATCTCAGCCAGCGAGAACCCGATCTCGCGGAAGAAGAGGACCACGCCGACGTCCCTGACTGCCGACCCGGCATAACGCCGTCGTCCCGCCGCCCGAGCCGCCGGCCGCACCAATCCAAGTTCGTCGTAGTACCGCAGCGCGCTCGTCGGCACGCCGGTACGTTCGGACAGCTCGCCAATGGACAACAACGTCGGCGGGGCCGACGAAGCCAGGGTGCGCTCGGTAACAGGCATTGACTTCAAGTCTACTCGAAGTGCTTTGCTCACCTCATGGGCATCAAGGAGCGGGCGCTGGGCCCCATCATGCAATGGTGGGCTCGTCACGGGGGGCTGGCACAGTTCCACCAGCCGACCGGAGCCGTCGGGCACGTCGCCGGCTGGATCATGGGCCGGCGCTCGTCGAACGTGGCGCGCAACCGCTGGGCGGTGCAGCTCCTCGACGTCCAGCCGACCGACCGCGTCATCGAACTCGGCTGCGGTCCGGGCGTGGCCATCGCCGCCCTCGCCACCCGAGCGATCCGGGGACTGGTGGTCGGCGTCGACCATTCGCAGGTAATGATCCGCCAGGCCCGCCGCCGCAACAGGGCCGCCGTACGGGCCGGACGGGTACGCCTGATCCACACGCCGGTCGAGAGCCTGTCCATCAGCGACGGGCCATTCGACGCCGCGCTTGCCGTCAATACGGTCGGCATGTGGCCCGACCCAACCGGCCGGCTACGCGAACTCGCCCGGCTGTTGCGGCCCGGCGGGCGCATCGCTCTGGTATCCCAGCCCCGCTGCCCCGGTGCGACCGCGGCCACCTCGGCGGCGGCCGCCAACGAGCTGGCAGGTCTGCTTACTGAAGCTGGGTTCGAGCACCTCCGAACCGAGATGCTCGATCTCGACCCGCCGGCGGCGTGCGTCCTCGGGCACGTGGCACCGGCCGATGATGCCGAGCTCGTCGCCCGTCCAACAGCGCAGTCATGACCTCCGGGTGCGCAGGTCGTCGACCCGTTCAGGGATCTGCACCAGCTACACCGAGATGGGTTCCTGAGAACCGGCAGCCGGCCCGAGCAGCAGCGGGGATCGCCTTACGTGCGGGTGTGCCGTTGCCGTAGCTGGCGGGCCATCACGACCCGGAGAATCTGGTTCGTGCCCTCATAGATCTGGGTAATTTTGGCGTCACGCATCATCCGCTCGAGGGGAAATTCCCGAACGTACCCGTACCCGCCGAGGAGCTGGACCGCGTCGGTGGTGACCTTCATCGCCACGTCGGAGGCGAAGCACTTGGAGGCGGCGCCGAAGAACGTCAGGTCCTCGTCCTCCCGGTCGGCCTTGGCGGCCGCCTGGTAGACCAGCGTGCGGGCCGCCTCGGTCCGCATCGCCATGTCGGCGAGCATGAACTGGATGCCCTGGAAGTCCGCGATGGCCTGGCCGAACTGGTGGCGCTCGTCGGTGTAGCCGAGCGCGAAGTCCAGCGCGCCCTGGGCGATCCCGACCGCCTGCGCGCCGATGGTGATGCGGCTGTGGTCCAGGGCCCGCAGCGCCAGCGGGAACCCCTGGCCCTCCTCGCCGAGCCGGTTGGCCTCCGGCACGCGCACGTCGTTGCAGATCACCTCGGTGGTGGGCGACCCGCGGATGCCGAGCTTGTCCTCGTGCTTGCCGATCTCGAAGCCCGGCATGGTGTCCTCGAGCACGAACGCCGAGATCCCCCTGGAACCGGCCTGCGGGTCGGTGACCGCGTAGTAGACGTACAGCTTGCTGACCCCACCGCCGGTGATGAAGCGCTTGGTGCCGTTGAGGACGTAGCCGTCGCCGTCGCGGACCGCGCGCGAGCGCATCGCCGCCGCGTCCGACCCGGACCCCGGCTCGGTGAGGCAGTAGGACGCCATCGCCGAGCCGTCGGCGATCGGCGGCAGGAAGCGCTGCTTCTGCTCCTCGGTGGCGGCGAACAGGATCGGCAGGGTGGCGAGCTTGTTGACCGCCGGGATCAGCGAGGTCGACGCGCAGACCCTGGCGACCTCCTCGACCAGGATGCAGTGGGTGACGGAGTCGGCGCCGCCGCCGCCGTACGCCTCGGGGACGTTGAGGCCGGCCAGGCCCGCCTCGGCCAGCACCTTGAGGTTGTCGTACGGGAACTCGCCGGTCTTGTCGATCTCGGCGGCCCGCTCGGTGAACTTGTCCTCGAACAGCCGCCGCCACTCCCGGCGGAACAGCCACTGGTCCTCGGTGAGCGTGAACGCGTCCGACATGTCGTCACCGTTCCCCTTGCTCCGCGTCTCCTCGGGTTCCGAGTCTACGCTGGGCCGTCCCGGCCGGGCCCGGGCGGGTGCCCTCCCCACCCGGCCCGCTAGGTTCAATCTAGCGGCCGCCGGCCGCCCTCTCGCGCCTTCAAGGTAGGACCCGGAACCGCGAGAGGACGGACCATGAGCAACCCCCCAACCGACCTGGCCATCGAGGCATCGGACCTGGTCAGGACCTTCGGGAAGACCCGCGCGCTGGACGGCATCGACCTGCGCGTGCCCGCCGGCACGGTGTACGGCCTGCTGGGGCCGAACGGCGCCGGCAAGACCACCGCGGTCCGGGTGCTCGCCACCCTGCTGCGCCCCGACGGCGGCGAAGCCCGCGTGTTCGGCCACGACGTGGTGCGGGAGGCGGACGCCGTCCGCGGCAAGGTCAGCCTCACCGGCCAGTACGCCTCGGTCGACGAGGACCTGACCGGCATGGAGAACCTGGTCCTGCTCGGCCGGCTGCTGGGCCACAGCAAGCCCGGCACGCGGGAGCGGGCCGGGCGGCTGCTGGACGCGTTCGGGCTGACCGACGCCGCGGACCGCCAGGTCAAGAAGTACTCCGGCGGCATGCGGCGCCGCGTGGACATCGCCGCCAGCATCCTCAACACCCCCGAGCTGCTGTTCCTGGACGAGCCCACCAGCGGCCTGGACCCGCGCAGCCGCAGCCAGGTCTGGGACATCGTCCGGGCAGTGGTCGCCCACGGCACCACGGTGCTGCTCACCACCCAGTACCTCGACGAGGCCGACCGACTGGCCGGCCGCATCGCGGTCGTCGACCACGGCAAGGTGATCGCCGAGGGGACGCCGGGCGAGCTGAAGTCGTCGGTCGGCGCCGGCACGGTCCACCTGCGGCTGCGCGACCCGGCGCAGCGGGCGGAGGCCGGGCGGCTGCTGGCCCAGGCGCTGGACGCCCCCGTCCAGCCGGAGGCCGACCCGGTGGCGCTGACCGCGCGGGTGACCGGCGACGGCAACGGCCTGGAGGCCGGCGAGCAGGCCGCCCGCGCGCTCGCCGAGCTGGCCCGCGCCGGCATCGTCGTCGACGACTTCGCCCTCGGACAGCCCAGCCTCGACGAGGTCTTCCTGGCCCTCACCGACCGGCCGGCCGTGCCGGCCACCGCCGAGGAGGCAGCATGAGCACCGCGACCGCAACCGAGACCACGACCGCACCGGCCACCTACGTCCCGTCGGTCGAGACCCTGGGGACCGTCCTGGCCCCCGGCGCGCGACCGGCGCGCCCCAGCGCCCTGTCCGCCTCCCTCACCTTCGGCTGGCGGGCGATGCTGAAGATCAAGCACGTGCCGGAGCAGCTGTTCGACGTCACGGCGTTCCCGATCATCATGACGCTGATGTTCACCTACCTGTTCGGCGGCGCCCTCGCCGGCTCGACCAGGGAGTACCTGCAGTTCCTGCTGCCGGGCATCATGGTGACGAGCGTCCTGATGATCACCATGTACACCGGCGTCGGCCTCAACACCGACATCGAGAAGGGCGTCTTCGACCGCTTCCGCACCCTGCCGGTGTGGCGGCCGTCGGCGCTGGTCGGGATGATCTTCGGCGACGTGCTCCGCTACGTGCTGGCGGCGACGGTGATCCTGACCGTCGGCCTGGTGCTGGGCTTCCGGCCCGGCGGCGGCCTGACCGGCGTGCTGGCCGGGGTCGGCCTGCTGGTGGTCTTCTCCTTCGCGCTGTCCTGGGTCTGGACCATGCTCGGCCTGACGCTGCGCTCCGAGCGGTCGGTGATGGGGGTCAGCATGATGGTGCTGTTCCCGCTCACCTTCCTCAGCAACGTGTTCGTCGACCCGGGCACCATGCCGGGCTGGCTGCAGGCGTTCGTCGAGGTCAACCCGGTCACCCACCTGGTGGCCGCGGTCCGCTCGCTGATGGCGGGCACCCCGGACGCCGGCGCGGTCACCTGGGTGCTGGTGGCCGGCGCGGTGTCGGTGCTGGTCTTCGGCCCGCTGACCATGTACCGCTACGACCGGCGCTAGCCCTCAGAGGCGCCAGGGGACCGGCTGGGCGGGCGCGTAGCGGCAGGTGGCGCCCGTCGAGACGGCGCCGCGGAGGTGGGCCGCGAGCTCGGGGTGGCGCCCGTCGAGCTTGCGCAGCGTGTCGCGGATCCGGGCGCTGACGGTCTTGCGGGCCCGCTCGGCCTCGTCGCCGAGCCGGCGGCGGCGGCCGGCCAGCCCGGTCGCGGCGCGCAGCTCGTCCAGCAGCGCCTCGCGCTCCTGGTCGAGGGCGACCGCCCGCCGGTCGTCGCCCAGCTCGGTCGCCTGCTCGATCGCCTCGTCCAGGTCGGTGAGGCGGCGCCGGTAGCGGGCCCTGGCCTCCTCGTCCAGGACCGGGTCGCCGCCCATCCGCCTGGCGGCGACCAGCTCGGGCCCGGCCGCCGGGTCCAGCAGCTCCACCGCGGGGACGTCGTCGCCCGGCCGGCCCAGCAGCAGGTGCAGGTCGCGCAGGCCCTTGGCGTCGGGCAGGTGGACGACGCGGCCGCCGTACCCCAGCCGCCAGACCGCGCCGTCGCGGCGGAACTCGTACGCCGCCGCCGGCCGGTCCGTGGGGGCGCCGGGGGCCGGCCGGCCCGCGTCCGCCCCGGCCCGCCGGCGCAGGCGATCGGCGACCTGCCGCATGCCGAGCTCGGTCGCCTCCCGCTCCACCTCCTCCCGCAACGCCCGGGCCGCCTCGGCGTCGCCGGCCGCCCCCCGCCGCTCCCGCGCGTCGGCCAGCCCGGCGCGGGCGAGGACCGACCACGGCCGGGCCTGCAGCCGGTCGGCGCCGTCCCGGGCGGCGGCGAAGCCGGCGACCGCGTCGTCCCAGCGCTCCTGGGCGGCGTCGACCCCCGCGACCCAGAGGTCCACCGGGCCGCTGACGTCGCAGCCGTACAGGGACACGGCCCACTCGCCGTGGTGCGGTGCCAGCGCGGTGCGCGCCCGGTCGCAGAGCCGCGGGTCGCGTGCTGCCGCCGCGGTCTGGGCCAGCAGCCGCAGCCACAGCGCCTCGACGACCCGCGGGTAGGGGGTGCCGGCGTCCTCGACCTCGGCGAGCTGGCGCAGCGCCGGCTCCACCTCGCCCTGCTCCACGGCCGTGATGGCCCGCAGCAGCCCGATGTGGGGGTGGTCGCGCTTCCCGAGCCCGCGTTGCCACTCCTCGATCTCCGCGAACCGGCCCCGCAGCAGCCACTGCGCCCAGTGGAGGTGCTGCACCATGAAGGCGTAGTCCGGGTGACCGTGGTCGCTGCGCTCGTCGACCTCGGCGAGGAGGCGCTCGGCCGCGGCGAAGTCGCCCTGCAGCACCGCGATGATGTGGCGGTCGATGGTCGTCGCCAGGCGGTAGCGCGGCACGTCGAGGCGCTCGCCCATGGCGACGAAGGTCCGGAGCTGGTCGAAGTAGCGCGGGTCGCCCTGCTCGAGCTGGGCGACCCAGCGCAGCGCGGCGGCGAACAGCTCCGTCTCGCGGTCGCCCGAGCGGGCCGCGACCTCGCCGATCTCGACGGTGAGCGCCTCCCGCTCGCGCGCGGTGCCCAGGCCCCAGATGCTGTCGTGGCGCGACCACAAGCTGAAGGCCAGCGCGTCGTCGTCCCTGCCCTGCCGGGCCAGGGCCTCGGCGCCGGCGATCAGGTCCCGGACCAGCTGGTCGTGCGGCACCGCGCCGTCGGCCCCGCCCACCAGCCGCTGGTGCGCCTCGCGGACCAGCTCGCCGGACCGCCGCGCCCGCTCCCTGCCCGGTGCTTCGTACCGGTCGACGGTGAGCGCCACCCGGGCCAGCAGCTCCGGGTCGTCGAGCCGGCGGGCCAGCGCGGCCGCGTCCTCGAAGCGCCGCCGGGCCTCCTCCCGGCCGCCGCCGTGGAACAGCTCCTGCCCGAGGTCGAGCGCGATCCTCACCCGGCGGGCCGGGTCCTCGACCACCTCCAGCGCCCGCCGGAGGTGCCCGACGGCCTCCTCGGTGGCCAAGCGGGTGCCGGCGTCCTGCGCCGCCGCGACCAGGAGCTCCACCGCGCGGGCGGGTTCCAGCTCGGCGCCGGCGAGGTAGGCGTGGCGCGCCAGGTCGGCCGGGAACAGCCGCCCGGCGAGCGCGGCGCGGTCGACCGCCGTGACCACCGTGGCGTGCCGGCGGTGCCGCTCCGCTTCGCCGAGCGCCTCGTACAGCGTCTCCCTGACCAGGTCGTGCGCGAACGCGGACCGGCCGGAATCCCCCGCCACCACCAGCCGGGCGCTGACCGCGCGGCCCAGCAGCCGGTCCACCTCGGCGGCCGGGGACGCCGCGCACGCCGCCAGCACCTCGGGGTGAAACTCCCGGCCGAGCACCGACGCGGCGGTGAGCAGCTCCACCACCGGCTCCGGGAGCAGCGACAGCCGCCGGCGCACGACCTCGCGGACCCCGGGCGCGACAGCGGTGACCGAGCCGTCGGTGCGCCACAGCCGCGCCGCCTGCTCCACGAAGAACGGGTTGCCGCCGGTGCGCCGGTGGACCTCGGCGACCACCTGCGGGTCGGCCTCGCGGCCCGCAGTGCGGGCGATCAGCGCGCCGACCTCGTCGCGGTCCAGGCCGGTCAGCGTGACCGAGGTCGCCTTGGCCACCAGCGGCAGCAGCAGCGGCTCCAGCGGGTGCCCGCCCGATTCCACCTCGACGTCGCGGTAGGTGCCGACCAGCAGCAGCCGCTCGAACCAGGTGTGCTGGGCGGCGAACTCCAGCAGCCGCAGCGAGGCGCTGTCGGCCCAGTGCAGGTCGTCGAGGACCACGACCACCGGGCGGCGCTGGGAGACCGACACCAGCGCGGTGGTGACCGCGTCGTACAGCTGGAAGGCCTCGGCCCGCGCGGCGTCGTGCGCGGACCCGCCGTCCGGGGTGCCGGCCGGCGCCTCGCCGAGCAGGACCGCCAGGCCGACGCCGCCGGCAGCCTCGGCCGCCGTCCACTGCTCGGGCGTGGCGGCACGCCGCAGCGCGCGGACCACCTGCACCCACGGCCAGTAGCCCGGGGCGCTGTCGGACTCCCAGCAGGAGCCGCTGAGCACCAGCGCGCCGCGCCGCCTGGCCTCCTCCGCGGCGTCGGTGACCAGCGTGGTCTTGCCGATCCCGGCCTCCCCGGTGACCAGCACCAGGCCGCCGTGGCTGTCGACCGCCCGGCCGATCTCGGCGCGCAGCAGCCCGGCGGGATGCTCCCGCCCGATGATGCCCTCGCGGCCCGGCGTGCCCATGGCATCCAGTGTTCTGCCGGGGTGTGACTTTGTCACCTCCCGGCCGGCAGCACCCCGCGCGGGCTGGGAGTGGCGATCAGTCCATCGCGGTCGCCGTTGGCGAGGGTCACTCGTACTCGTCGTGCCGGCGGATCCAGAGCTGCCAGGCCTCGCCCTCGTCGCGGCCCTTCGGCGCGCGGTCGAGGATCGGGTAGTACCCCATGAGGAACTCCAGTCCGCGCCAGGTCGTCGAGTACGTGTGGTAGACGGCGCTGTCGTCCCGTACGAAGGTGCTGAACCCGGGGCTCTCGGTGAGGTACCCGGCGACGTCGGTGCCCGTCGAGCGGGCGTTGTGCTCGACGATCGGCGGTAGCCCGCTCTTCGTCATCAGCGCCACGGCCTCGCGGCCTTGCTCCGCCGTGTGCGAGAAGCCGAGGTCGAGGTTGAAGTCGGTGCGCGCGGACGAGACCCAGGGGAACCTCCAGCCCATGCGGCGCTTGTAGGCCTGCAGCTTCTCGAGCGGCGCCTGTGAGACGAAGAGCATGGTCACGTCCCGGGCGTGGAGGTGCGGGAGCACGCCGTTGACGGCGTCGGCGATCGACGAGTTGGTCGGGTCTCCGGCCCCGTAGCTCGGTCCGAACATGAAGGCGAAATCCATCGCTCCCACCGCGGTGGAGAGCGCCTGCGGTCAGGCGATCGGGCCGAGCTCGGCCGCGATCTCGGACAGTCTCGCTTCGTGGGCGCCGTAGAGCTGACCCATCAGGGACCCGGCGAAGCTGACCCTGGCGACACCGAGCTCGGCCAGACGCGCGAGGGGAGGAGCGCCCGCCGCCACGATGTTCACCGGCCCCTCGACACGCCGGACGAACTCACCGATCAGCGCGTCATCCGCGAGCCGTATCGGGAAGACGCAATCGGCCCCCGCCTCGAGGTAGAGACGCGCGCGTCGCACCGCCTCCTCGAACAGCTGGCGGCGATCGCCCTCGCGGCGCAGCACGTCGACCCGCGCGTTCAGGACGACGTCGACGCCGGCCTCGGTCGCCGCGTGACGGACGGCGCGGAGGCGCTCGGCGTGCTCGCCGGCGTCGACGAGGCCGGCACCGCGGTGGTGGTCGGTGTCCTCGAGGTTGCAGCCCACGGCGCCCGCCTCCAGGAGGCGTTCGACCAGGTCTCCAGGCGAGAGCCCATAGCCGGCCTCGACGTCGGCCGTGACCGGCACCGACACGCTCCGCGTGATCCGGGCGATCACGCCGAACGCCTCGTCAACCGGCATCGAGTCGTTGTCCTCGTACCCCAGGGTCGCGGTGACCGCGCCGCTCGAGGTGGCGACGACCGGGAATCCGGCCTTCAACACCAACCGGGCGCTTGCGACGTCCCACGCGTTGGGCAGGACCAGCGGTCGCGGACCCGCGTGGAGGCGGCGAAGCACGTCCGCCCTCTCGGCCAGAGCGGAAGCGTCTCGCCCTGCGACGGTTGTCATCGGTGTACCTCCTCGGATCGTGTGGGTCAGGCCGCGGCCGGTGCTGCTTGGGCGAGCGCCGCGTTCTGGCGCTCGAGCGCCTTGGCCGCGCCGCCACGCCAGCTGTCCGCCAGGGCCTGCGACGTGGGGTCGGGGAAGATGTCCTCCTCCCCCCGCTCCACCCCGTCGAAGATGGCTCGCGCGACCGACTCCGGGGAGGCCTTGGGGAAGTCGAGGTCCCGGACGATCTCGGTGTCGGTGGGGCCGGTCAGGACGGCGTGGACCCGCACCCCCCGCCCCGCCAGCAGGGCACGCAGCGACTGGGTCAGGGAGAACGCGGCCGCCTTGGAGACCGAGTAGGCCGGCATGAGCGGCAAGGTGGCGAGGGCCATCAGCGACACGTTGTTGACGATGGCCCCCTTGGAGCGGGTCAGCAGCGGCAGGAACGCCTGGGTCACGCCCCAGGTGCCGAACAGGTTGACGGCCAGGTGCCGTTCGAGCGCGGCACGATCGCTCAGGTCATCGAACAGCGCGATGCCGGCGTTGTTGACCAGGATGTCGAGCGCGTCGACCTGTTCGGCGGCTGCCTGGGTCTGCGCCGGGTTGGTCACGTCCAGCCGCAGCGGCGTGACGCGCCGGTCGGGGTGGGCCAGGGGCTGGCGGGTGCCGGCGTACACCCGCTTGGCGCCCCTCCCCAAGGCTTCCTCGACCAGCGCCCGCCCGATGCCGCGGTTGGCCCCGGTCACCAGGACTGCTCGGTCTGCGATTCTCATTACACCCTCCTGCATGGTGGTGCCCGGCGAGCCCAGTCGCCCGCTTCTGGAGGTGGTGATCCGGCGAACGGCCGCAATCCATCGCGCGCCACGAACGCTGCGCCTGGCGCAGGCTCCACCCCTGTTCGGGCTTGGATGGCGACCGTTTCGGCTGCGGCGGCGATGGATCCCGGCCGGCGCGCGGATCACAATGAGGATGACCATGCAGACGTCCAGTCCCGTCGTGCACTCGGTGCTGCTGGCGCCGCGTGCGGGGCCGGCTGGATGGCGCAGTGTCATCTCGGCGCCACGGTGCGGCGAGCTCGCCCTCTGGCGGCCGAAACGATGACGACCGGGCCTGCACGCGGGACGAGCGCGGCTCGCACGGTGTCGACCGCGAGCGAGCGCGAGCTGCTCGAGGCCGCCCGGCGGGGCGACGACGACGCCTTCGGCCGACTCGCCGGACCGTTCCGCGGCGAGCTGTACGCCCACTGCTACCGGATGCTCGGCTCGGCCGCGGACGCCGAGGATGCGCTGCAGGAGACGCTGCTGCGCGCCTGGCGCGCGCTGCCGCGGTTCGAGGGCCGAAGCTCGGTCCGCTCCTGGCTCTACAAGATCGCGACCAACGCCTGCCTCAGGGCGATCGAGCGGCGGCCCAGGCGGGTGCTTCCGGCCGACTATGGGCCCGCCGCCGACCCCCACGACGGCCCCGCCGAGCCGGTGACCGAGGCGGTGTGGCTGGACCCCTACCCGGATGCGCGGCTGGGGCTCGCCAGCGGCCCGGCCAGCCCGGAGGCCCGCTACGAGCAGCGCGAGGGCGTCGAGCTCGCCTTCCTCGCGGCACTCCAGCACCTGCCCGCGCGGCAGCGCGCCGTGCTGATCCTGCGCGACGTGCTCGGCTTCTCGGCCCGGGAGACCGCCACGGTGCTCGAGACGACGCCCGTCTCGGTCGACAGCGCCCTGCAGCGCGCCCACAAGACCGTCGACCAACGACTGCCGGACCAGAGCCAGCAGGCGACGCTGCGCTCACTGGGCGACGGCGCGCTGCGGCGGGTCGTGCAGCGCTACGTCACCGCCTGGGAGCGCAACGACGTCGATGCGGTCGTCGCCATGCTCGCCGAAGACGCCAGGCTGGCGATGCCGCCACTGCCAACCTGGTTCCGCGGCCGCGACCAGGTGGCCAGCTTCCTCCGCGGCGGGCCGCTGGCGGGGGCGACGCGCTGGCGCCTCATCCCCGTTCGCGCGAACGCCCAGCTCGCCTTCGGCCTCTACGCCTGGGACGACAAGGCACAGACCTTCGGGCCGCGCGCCGTCGACGTGCTCACCCTCCGCGGCGCGCAGATCCGGGAGATCACCGCCTTCCTCACCCCGGACGCCTTCCGCAACTTCGACCTCCCCGCCAGCCTCCCTGCATCGGGAACCAACCCGTAGCGGCGACGGGCGCGGTGGCGGCGCCGACAGCAGCCTCGCGCCCGCACCTGCCGCCACGCCGGCAGGCCAACGGCCCATGAGGATCACGAGCTCCGGTTGGAGTCCTAGCCGAGGAAGTCGACCAGCAGCCGGTTGAGGGCCTGGGGAGCGTGGACGGGCACCCAGTGGCTGACGCCCTCCAGCCGCCGGTACTGCCAGGGCCCGGTGACGAACCGCTGGGAGCCGGTCATCTGCGCCTCGGCGACGGCGAAGTCGTCGGTCGACCACACGCCCATCGTCGGGCAGGCGACGGTCGGCAGCGAGCTGCGGATCGGGCCGCTGCGGATGAAGGTGGCCGGGTCGACGTTGGCGCGGTACCAGTTCAGCCCGGCGGTCAGCGCACCCGGCCGGGACAGCTCGGCGACCTGCCGGTCGCAGTCGGGATCCTGGCCCCGGCCGGCCCCGTTCCAGGCCCAGCGGCGGAACACCGCCCAGTCGTGCTCGGGCAGCACCCGCTCGGCCACGCCCGGGAACTGGAACCACAGCATGTACCAGGACCGTTGCTTCTGGTCCAGGTCCTCGCCGGCGAACGACACGGGATGGCCGATGGAGACGGCGACCAGCCTGCTCACCCGGTCGGGCGCGAACGTCGCGACCATCCACGCCAGCGCCGCGCCCCAGTCGTGCCCGACGACCGCGGCCCGGTCGACCCCGAGCGCGTCCAGCAGGCCCACCACGTCGCCGACCAGGGTCCGCATCCTGTAGTCCTCGACCTTCTCCGGCTTATCGGTCTCGCCGAAGCCGCGAAGGTCGGGCGCGAGCACCCGGTAGCCGGCCTCGGCGAGGGCGGGCACCTGGTGCCGCCACAGCCGCCAGCAGTCCGGGAAGCCGTGCAACAGCAGCACCGGCGGCCCGGACCCCGCCTCGGCCACGTTGAAGGTCAGCCCGTTGGCGTGCAGCCTGCGTTCGGTCACCGACGCCACCGTCTGGGTGCCTCCTTCCGCGGCCGCGTCCCGAGGCAACCCTCACCGCGGGACGGCGCGAGGTCAAGGGGTGTCCCTGGCCGTGGCAGCCGTAGGATGGGCATCCTGCGCAGGGACCAGGAGAGGGAGGTGGCCATGCAGCGACGGGCTCCGCAGCTTCGCTTTGCCACCGCCCAGCTTGGCAGCGGCCCGCGGGTCCACTACGCCGAGCAGGGCGACCCGAGCGGGAAGCCGGTCGTGCTGCTGCCCGCCTACACCGACTCGTGGTTCTCCTACAGCCGGGTCCTGCCCCTGCTGCCCCCCCGCTACCACGCCTATGCGCTGGACCAGCGCGGCCACGGCGACTCCGAGCGCCCGGAGTGCTGCTACGCCGTGGACGACTTCGCCGCCGACGTGGTGGCGTTCCTGGACGCCGTGGGGGCCGAGCGCGCCAGCCTGGTCGGCCACTCGGCGAGCTGCCTGGTCGCCCGGCGGGTGGCCGAGGCCCACCCCGAGCGCGTCGCCCGGCTGGTGCTGCTCGGCGCGCCGCAGTCGCTGGGCGACAACCAGGAGGAGCTGGAGCTGCAGGCGGCAGTGCAGGCGCTGGAGGACCCGGTGCCCACGCAGTTCGCGCGGGAGCTCCAGGGAGCCGCCGCCCACGTTCGCCTGCCGGAGGCGTTCTTTCGGGGGCTGGTGGCCGAGAGCCTGAAGCTGCCGGCGCGGGTCTGGAAGGCCGCGCTGGAGGGCCTGTTCGCCTTTGACGACAGGGCGGAGCTGTGGCGGATCGCCGCGCCGACGCTGCTCATCTGGGGAGAATGGGACCGCTGGTTGCCGCGGGAGGAGGAGGACCACCTCGGGGCGATCCTCTCCGAGGCCAGGGTGGTGGTGTACCCAACGACCGGCCACAGCCCGAACTGGGAGCGCCCGGAGCGGGTCGCCGCCGACCTGGACGCCTTCCTGCGCGAGGCGTAGCCGGCTCGCAGCTCAGGTCTCCGCGGGATGGACCACTAGGATGGGGGCGCTTGGGGATCGCGAGGCGCAGGAGGTGAGGGGCATCAACGAGCCGCGGGTCGCCCTGCTCGGCCACGGCTACTGGGGCCCGAACCTCGCCCGCAACCTGCACCTGCGGCTCGGCCGGGCGTGGGTGGCGTGCGTCGACCTCGACCCCGAGCGCCGCGCCGAGGTGGCCCACCGCTACCCCTGGGTGCGGGTGCTCGCCGATCCTGCCGAGGCGCTGGCCGACCCGGGCATCGACGCGGTGGTGATCGCCACCCCCGCCCGCAGCCACGCCGGCCTGGTCCAGGACGCCCTGGCCGCCGGCAAGCACGTGCTGGTCGAGAAGCCGCTGGCGCTGTCCACGGTGGAGGCGGTCGCCCTGGCCGAGGCGGCCGAGCGGGCCGGGCGGGTGCTGATGGTCGGCCACACCTTCGAGTACAACCCGGCCGTGACCCGGATGCGCGAGCTGATCGACGCCGGCGAGCTGGGCGAGCTGTGGTACCTGCACTCCCAGCGGGTCAACCTGGGGCGCATCCAGCGCGACATCAACGCGCTCTGGTCGATCGGCCCCCACGACGTCTCGATCGCCAACTACCTCGTCGGCGCCGCCCCCGGGTGGGTGGCGGCGCGCGGCGCCCGCTACCTGCACGCCGACGTGGAGGACGTCGTCTTCGCCACCCTGGGCTACGACAGCGGCGTCCTGGCCCACCTGCACGTCTCCTGGCTGGACCCCTCCAAGCTGCGGCGCACCACCGTGGTCGGGTCCAGGCGGATGGTGGTGTTCGACGACCTCGACTCCGAGGCCAAGCTGCGCGTCTACGACAAGGGCGCGGACCCGGTCGCCGGCGGCTTCGGCGAGTTCCAGTTCCGGCTGCGCCGCGGCGACCTGCACGTGCCCCGCACCGACCTGACCGAGCCGCTGGCGCTGGAGCTGGAGCACTTCCTGGACTGCTGCCGCAGCGGCGCGCGCCCGCGGACCGACGCCCGGAACGGCGTGCGGGTGGTCGCGACCCTGGAGGCCGCCCAGCAGTCCCTCGACAAGGGCGGGGTCCAGGTCGAGGTCGACGCCGCGGCGAGGTAGGTCGCCCGCGCATTGCCGGACCTGCCCATACCTAACGGGTATTTCGACCGGGTCGAGCTTGTCGAGTCGAACTCCTGCCGACGGCGTCCCCTCGCTTCGGCGCCCTCCCGGTCCAGGTGCGCGATCTCGCCCGCCGTATCCCATCAGGAGGGTCGCATGCGAAGAGTGCCAGCCGCCCTGGCCGCCCTGCCGGTTCCGCGGCCGGCGCCCGCTCCGTCACATCAGCCCCACGACCGTCCACGCGGGCCAGCAGGTCAAGGTGTTCGGCAAAGGCTGCGGGTCCCGGGCGCCGGTCCGCCTCTACCTGAGCGGCATCGAGATCGACGACGGCCACGCCAACCGCACGGGCAGGTTCAGCATCCGCGCCCAGGCCCCCGACGGCACCAGCGAGGACGCCCACCGGGTGAGCTCCCGCTGCCACGGACGCTTCGTCGGCTCCCAACTCATCGAGGTCGTCGAGCCCTACCCCGCCCCGCGGAGCCTGCTCACCCTCGACCGCACCGCCGTCCCCGCCGGCCAGGCGGTCACCGTCCGCGGCAGCAAGTGCCCCACCGGCCGCCCGCTGGCCTCGCTGGACGGCCAGCCGGTCAACCTGCACGTGGATCGTGGCGCCAAGGGCAAGGGCTTCACCGCCCACCGTCACCATCCCGTCCACGGCCGCCCCGGGCCGGCAGACGCTGTGGGCCGGCTGCGACGCCGGCTCGGCCGGGACCACCGAACTGCAGGTCCTGGGTCCTAGCTACCCCTCAGCACCGCGAGTCCCCGACCGGAAGCATCACAAGAAGAAGCGGCACCCCCCGATCCCTGCGGGTGCCAGGTCTCCCCCTGGCGGCCCGGCGTCTGACCGACCGGGCCGCCGCGTGACCCTCCTGGACGACTGTCGGGCATCCGCGTCATCGTCCGTGGTGACCGGGAGGCGAGCCGCTGGAGGGCGACCATGCAGGGAATGTCGGACGCCGCGACCCACGAGGAGTACATCGAGCGGCTGGCCGAGCCGCGCCGCAGCGACGTCCGGGCGCTGCACGAGCTGATCCGCCGGACGGTGCCGCAGCTCGAGCCGACGATGGACTTCGGCATGCTCGGCTACGGCAAGTACCACTACCGGTACGGGTCGGGCCGCGAGGGCGACTGGCAGCTGGTGGGGGTGGCCAGCAACAAGAACTACATCTCGCTCTATGTCACCCCCACCGCGCCCGAGGGCGGCTACCTCGCCGAGACCTACAAGGACCAGCTGCCCAAGGCGTCGATCGGCAAGAGCTGCATCCGCATCAAGCGCCTCGGCGACGTCGACCAGGAGGTGCTGGCGCGGCTGCTGCGCCAGGCGGCGGAGCTCGGGCCGCCGTCGGCGTGAGCGGCCTCAGGTGACGGTGACGGCCTGGTTGGCGCTGGCGACGGCGACGTGGTCGCCGTCGGCGCCCTTGTAGACCCGGTAGGTGAGGCGGCCCCTGCCCGGGGGGGCTTGGCGCAGGGTGTAGCCGCTGCCGCTGGACAGGTCGGCGGTGGCGGCGATCTTCCAGGCGCCGCCGACCAGGCGTTGCAGGTAGACGCGCTGGCCGGCGTGGTTGGGGCTGACCGTGCCGGTGACGGTGAAGGACCCGCCCAGGCGGACGATGCCGGTCGACTTGCGGGCGCTCACCCTGGTGCGGACGGCGACGGTGACCTGGCCGCTGTCGGCGGTGCCGTACTGGTCGTTGCCGGCGAAGCTGGCCCGGTAGGCGGTGGTCGCCGAGGGCGCCGGGGAGAGCTGGAACGACCCGTCGGCGCCGGTGCCGTCGGTGCCGGCCGACTGCCAGTCGCTGCTGCCGGCCCGCCGCCCCCACAGGTTGACCGCCTGGCCGGCGAGGGCGGCGCCGCTGTCCCGGTCGCTGAGGCGGCCACGTCCAGCTGGCAGCCGTCGGTGACGAACCGCAGGTGGCGGCCGCCGCGGTCTCCGCGGCGCTGAGCCACGCGGCCTGGTCGACCTGGGCCGCCCACTGGCGGAAGTCCGGCAGCAGCTCGTCGTGGCGGTCCGGCGCCAGGGCGCTGCGCGCGTAGACCATCTGGACTCGCTTGCCGGAGGTGCCGTCGCCGATGCAGGGCACCGCCCCCTGCGCCGCCGGGCCGGCGGCGGCCGCGGTCGCCTGGTCGAGCGCGGCAAGCCCGCGCAGCCGGGGGCTCGGGCTGCGCAGGGTGGTGCGGTCCCGGAGCTCCCCCAGGGTGGGGCGGTGGAACAGGCTCACCCCGGGCGGTGGGACGTCGTTGCCGTGCGGGCAGGCGACCGCGGCCGCCGCGTGGTCCTGGCAGGCCGCGGCCGGGGTCCGTGGGCTCAATCGGCCGGTGCGGCGGGCGCTTTAGTATCAGCGCCACGAAAGAACGTGCGGCCGGAGTACGAGGGCCGTTACCTGGGAGGAGTCATGGTGGTGCCGGTGATCGGCCGTTGGGTGGCCGCCGTCGCCGGCGGCCTGCTCGTGCTCGCGGTGTGGGGCAGCGTGATCGGAACGCTGCTCGTGCCCCGCCCGGTGGGCAGCCGGCTGACCCGCTGGGTCGACCGGGTCGTGGACGGGGCGTTCAGGCTGGTGACCAGGGCAATTGCCGATTACCGGCGGCGTGACCGGGTGCTGGTCAGGCAGGCGGCGGCCATCCTGCTCGTGCAGCTGGTGGCCTGGCTGGGGGTGTCGTTCCTTGGGTTCGGGCTGCTGCTGTGGCCGTTGGCCCCTGGCGGCCTGGGGTCGGCGTTCATCTCCGCCGGGTCCTCGCTGTTCACCCTCGGGTTCAGGGAGCCGCCAGGGGCGCCCTCGGTGGTCGTGTTCGTCGCCGCGGCGACCGGCCTGGCGATCCTGACCCTGCAGATCGCCTACCTGCCGACGCTGTACGCGGCGTTCAACCGGCGGGAAACCGAAGTGACGCTGCTGAACGCGCGGGCCGGGGTGCCGTCCTGGGGCCCAGAGCTACTGGCCCGCACCCACTACGCGCTGGGATCGGGCACGTCGACCCTCGACACGCTGCCCGGCCTGTACGCCCAGTGGGAACGCTGGGCGGCCGACGTCACCGAGAGCCACACCACCTACCTGCCACTGGTGCGGTTCCGCTCACCCCGGCCGCTGTCCTCCTGGGTGACGGCGCTGCTGGCGGTGCTGGACTCCGCCGCCCTGTTCCTGGCGCTGGCCCCCAAGGCCGCCCCGGTGGTCCCGGCCCGCCTGTGCCTGCGCAGCGGGTTCACCTGCCTCACCCAGGTCGCCCGGGCGATGGGCTTCGAGGTACCCGACGAAGCCGACCCCAACGGTCGGATCAGCCTGAGCTACCAGGAGTTCCTCGACGCGGTCGACCGGATGCGCCAGGTCGACTTCCCGATCGAGCGTGACCCCGCCGACGCGTGGGCGGATTTCGTCGGCTGGCGGGTCAACTACGAGCAGGCCGCCTACGCCGTGGCCGCCGCGGTCGACGCCGTTCCGGCGCTGTGGTCGGGTCCGCGCCGCCACGACGGTCCCGCCATCGCGCCCATCCGCCCGCCACTTGGCCGGCCGCCCCCGTGAGCCGCGCTGGTGTGCCGGGCCGTCACCGGTAGATCGCGCGGAGCCTGGCGTAGTCGCTGGCGTCGGGGTGGCCGTACATGGTCGCGAAGCCGTCGCGCATGCAGGTCCTGCCGCCGCCGCGGTGGCTGAGGCCGAAGGCGTGGCCGAGCTCGTGGCAGGCGGTCTTGCGCCGGGCCGGTCAGGAAGCGGTTGTTCAGGTGCAGCGAGCCGTACCAGGCGTAGTTGGTCCTCGGATGTAGTTGAGCGTGGCCCAGCCGGCCCGGTTGCTGTTCCAGCGGCCGTCGTACACCTTGACGCAGGACCAGCGGCTCGAGCAGCGGTTGACGAACACCACCCGGATCCGGCCGCTGTAGCCCCACTCGACCCCGGCGCGCTTGACGTGGACCCAGTTGGTCGCGCCGACCCGGGTCCGCTCGACGTAGACGGTGACCTCGGCCTTGGCGCCCCGGTACCAGCGGGGCTGGGCGAGCGCCCGGGCGGGCAGCAGCACGACCCCGACCAGGATGGCGATGGCGACCAGCTTCCTCACGCGGATTCCCTCCGAGCCGTCGAACCTGCCGAACCTGCAGTTGCAGGAAGAGGCTCACGCACCTGAAGGAGCCGCGAAATCGGGAGAGCGAGCCAGACCGGCTCGGTACCCGGAGGGACCGTGGCCGTGGGCCCCGGGCGTCGGCGCGGGGAGGAACCGGGCCTACCGGCGGCGACCCGCCCGAAGCGCCCCGGGCATTCGGGACGCATCCCGCGGCGGCCGGGCGCCAGCGCCTAGGCCGTCATGCCTAGGCAGGTGGCCAGTAGTTCGGCCCGTACCACCGGCGGAGGCCGCTTGTGGTCTGCCCAACGGTCGGGCCCTCGATGGCGATGGTCAGCGCGTCCGGTAGCGGGCTAGGGCGAAGGCCGAGCCGGTGCCCCCGGCGGCCACGAGCTTGCCGTCGGCCTGCACCGCCAACGCGAAGGCGGCATCACCGCTGCCGGCGAAGTCGGTGGTGACCGTGCCGCCGGTCCCAAAGCTGGCGTCCAGCGTGCCGTCGGGGTTGTAGCGGGCCAGGCCGAAGTCCGTACCCGTCGCGGTGTCGGTACGCCCGGCGGCCACCAGCTTGCCGTCGGCCTGCTGGACGAGCGCCCTGGCGTAGTCGGAGTTGCCCGCGAGGTCGGTGCTCACTATGCCGCCGGTCCCGAAGCTGGGATCCAGGCCGCCGTCGGGGCCGTAGCGGGCCAGAATGACGACCTTGGCGAGCGGTTCACCCTTCGTCCCGACAGCCCCTGACGATCCAACGGTCTGTCCGTGCCAGGGACACCGCACCAGCAGTTACGGACAGAACTTCTATAAATAGTCACCTGCTTAGTCAGCATGGAGCGGCCGGCTCCGATCCGCAGATGATTACGCGTGGGTCATCCACGATGGCGCGGACGGAGCCACATACGGAAGGAGCCGGCCGTGCCCAGTGTCTCGCACCTCGCCCCGACCCACCTGGGTCTGGACGTCCACAAGG
>Ga0081538_10001503_pt1 | contig 23933 bp, 27 predicted proteins | sample TabmetS5T2R1_FD_71022 | JGI IMG/M metagenome (GOLD analysis project Ga0081538, IMG submission 71022) | Tabebuia heterophylla rhizosphere microbial communities from the University of Puerto Rico - S5T2R1 | ecosystem: Host-associated > Plants > Roots > Rhizosphere ... | reverse complement strand
GGCGGGGAAAGGGGGACGGGCGAGGCGGCCAGGAAGACCCCCCCGACGGTCAGGGGGGCGCGCGAGCCGATCCGGTCGGACGAGCGCCCGGCGATCGGCGCGATCAGGATGATCAGGATCGTCATCGGCAGGAAGGCGGCTCCGGTCTTGGTCGCCGAGTAGCCGAGGACGTTCTGCATGTAGATCGACATGAAGAAGAAGACGCCGAACATGGCGAGCGTGACGAGGAGCGCAACGACGTTGGCGCCCGCGAAGGTCGAGCTCCTGAAGAGCGAGAGGTCGAGCATCGGCGAGCGCTGGTGCAGCTCGAGCAGGACGAAGGCCGCGAGCGCGACCGCCGAGAGCGCGAGCAGCCCGACGATCACGGGGTCGGTCCAGCCGTACGAGTTCGCCTCGATCAGCGCGAAGGTGAGCGCGAAGAGGCCGATGCCGGACGCGAGGAGCCCCGGGAGGTCGAGCCGCTGCTCGGAGGAGGTGTCCCGCGACTCCTCGATCACGACGCGACCGACGAGCAGCCCCAGGATGCCGATCGGCACGTTGAGGAAGAAGATCCAGCTCCAGTCGATGTGCTCCGCGATGAGGCCACCGATGAGCGGGCCGATCGCGAGCGCCATAGCGGAGACTCCGGCCCAGATGCCGATCGCGAGGCCGCGCTGCTTCGGCGGGAACGTGGCCGAGATGATCGAGAGCGTCGCCGGCATCATCAGTGCCGCTCCCACGCCCTGGAGGGTGCGGGCGCCGATGAGCGTCCCGCCGGTCGTCGCCAGCCCGCAGACGAGCGAGGAGAACGTGAAGAGCGCGAGACCGAGCAGGAACACCCGCCGGCGGCCGAAGAAGTCGGCGAGCTTGCCGCCGGAGAGCATGAGGACGGCGAAGGTGAGGGCGTAGGCGTTCACCGTCCACTCGAGCTCGGAGAGGCCGATGCCGAGGTCCCGCTGGATCGACGGGAGCGCGACGTTCACGACGGTGTTGTCGAGCATGATCATGAAGAGCGCGAAAGCGAGCGCGCCCAGGGTCCACCACTTGCGGTTCTCCTCGGCGAAGATACGGGCCTTCACGAGGGCTCCTCCTCGGCAGTCGAAGCCTGAGGCGTGAGGCCATAGACGACGGTTCGGACGAGCTCCCGCGCGAAGTGCTCCGACGAGGGCGGCTCGGCCCCCGCCAGCGACCCGGTGAAGGTGTGATCACGGCAGGCGCCGATCAGGATGGAGGCGACGACCTCGGGCTCGATGCCGGGATCGACGCGCCCGAGCTCCTGCTCCGCGCGCACGTAGGCGGCCGCGGCCCGCATGACGGCGATGATTCCCGTCTGCCGCTCGCGCAGCCGCTCCTTGAACCGTGCGAAGACGTTGCGGTCACCCATGAGCGCGAAGAAGATCGGCTGGTTCTCGCGCAGCAGCTGCAAGAGCTCCTCCGCCCACGGTACGAGGTTTGCCTCGACGGTGCTCTCGCCGGCCTTGGCCGGAAGCTCGAGCAGGTTCGCGAAGAAGGGCTCGCGCTCGACGATCACGGCGATGACGAGGTCGATCTTGTCCTCGAAGTGCACGTAGATCGAGCCCTCTGCGCAGCCGGCAGCGCGCGCGATCTCGCGCGTCGTCGCCCCCGCGAGACCGTGCTCGCGGATGAGCCCGTCGGCCGCTTCGATGATGCGGCGGCGCAGGGTCGGCTTGGTCTCGACCGCGATTGCCATGAGTGAGCGCTCGCTCATTATGGGTGAGTGTTCACTCATTGTCAAGTCGAACCGGCTGCGACCGACCGGTTCGTAGACTTGGCCGGGCGATGGCCGAGATCGTGTGGACGCCGGACGCGGAGACGCTCGCGCGCGCGAATGTCGTCAGGTTGATGCAGAAGCACGGCCTGGAGAGCTACTGGGATCTCGTCCGCAGCTCGCAGGAGGAGCCGGAGTGGTTCTGGCCCGCCGCGATCGAGGATCTCGGCCTCGAATTCTCCCGTGGGTGGGAGCGCGTCTACGACGACTCGCGCGGTCCGGAGTGGACGACGTGGTTCACCGGCGGGACGGTCTCGATCGCCCGAAACTGTGTCCACCGCTGGGCGGAGCGCGATCCCGACAGGATCGGCGCCATCTTCGCCGGCGAGGACGGGTCGCGGCGGGAGCTCACGTTCGCCGAGCTGTCACGAGACGTGACCCGGCTCGCGGAGGGCCTCGTGCGGCTGGGCGTCGAGCCGGGCGACCGCGTGGCGACCTACCTGCCCATGTGCCCCGAGGTCGCCGTCGCCTCCCACGCGTGCGCCCACGTCGGTGCGGTGCAGGTGCCGCTCTTCTCGGGGTTCGCGACGCCGGCGGTCATGCAGCGCCTCCGCGACTCGGAAGCGCGGGTCGTGATCACCGCCGACTACTCGCTGCGGCGGGGGAGCCGCCTGGAGATGCGCGAAACCGTCGAGGAGGCGGTGCGGGACACGCCCTCGGTGGAGCACGTCGTCACCTGGGAGCGGGACGACGGCTGGGGGAGGATCGTCGAGGAGAGCCCGGGTGAGCTGCCGCCGCTCGAGGTTCCGAGCGAGCACCCCTACCTCCTCACCTACACCTCGGGCACGACGGGAAAACCGAAGGGCGTGCTCCACGTCCAGGGCGGCTTCCTCGTCTCGATCGCGCGCGAGGTCGCCTACCAGGCAGACGTCCACGCCGACGACGTCCTCCACTTCTCGACGGACATGGGGTGGATCATGGGCCCGTGGACCGTGGTCGGCGGCGGCGCGCTCGGCTGCACGCTCGTCTTCGCCGAGGGTGCCCCCGACCGGCCGGTCGACCGGATCTGGAGGCTGGTCGAGGAGGAGCGCGTGTCCGTGCTCGGCCTCTCACCCACGCTCGTCCGGGCGCTTCGCCCGCACGGCGATCCGGATTCAGACCTCTCCTCGCTGCGGGTCATCGTCACGACCGGCGAGCCGTGGAACCCCGAGCCCTACCGGTGGCTCTTCGAGCGGATCGGCGGCGGCCGGCGGCCGATCATCAACTGCTCGGGCGGGACCGAGGTGGCCGCCTGCTTCCTCTCGCCGACCCCGGCGATCCCGATCAAGGAGTGCTCCCTGGGCGGTCCCGCCCTCGGGATGGCGATGGACGTCGTCGACGCCGACGGCGTGTCCCTGATCGGCACCGGCCAGGTGGGCGAGCTTGTGTGCCGCAGGCCCTTCCCCGGGATGACCCGCGGCTTTTGGCGCGATCCCGAGCGCTATCTGGACACGTATTGGCGCCGCTTCCCCGGCGTGTGGGTCCACGGGGACTGGGCCTCGGTCGACGAGGACGGCTACTGGTTCCTGCACGGCCGCTCCGACGACACGCTCAACCTCGCGGGCAAGCGGATCGGCCCGGCCGAGCTCGAGTCCGCGGCTGTGTCGCACCCCGCGGTCGCCGAGGCCGCCGCGGTCGGCGTACCCCACGACGTCAAGGGCGAGGTCGCCTGGCTCTTCTGCGTTGCGGCGCCCGGCCGCGAGGCGGACGAGGAGCTGGCCGCGGAGGTCGCCGCGCGGGCGGCCGCCCAGCTCGGCAAGGCGTTCAAGCCCGACCGGGTTGTCTTCGTCCCGGCGCTCCCACGGACGCGCAGCGCGAAGATCGTTCGGCGCGCGGTGCGTGCGAGCGCCCTCGGCCAGGACCCCGGCGACCTCTCCTCCGTCGAGAACCCCGAGGCGCTGGAGGCCATTGCTCGCGCCGTCTGAGTACGAGGGCACGCCCACCCGCGGCTACCTCGACAGCGCCACCTACGGGCTGCCGCCGCGCGCGACGCTCGCGGCCATGGAGGAGGCGCTCGCGGGCTGGCGCGCCGGCCGGCGCTGGCGCGACTGGGAGGAGGACGGCGAGGAGTGCCGCTCGCTCTTCGCAGGCCTCATCGGCGCCCGGGCCGAGGATGTCGCCCTCGTTACCTCGACGTCGAGCGCCGCCGGCCTGGTCGCGGCGAGCCTTCCGGCCGAGCCGGGCTCGAACGTCGTCCTCTACGAGCGCGACTTCACGTCGGCGATGCTCCCGTGGCGGAGCCTCGAGCGACGCGGCGTGGAGCTGCGGCTCGTCGGGCTGGAAGAGGTGCCGGAGGCAGTCGACGAGCGGACCGCGATCGCCTCGGTGAGCCTCGTCCAGTCGGCCGAGGGCAGGGTCGTCGACCTGGACGCGCTGCGGGCCACCGGGGCCAGCATCTTCCTCGATGCGACGCAGGCGGTGGGCACGTATCCGGTGGACGTCGACGCGATCGACTACCTCGTCTCGCATGCATACAAGTGGCTTCTTTGCCCGCGCGGGCTCGCGTTCTTCTACGTCCGGCCCGAGCGGCGCCGCGGGATCGAGCCGTGGACGGCGGGCTGGAAGTCCCGAGAGGACCCTTACGCGGACTACTACGGGCTCCCGAAGCTGACCGGCGACGCGCGCCGCCTCGACGTCTCGCTCCCCTGGTTCCCGGCCGCCGGCGGCCGGCCCAGTCTCGAGCTCTTCGCCTCGCTCGGGATCGAGCGAATCGCAGCCCACAACCTCGGCCTCGCCCGTGCCTTCACGGACGCGCTCGGCCTTACCGAAGCTGCCTCGCCCATTGTCTGCCTTAAAGTGGAAGATGCCTCGGGGGCCGCGCGCGGGCTCGAGGAGGCGGGCGTTGCGTGCTCGGTGCGGGGCGGCTCGGTACGCCTCTCGTTCCACCTCTACAACGACGAGGCGGATGTCGAGCTGGCGGCCTCGGCTCTCCGACCTAGTTTTCGCTCGTTAGACGTAAACCGCTAGAATTCAGGCATGCGGCTGGCGCTCGCCCAGATCGACACGGTCGTCGGCGACCTCGACGGGAACCGCGACCGCATTCTCGGTCGGCTGGAGGAAGCCCGAGCGGCCGGCGCCGAGCTCGTCCTCTTTCCCGAGCTCGCCGTCACCGGCTATCCGCCCGAGGACCTCCTGCTCCGCCCCGGCTTCCTGCGGGCGGCCGCTCGCTCGCTCGAGGAGATCGCCGCCGCGACGAGCGGCCTTGCCGCGCTCGTCGGCACTCCCCATCTCGACCGCGACCTCTTCAACGGGTGCGCGGTCTGCGTCGACGGCGAGGTGAAGGCGATGTACCGCAAGCAGTTCCTTCCCAACTACGGCGTCTTCGACGAGGACCGCTACTTCCAGCCCGGCCGCGGCCTCATCCTCCTTCGTCTCGGCGAGACGCTCGTCGGGCCGACGGTCTGCGAGGACATCTGGCAGCCCGGTCCTCCGGCCACCGACCTCGCGCTCGCCGGGGCGCACGTCGTCGCCAACATCTCCGCCTCGCCTTTCCATATCGGCAAGGGCGCCGAGCGCGAGGAGATGCTGGCCACCCGCGCGCGCGACAACTCCTGCTGGATCGCGTTCGTCAACGCCGTCGGCGCGCAGGACGAGCTGATCTTCGACGGCCAGAGCCTCGTGCTCGACGAGAACGGCGACGTCGTCGTCCGTGGGCCGGCGTTCCAGGAGGCTCTCCTGCTGGTCGACGTCGACCCGACCACCGCCGTAGCGCGACGGCTCCGCGACGCGCGTCGGCGCTCCCTGGCCCGCGCGCGCCGCGAGCTCCCCGACGCTGCTCAGCTCGACGTCCCGCTCCGGGATCCGGCCGCGAGGAGCTTCGTGCGGCCGTCCGTCGCGGCGCCGCTCGACGAGCTGGAGGAGATGCGGCTCGCGATCGAGCTCGGCCTCCGCGACTACGCGGGCAAGAACGGGTTCACCGACGTGGTGCTGGGGATCTCGGGAGGGATCGACTCGGCCCTCACGGCGGCGCTCGCAACGGAGGCGCTCGGGCCCGAGCACGTCGTCTGCGTCTCGATGCCGTCGCGGTTCTCCTCGCCCGAGACGCGCAAGGACGCGAAGGCCGTTGCCGACGCGCTGGGCGCCCGCTACCTCGAGATCCCGATCGACACGGTCGTGGACGCGTTCGAGGCGGCGCTCGCCGAGGCGTTTGCCGAGACGGAGCCCGGCATCGCCGAGGAGAACGTCCAGGCGCGGGCGCGGGGCGTGATCGTGATGGCGCTCTCGAACAAGTTCGGCTGGCTCCCGCTCGCGACGGGGAACAAGAGCGAGCTCTCCGTCGGCTACGCCACCCTCTACGGGGACATGGCCGGCGGCTTCGCCCTCCTCAAGGACGTCTACAAGACGGACGTCTTCCGGCTGGCACGGCATCTCAACCAGCGCGCCGGGCGCGAGCTGATTCCCGCCTCGACCATCGAGCGGGCGCCGAGCGCCGAGCTCCGGCCGGACCAGCTGGACGAGGACTCGCTGCCTCCCTACGCGAAGCTCGACGAGGTTCTCGAGGCCTACGTCGAGCTGGACAGCTCGCGCGAGGAGCTTGCCTCAGACGGCTTCGACCAGGAGGTGGTCGAGCGTGCCGTCGCCATGATCGACAGGGCGGAGTACAAGCGCCGCCAGGCCGCGCCCGGAGTCAAGCTGCGTCCGAAGGCCTTCGGCCGGGACCGTCGCATCCCGATCACGAACCGCTGGCGCGGATAGAGCCTCGAGCGGGAAAGCCCGCGATCATGAGCGCGCCCAGGTCGCCCCAGACGCCCAGGATGACCGAGAGCCCGCCGAGGACGGCGACGACGCCGGTCAGGGGCACTCCGAGCTCCGCGAGCGGGACGTTGTAAGACTTCGCGTACTGGACGCCCTGGCGGTAGCCGACCAGGTGGGCCATCACCCCGGAGTTGACGAAGAGCGACCCGAAGAGGATGCGGCCGATCAGGAAGACAACGTCCATGATTTACCTCCCCGCAAGGTACTTGCAAGCTCAAGGAACCATTCTAGCCGGGTCCGATACGGCACAGCTGCGTTCGCAGGCGACGTCGAGGGCAGGACGAAGAGCCGCGTCGCGCCGAGCGTCCGCTCCTGCACCCCGAGTGCGCTTCGCGGGACGCCGTAGACCCCCTGGTATGCCGACTTGCCGACGAAGGCGATCCAGCCCGGCCGGAGCTCCGTCGCAAGCCGTTCCAGGCGTTCGGCGGAGTCTGCGAAGTCGGACCGGCGCAGGTCCCCGCTCCCCTTGGTCGTCCGGTGGGCGGCGTTGGTGAGGCCGTAGCCGAGCTCGAGGAGATCCCACTGCTCGGCCGGGTCGAGTCGCCGCGGGGTCAGGCCCGAGTCGGCGAGCAGCCGCCAGAAGTCATTGCGCGGGTTGGCGAAGTGGTGCCCGGCGGCCGAGGAGCGCCGCCCGGGGTTGATCCCGCAGAAGACGCAGCGCAGGCCGGGCGCCAGGACGTCGGGCACGGCAGAAACCGACGCACTGGCCACGGCGATACTCTACCTCGGAGCAACCAGGAGGCAGAAGATGGCGCAGGTCGCGGACAAGCCCGGGGTCGCCACCCAGACCCTGAAGAACTACATCGGAGGCCTTTGGGTCGAGGCCGAGGACGTCGAGACGCTCGACGTGGTCAACCCGGCCAACGGCGAGCTCCTAGGCCTCGTGCCGCTCTCGGGCGCGCCCCAGGTGGACGAGGCGGTCCGGGCCGCGCGCGAGGCGTTTCCGGGCTGGCGCTCGACGCCCCCGATCACCCGGGCCCGCGCGTGCTTCGAGCTGAAGTACCGGCTCGAGGCCGCGCAGGAGGAGCTCGCGCTCCTGGTCACGCGCGACAACGGCAAGGCGATCAAGGACGCCTCCGGCGAGGTACGACGCGGAATCGAGTGTGTCGAGGTCGCGACCGGCATCCCCTCGCTGATGCAGGGCACGAATCTCGAGGACGTCTCCCGCGGGATCGACTCGGACATGATTCGCCAGCCGATCGGGGTCTTCGCCGCGATCACGCCGTTCAACTTCCCCTTCATGGTTCCCCTCTGGTTCCTGCCGTTCGCCATCGCGTGCGGGAACACGTTCATCTGCAAGCCGTCGGAGCAGGATCCGCTGGCGGCGCAGCGGGTCTTCGAGCTGCTCGACGGGGTCGTCCCGCCCGGCGTGGTCAACCTCGTCCACGGCGGCAAGCCGGCGGTGGACGCGATCCTCGAGCATCCCGGGATCGACGGCGTCTCCTTCGTCGGCTCGACGCCGGTGGCCCACTACATCTACGAGACGGCCGCCAAGCACGGCAAGCGCGTGCAGGCACTCGGCGGCGCCAAGAACCACGTGATCGTGATGCCGGACGCCGAGCTCGACTCCGCCGTCGACGGCGTCCTTTCGTCCGCGTTCCACGCCGCCGGGCAGCGGTGCCTCGCGAACTCGGTCTGCATCGCGGTCGGGGACGCTTACGAGCCGCTGAGGGCCGCGCTCGCCGAGAAGGGCGGCGCCATGGTCGTCGGCGACGGCTCCGATCCCGAGACCGAGGTCGGCCCGGTGATCTCGGGCGCCTCGCAGCAGCGCATCCTCGGCTGGATCGAGAAGGCCGCGAGCGAGGGCAAGGTCGTCCTCGACGGCCGCGGCCGCGGCTCCGACGAGGGCAATTTCATCGGCCCGACGATCATCGAAGCGGAGGCGGGGTCGGAGATCGCCCGCGAGGAGATCTTCGGGCCGGTCCTGACGCTGCTCGAAGCCGCCGACCTCGGCGAGGCGCTCCAGATCCTCAACTCCTCGACGAAGGGCAACGCGGCTTCGATCTTCACGACGAGCGGCGGCGCCATGAGGAGGTTCCGCTACGAGGCGCAGGCCGGGATGCTGGGCGTCAACATCGGCGTCGCCGCACCGATGGCGTACTTCCCCTTCACGGGCTGGAAGGACTCGTTCTTCGGCGACCTCCACGCGCACGGCCGCGACGGGATCGAGTTCTACACCGAGAAGAAAGTGGTCATCACCCGCTGGCCCAAGGTCTAGCGCTGAGTGGCCCGGCGGTTCGAGTACTCGGCCACCCTCGGGGCCGACGGACGTCTGCTCGCGAACGGCGGTGACCCGCTCGTTCCCGGCGAGGCCTGGAGCCCCGAGCATCTCGTACTTGCGGGCCTGATGGGCTGCACGCTCAAGAGCCTGGCATTCCACGCGGAGCGCGCAGGCATTTCCATGCGCGGGGAGGCCGGCGCGGCGGGCATGGTCACGAAGCGCGAGACCGACGGCCGTTACGCCTTCGTCGACGTCGAGTGCGGCCTGGACGTCCAGCTCGACCCACTGCCCGGACCCGAGCAACTGACCGAGCTCCTCGCCCTCGCCGAGCGGGACTGCTTCGTCGCCGCGTCGCTGACCGAATCGCCGCGCTACGAGTGGCGCGTGAACGGTGAGGTGGTCCAGCGCTGAGCACCGTCGCCTTCGACGTCGCCGCCGTGCGCGGGCGCTTCTCGGCTCTCGATCGGCCGACCGCGTTCTTCGACGCGCCCGGAGGAACGCAGACACCGGACTCCGTGATCGACGCGATGGCGCGGTACCTGCGCGAGTCGAATGCCAATCTCGGCGGTGCCTTCGAGACCAGCCGCCGGTCCGACGCCCTCGTCGTCTCCGCGCACCATACGGCTGCGCGCTTCCTGGGTTGCGATCCCGACGAGGTCGGGTTCGGCCCGAACATGACGACGCTGAACTTCGCGCTCACGCGCACGCTCGGCCGCGAGCTGCGCGCCGGCGACGAGATCGTCGTCACGCGGCTCGACCACGACGGCAACATCGCGCCCTGGCTCCACCTGGCGGAGGACCTCGACCTGGCGGTTCGCTTCGTCGATCTGCACGAGGAGGACGTTACGCTCGATATGGTCGACCTGGAGCGCCGACTGAGCAAGCGCACGCGCGTGGTGGCCTTCCCCCTCGCCTCGAACGCGGTGGGAACGGTCACCGAGGCCCGCCGGATCGTCGAGCTCGCGCACAAGGCGGACGCGCTCGCCTGGGTCGACGCCGTCCACTACGCGGCGCACTGCCCGATCGACGTGCGCGAGCTCGACGCGGACGTGCTGCTCTGCTCGCCGTACAAGTTCTTCGGGCCGCACCTCGGCCTCTTCTACGGGCGCCGCGAGCTCCTCGAGCGCCTGCGGCCCTACAAGGTGCGCCCGGCTCCAGACGAGCCCGTGAGCGCGCGCTTCGAGACGGGCACGCTCCCGCACGAAGCCCTCGCCGGCTTCAACGCCGCGGTCGCCTACATCGAGTCGGTCGGCTGGGAGGGAATCGCTGCGCACGAGCGCGAGCTCGGGGAACGGCTTCTCGGCGGGCTCCCGGCTGATCTTCGTCTCTACGGCCCGCCCACGATGGAGGGACGGGTGGCCACCTTCGCCGTCACCGTCCCGGGGCTGACCTCGGAGCAGGCCGCGACGCGCCTGGCCGCGCGCGGGCTGTCGGTCTGGTGGGGCGACTACTACGCGATCGAGGTGATGAGGCGCCTGGGCCTCCCCGACGGGGCTCTCCGCCTCGGGATCATCCACTACAACACCGCCGAGGAGGTCGACCGGCTTCTGGCCGCCCTCCACGACCTCGTCTAACTCATGCTCCGGCTCTACTGGGCGAGGAACGACGGACTTGGCGGCCATGTCTTCCTGGGACTCGAGGACCTGGAGCAGCTCATGGTCGAGATGGCCGCGCAGGGCATGTCCGGCTGGCTCCAGCTCGACCGCCTCGAGCGCGGGACGCTCGTGCCGCCCGGCGCTGTCGACTTCGCGCTCTCGCACGCCTCGCCCGAGCCGAAGGTGCTGGCCGACGAGAAGCTCTGGCACGACTGGCTCGCCTTTCTCGCCGGAGCCGCCGAGAACGGCGGCGTGGCCGTTCGGTAACTCCATCCCACACGAGCCGCCGCTGGCATCATGGCCTCTTCCCTGACCCGGAGGCACACTCATGAGCGAAGCCCCGCAGCCGCCCAGTCCCGGACCGCCGACGCCGCCAGACTCCGGAGGCTCGCGGAACCTCTGGACCTATCTGGCGCTCGGAGCCGGCGTCGTTGCCCTGGCCGTCGTCCTCTTCATCGTGCTCAGGCCCGACGACAGCGAGCCCGCGTCCGAGACGGCCGCCGCGACCACGACCGAGGAGACGACGACGGAAGAGACGACCACCGAGGAGACGACGACCGAGGAGACCACGACCAATCCCGAGGATCAGATCCAGCGCGTGGACGTCATCTTCCGGAATGGAGAGGTCGTCGGAGGAGTCGTCGAGGCGGACGTCGACCAGGGTGCCCGGGTCCGGCTCACAGTCCGTGCCGACGTCGAGGACGAGGTGCACCTCCACGGCTACGACCTCTTCGCGGAGGTGGCGCCGGGCCAGCCCGGCCGGATCACCTTCACCGCGGACGACCCCGGCGAGTTCGAGGCCGAGCTGGAGGCGCTCGCGATCCCGGTCGCGGAGCTGCGCGTCAGACCGTAGACCCGCTTTAGGTGAGCTTCCCGCTCGCGCACGGCCTCGGCGGGGTCAGCGACCTTCCGGTCCCGCTCTGGCTCTTCTACTACGGCGCCGCGCTCGTCCTGGTCCTCTCGTTCGTCGCGCTCTGGGCGCTGTGGAAGCGCCCGCTGCTCGTACGCGCGAGCCGGGGGCGGCCGCTTCCCGCGGGGCTGGAACGGGCCCTGCGGAGCGGCTGGCTCCGGGTCGTGGCCGGCGCCGTCTCGTTCGCGCTTCTCGCCCTGGTCACGGTCGCGGCCGCGATCGGCGACACCTCCCCCGAGGAGAACCTCGCTCCTCGGTTCGTCTTCGTCGTCTTCTGGCTCGGCCTGCCAGCGCTAAGCGTCATCTTCGGGAACGTCTGGACGGTGCTGAGCCCGTGGCGCGCCGCCGCCGACGCCGCGGCGTGGTTGTCGGAGCGCACGGGGCTGAGGTGGGAGCGGCCGTTCGCTTACCCGGAGCGGCTCGGTCGCTGGCCCGGGGCGGTGCTCCTCTTCCTCTTCGCGGTGCTCGAGCTCGCCTACTGGGACCCGGCCGACCCGCGAGCGCTTCTCCTCGCGATCCTCCTCTACAGCGCGATCACCTGGCTCGGCATGCTCGCCTACGGCCGGGACGAGTGGACCGAGAACGGCGAGGCCTTCGCGGTCTACTTCGGGCTGCTGGCGCGGATCGCTCCCTTCGGAGAGCGCGACGACGGGCAGCTGGTCGTCCGCTGGCCCTTCACCGGGCTCGCGAGCTTCGACCCGCGGCCGGGGACGCTCGCCTTCATCGCCGTCATGCTCGGCTCGGTCGCCTTCGACGGGCTGAGCCAGACCGACTACTGGGCCAAGGACTTCCGCGGCAGGCTGATGGCGGAGGTCATCCAGCGCTCGCCGGACCTTGCGGACGTGCTCGGCATGCTGCTCGCCACCGCGGGCCTCGCGACCGTGATCGTGCTCGTGGCGCTCGCCTACATCGCGGCGATGAAGGCGGCGGCCCGAGCGGTCCGTTACGAGGGCGACCTCACCGACGCGTTCCTGGGCAGCCTCGTCCCGATCGCGCTCGCGTACGTGGTCGCCCACTACTTCTCGTTCTTCGTGCGCGAGCTCCAGTGGCTGGCGCCGTTCGCTTCGGACCCCTTTGGCTTCGGATGGGACCTCTTCGGGACCGCGGACGTCGAGCCGAGGATCACGGTCCTCCAGCCGAAGACCATTTGGTACGCCCAGGTCGCGGCGCTCGTGATCGGCCACGTCGCCGGGCTCGTGCTCGCGCACGACAAGGCGGTCGAGCTCTTCGAATCGCCGCGCAAGGCGGCGATCAGCCAGTACGCGATGCTGGCGCTGATGGTCGTCTACACCCTCGCCGGGCTCTGGCTCCTCTCGCAGTAGCCGTTACAAGTAGCTCCGACGGGCGGCGTCCCAGCGCGGCTCGTCCCAGCGGATCGTGTCGGGGTCGATTCCCCGGTCCTCCGCGAGCGCGACCGTCAGGAGCTGGAAGGGGACGATGTCCACCACCGGGTGCTCTGTCGGGACGAGAGTCGTGTCGGCGCCGATCTCCCCCAGCGCGCGGACGACCTCCCGCGCCCGGGCGGCCGCGCGGCCCTCCCCCTCGAGGACGAAGACCCGGACACTCTCGTCGATCGCGGCCAGGTGGCCGTGCAGGATCTGCTCGGTCTCGTGTGTCTCCGTCGGGACGTGGACGCCCTCCCGCAGCTTCAGCGCGGCCTCGCGCACCGTCGGCAGGTCGCGGCCGGCCCCGACGACGGCGAAGCGCTCGTGAGCGGAGACCGGAAGCGGCTCGCCCGCGAGCACCCCTTCGACGGCGGTGGGGAGACCCGCAATATCCTCGCCCCGGAGGACGGCGAGCGCCGCGACCGCCGCCGTATAGCTCGCCGTGTGGCAGTAGGACTCCTCCACCTCGGGCGTGACGACGAGGACCTCCTCGGCAAGCTCGGCGAGCTCGCTCTCCTCCTTGCCCGTGACGAGCCAGGTCGGTCCGCCGAAGGCCCGCACCGCCTCGAGCGCCATCGACGTCCCGCCCTCGTGGCTGAGGACGACCAGGAGGTCGGCGTCGGGCGGAGCGAGCACGGCCTCGAGCGCCTGGAGCGCGTGGCCGCCCGTCTGCGCCGCGTGAAAGGACGTCCCGCAGCCCGTGAAGACCACGCGGGCCTCCGGCAGTCGCCGGTCGCCGACGCGCTCGGCGACGCCCCGCAGCCACTCGGGCTGCGCCAGGATCGCCTTGCGAGTGAGATCGCCGGGCACCGGAGCGGCGAAAGTACCATGGCGGGATGGAGGGCTACCGCTTCGTCCTGCCGCGTGAGGTCGAGTTCCGGGACATCGACGCCGCCGGCCACGTCAACAACGCCGTCTACCTGACGTACCTGGAGACGGTGCGGATCAAGTACCTGATCGACGCGCTCGGGCCCGAGTTCGCCTCGGAGCTTGCGCTGATCGTCGCGCGCATCGAGGCCGACTTTCGCTCGCCCGCGCTGTTCCCTGAGACCCTCGAGATCGGCTCGCGCGTCACCCGCATCGGCACGACGAGCTTCGTGATGGAGCACGAGATCCGGGGCGGCGACGGCCGGCTCGTGCTCGAAGCCTCGTCCGTCCTCGTCGCCTACGACTACGAGGCGAGCACGCCCATGACGGTCCCTGAGGACTGGCGCGCGCGCCTCGACGCCTTCGAAGAAAGGAGCTCTGTTCCCGGCTGATGCCGAAGACCTTCGAGAAGACCGTGCTCGACAACGGCCTGCGGGTCGTCACCGCCGACATGCCGCAGGCGAAGTCCGTCGCCTGCTTCGTGATGCTTGCGGCCGGCTCGCGCTACGAGACCAAGGACACGAACGGCATCGCCCACTTTGCCGAGCACATGTTCTTCAAAGGGACCGAGAACCGTCCCACCGCCCGCGAGATCGCCGGGGAGATCGATTCGATCGGCGGCGAGTTCAACGCCTTCACCGGCAAGGAGTACACGGGCTACTACGTGAAGTGCGCGGCCGACCACCGGAACACGGCGCTCGAGGTCCTCGTCGACATGCTCCGTCATTCCAAGTTCGACGCCGAAGAGATCGAGCGCGAGAAGGGCGTGATCGTCGAGGAGATGAACATGTACTACGACACGCCGCGGGACTACGTCGACGGCGTCTACGACCAGCTGCTGTACGGCGACCAGCCGCTCGGCTGGGACATCATCGGGACGAAGGAGACCGTGCGTGCGGCGAACCGCGATACGTTCCTCGACTACCTCGACCGCTGGTACCGCGCGCCGCGCATCGTCGCCGGCCTCGCGGGCGCGGTCGGAGGCGACGCCGTCGAGCGGGTCGCCTCGCTGCTCGCGGACGTCCCCGACGGCGCGACCGGCGCGCCCGATCCTGTCAGCTGGGAGCAGGACGCGCCCCGGGTCAAGCTGCACACGAAGGAATCGGACCAGGCGCACGTTCGCATGGGCGTCCACAGCTACCCGCTGGGGCACGCCGACCGCTACGCGCTGATGCTCCTCGCTACGGTGCTCGGCGGCGGCATGTCCTCGCGGCTCTTCACGGAGGTGCGCGAGCGCCGCGGGCTCGCCTACTACATCTACGGCTACAACCAGGGCTACACCGACACCGGCACCCTCTTTGCGCAGGGAGGCGTCGACATCCAACGGATCGAGGATGCCGTCTCGACGGTCGTTGGCGAGTTCGGCCGCATCGCCGCCGAGCCGGTCGACGCCGACGAGCTGGAGAAGGCGCGCAACTTCGCCAAGGGTCGCCTCGTGCTCTCGCTCGAGGATCCCAAGGGGACGATCTCCTTCGGGCTCCGCGACGAGGTGCTCGAGGGCCGGATCCGCGACCCGGAGGAGGTCCTCGCCGCGCTCGACCGCGTCACGGTGGACGACCTCCATCGCGTCGCGCAGGACGTGATCCGCGACGAGCGGCTCAACCTGGCGGTGATCGGGCCGTTCGACGACCCGAGCCGCTTCGAGCCGCTGCTCGAGCTCTCGGCCTAGGGCGCGAGCTCGTACGGGTAGTCGGTCAGCGCCTCCCAGCCGTCCTCGGTGACGTGGACGAGATCCTCGAGCCGGCAGCCGCCGAAGCCTTTGCGGTAGAGGCCGGGCTCGACAGCGAGCACGTCGCCGGCGACGATCTCCTCCCCGACCCTGCCGAGCCCGGGAAGCTCGTGGACCTCGAGGCCGACGCCGTGGCCGAGGCTGTGGTAGAAGCCTTCCTCCAGGACCTCCCCCGGCTCCTTCGAGAGCTGGGTCTCGAAGCCGTGGGCCTCGAAGAGCTCGCAAACCGTCCTGTGCGCCTCGGCGCCGGTGATCCCGGGGCGGATGGTCGCGTAGGCAAGGTCGAGCGCCTCGCGCACGAGCGCGTGGTAGCGGAGAAGCTCTTCGGGCGGCTCGCCGAGGCAGAACGTGCGGGTCATGTCCGAGTAGCAGCCGGAGACGGGATCACGTGGGAAGAGGTCGACCACGATCGGCTCGCCCTCGCCGATCGGGCCGTGCCCCGGCTCGTGACCGACGGTCGTTTCCGGCCCCGAGGAGATGAGTGCGACGTCGTCGACCAGCACTCCTTCCTCGCTGAAGACGCGCGACACCTCGGTCTGGAGGTCCTCGCACGTGACCGGCGGGCCCACCCGGAGGCGTTCCCGGATCGCGTCCATCGCGTGCTCGGAGGCCCGCACGGCGCGGCGGATCCCGTCGAGCTCGGCGGCCGACTTGACGCGCCGCCGCTCGTCGAAAAGGTCACCTCGCGCCTCTAGCTCGATCTCGTGCGCCCGCAGATGATCGGCGATCTCGAGCGGAAAGTCGCGCGGCGTGACCGCCGACGAGACGCCGGCGGCACGGACGGCTCGGAGCGCGAGCTCGGTCGTCATCTGGTGCCAGCTCAGCCCTTGCTCGACCAGCTCGTCGAGCCCGAGCTCCTCGAGCGGGACCGCCTCCAACCCGTCGATCTCCCGAAGGCGGGGAAGCTCGAGCGAGCTCGCGTAGGCGGTGCGGCTTCCGTTCCGCTCGACGTAGACGAACGGGTCGGGAACGAGGAGCGGCACCTCGTGCCGAAGCTCCGGGGAGCGGATCGTGTCGCCGAAGATGATGACGTCGGGCATGGCTCCGGATCCTAGCCGCTCCGGGTAGATTCACTTCCGTGGAAGCGGTTCTCGAGCAAGCGCGGAGCCTGGTCGAGCGCTACGAGGAGGAAGCGAGGAGCCTCCTGCCCGAGAACGCCACGCTCTTCGACGCCCACGTCCACGTCGGCCGCGACATCGACGGGATGGTGGCCCCGTACGAGGATCTCGTCGCCTTTCTCGAGCGCTGGAACGTGGAGCGCGCGTTCGCCTTCTGCATGGACGAGCCCGACCGCGAGCCCGCCTTTCGCGCCGCCAACGACCGCACGCTCGCCGCTGCCGAGCGCTCGAACGGCCTCCTCGTTCCCTTCGCGCGCCTCGACCTCGGCGAGCAGCCGATCGAGGAGGCGACACGCGCGCTCGACCTCGGGGCGCGCGGGATCAAGCTCCATCCCAGGGCGCAGGGCTTCCTGCTCGACGACCAGCGGCTCGAGCCCGTGTTCGCGCTCGCTGCGGAGCGGCGCGTGCCGATCCTGATCCACGGCGGGCGCGGCCTACCGCCCATCGCCGAGCATCTCCGCAGGCTGCACGACGCCTACCCGGAGGCGTCGCTCATCATCGCGCACGCGGGGATCGCCGACCTCGCGGCGCTCTCCGAGTGCTTCGCCGGAAGGCCACGCGTCTACTTCGACACCTCGGTCTGGAGCGCGATCGACCTCCTCGACATGTTTGCACGCGTCTCGCCCGGACAGGTGCTCTACGCATCCGACTACCCATACGGCCAGCAGCCCGGCTCCCTGCTCCTTGCGGTCCGGACGGCGCGCCTCGCCGGGCTCTCCGAGGCCGAGGTCCGCGACATGCTCGGCCGTTCCGCCGCGCGTATCGCCGACGGTCAGCCACCGGCGCCACTGGGGGAGCCTCGCGGCTTCCGGCAGCTCGAGCAGCCGCTGACCTTCGCCCGCATCCACCACTACCTCGCCATGGCCACGCCGCTCCTCTGGACGAGGCAGGCCGACACGATCGGCGTGCTCGGGCTCGCGCTCAACGCCTGCGCCGAGCGCGACGGTCGAGTCGAGGAGCGGGAGCGAATCGCGGAGCTGCTCGGCGCCGCCCGCGACCTCTGGCGGACGCTCCCGGAGGCCGAGGACGAAACCGAGATAAGGACGCTCAGCCGCGCGACCTTCCGGCTCCTCCACATCGCAGACATCCTCACGCTGACGCTCGACGCGGGCGAGCAGACCGTCCGCTAGGGCCATGTCCCAGGGACAGGCCCAGTCCGTGGCTGGAGGGGACGTGGTGGTTGCCGCAGGCCTACGTCCGGCCACGAGTTGCGCGACTGGACGGTGAGCCGGGCCGCGTCCAAACGGCACACTGCCCGGGGACAGGCCCCGGACGTGTCCGTCGGGGCCGTCGTGCTCGCGGCCGGCGCGGCGACGCGGTTCGGCTCGCCGAAGCAGTATGTGCTCCTGCCACGCGTGCTGGAGCGCCTGGCCGAGGCGGGCTTCGAGGACGTCGTCGTGGTCGCGGGGGCCTACCCACTGGAGACGGCCGGCTCGGCGCGCGTCGTCTCGTGCCCGGACTGGGAGGCCGGTCCCGGCGCGTCGCTGCGCTGCGGCCTCGCCGCGCTCACCGCCGACGCCGAGGCGGCGGTGGTCGTCCTCGCCGATGGTCCCAACCTCTCGCCGGAGGCGGTCGACCGCGTCCTCCAGGCTTGGCGCGACGGCGACGTCCCGCTCGTTGCCGCGAGCTACAACGGTGACCGCGGCCATCCCATCGTGCTTGCGCGCGACCTCTGGGGATCGGTGCCGGACGAGGGCCTTCGCGCGTTCGACCCGATGCTCGTTCCCTGCGACGATCTCGGCGCCCCCGGAGACGTCGACCGGCCGGAGGACCTCCGGTGAGAAGCAAGCTGCTCCGGCCTGCCGTCCTCATCCCCGCCTTCGTCGTCCTCGCCCTAGCAGCGGGGATCGGCTACGCCGCGTGGCAACAGCTCGACTCGGGGCGTGTCGAGGCCAACAATGCCATCCTGGATTCGCTCCCGCGGTATCCCGGCGCCCGCGAGATCCAACGTCTGACGAAGACCCAGACCGGCGACGACGCGCTGCCCGTTCCCGACGAGATCGTCACGAGCGCGCTCTACGCGCCGCCGCCCGACGCGGGTCAAGAGGACGTCGTCGCCTTCTACGTCAAGAGCCTCCAGCCCGCGTGGGAGCCGCGGACGAGGGTGGTACGGGCGAGCGGCGGCGAAGCCGAGGAGAGCGAGACGGCCCCGAGCTCGTTCCGCGTGGACTTCTCCCGCGACGAGGACTGCATCAGCCTCCTCACCTACGGGATGGCCCCCGGTCACCTCGGTGAGGAGACGTACGCACTCTCCGTGCAGAGCGGCGACGGCCCCTGCCCCGAGCCCGAATAGAGACTCGCGTCAGTCGAGCGCCGTGCGGAGGGAAGCGAGCTTCGCCTTCAGCTCCGGCGACATCTCCTCGGAGCAGCAGGCCTGCCGCACGTACCGACGCAGGCTGGCCTCGAAGCGGTAGCGCTTGCTGCAGTACCCGCAGTCGGCAAGGTGCGTCTCGGCCTCCCGGCGCTCGCTCTCGCTCAGCTCTCGGTCGAGGTAGGGCTGGATCAGCTCCTCGCACTTCTCGCAGATCGATTCGAACGGCGTCACGACTCCTCCCCCACTGCCGACTCCGCGAGCTCGCCTTTCAGAATCCTCCGACCGCGATGCAGACGGGACATGACCGTGCCGATGGGAACGTCGAGGATCTGCGCCGCCTCCTGATAGGAGAAGTCGCCGATATCGACGAGGACGATCACGTCCCGGAAGTCGTGCGGGACGCCGGCGAGAGCCTCGACGATCGAGTCCTGCGAGAGGCGTTCGACGACACGTTCCTCGTCGTCGGCGGCGCCCGACTGCTCGAGGCGGTTGTACAGGTAGTAGTCGCCCTCCTCCATCGGCTGCATGTCGGGCGAGCGCTGCTCGCGCCGCCCACGGTCGATGTTGAGGTTCGTCAGGATGCGCATGAGCCAGGCTCGAAGGTTTGTGCCGGGCGTGTAGGAGCGCCAGCTGCGGAAGGCCCGGGCGTAGGTCTCCTGGACGAGATCCTCGGCCTCCTCGCGGCTCGAAACGAGGCGTCGCGCGACCCGATAGACCTGGTCTGCCAGGCCGAGCACCTCTTCTTCGAAGCGAACGCGATCACGGGCCTCGGTCGCCAGACGGCGGGCGTCGCTTTCGGCGTCTGCCATCCCTCGGACACTAACAAGCAAACGCCCTGCTCCCGGCCGCTATTCCGGCCGGGTCAGGCCGTGGCGGGGTGGAACCCGGCGCGGGCGAGGGCGGCGACGATCTCCTCCCGTCGCACCCGCTCGTCGTCCCAGGCGAGCGTCACCTCACCGACGAGGTTCGCGGACGCGGACTCGAGCCCGTCGAGCGCCTCGAGCGCTCCGCCGAGCCGCAGGACGCAGCGCTCGCAGCGGATCCCGCTGACCTGCATCGTCTCCGACCGAAGCGCCATCAGTGCCCCTCCAGGTAATGCTGCCTCGCTTCCGCGTCGCGAGCACCAAGCGAGAGTTCGCACTCGTCCGCAGCCAAGGCTGGCGGCCTTGGCAAGGGCGAGGGTGGGCTCTCGCGCCGCGTGATCGCGGGGCAGAAGCAGGCGTGTATTGCCTGGAGGGGCACTAAAGGCCATCGTACGTGAGCGCGACCAGCCGCTCGCAGAGCGGGCCGACTCCCTCCGACCGCCCGGTCTCGAGTTGCGTGCCGGCCTGGTCGAGCCCGTCCAGCTCGCCGAGGAGATCGCCGCCTCCGAGACGCCGGGCCGTCGGCTCGAGGCGCTCGAGCAGCTCGGCGAGGAGGTCCGAGGAAGAGCAGAGCCGACCGGACTCCGGGTGGACGAGGCCGGCGTCCGCGCCGAAGCGCGATGCAGCCCAGCGGTTCTGGGCGTAGAGGCCGCGGTCCGCAGGGACGGTGGTCGGCTCGGCCCAGGCGGCGAGCGCCTGCGCGAGGGCCGCGAGCCCCGCGGTGACCGCGAGCCGGGTCGGCTGGTCGGGCATGCGGATCTCGAGGGTGCCGAAGCGGGGATGGGGCCGGACGTCCCACCAGAGCCGCATGAGGTCGTCGGCGAGGCCCAGCTCGACGAGCAGCTCGGCAAAACGGCTCCAGTCCTCGTATCCCGTGAAGGCGGGCGGCGCGCCGGCCCGCGGCAGGAGCGCGAGCAGCTCGGCCCGTGTCGAGGCGAGTCCGGTCTCCTCGCCGCCCACGTAGGGCGAGTTCACGGAGAGCGCAAGGAGGAGCGGGAGCCACGGGAGCACGGCTTCGAGCCGACCCATGCACTCCTCGGGGCTCGCGACGCCGACGTGGACGTGGAGGCCGGAGCAGTGCTGACGAAGCGCGGAGGCGCCCGCGTAGTCGGCGAAGCGTCGGAGCGGCTCGAGCGGGGTCACGGGCTGCGTGCCGAGGACTGCGCTCGGCCACGTTCCGACGGCGGCCAGCTCGAGCCCGTGCTCGTGTAGCCGTCGTCGGGCCTCGAGCCGGAGCGCGGCGAGCTCCTCCACCGCCTCCTCGACTCCCGTGCACACGTCCGTGTTCAGCTCGAGCATGGTCGTGAAGAGCTCGGGCTTGAAGCGCTCGCCGTCGAGCACGCCCTCCGGCACCGAGCCCGGCTCGAGCGTCTCGCCGTCGAGGACGAAGAGCTCCTCCTCGACGCCGACCGAGAACGCCGGCGACTCGCCGAAGCGGTGCGGAACCATCGCGCGAGTCTAGGAGGGTTTGGCGGAACGCCGCTTCCCGTCGGGGTGCGATGGTCGTTCCGAGGCAAGGACGCAGGGCGCGTTCGTAGCCGGAGGCTACGGGCGCAACCGAGGACGCCGCATCGGGGCGACCAGCGCGGCCCGGCGGCACAAGCTGCGTTCCGTCAACCCCTCCTGGAAAGAGGGTGGTCGGAGGGAGGTTGGTCGGAAAGAGGGTGGTCGGAGGCCCGGGCAGGCAGTGCGGGCCTCCGACCGGTCAGGCCCCTGGGGGGAGGGGCCGCGGGCAGGCTAGCCGCCCGGCTGGGCGGGCTGCTGCCCGAGCGTTACATTCACTGTTCGTTGCGAGTCCTCTCGTTGGATCTCGAGAGTCATCGAGTCGCCGGGATCCTTCTCCATGATCATCGTGCGCAGATCGTCGTGAGAGGTCACGGCCTGACCGTCGGCGTGCGTGATGATGTCGCCGCCGAACACGTAGCTCCTGCCCCCGACGATGTCGTGCTCGCTCCCGCCCTGGAGTCCTGCCTCGTCGGCCGGGCTGCCCTCGACGACCCCCACGACCAGGATGCCCTTTTCGACCGGAAGGTTGATCGTGTCGGCAAGCTCTTCCGTGATCTCCTGCATCTCGATGCCGAGGTACGCGTGCTCGACCTTGCCGGTCCTCTTGATCTCCGAGACGACCTCGCGGACGGTGTTGACCGGAACGGCAAAACCGATGCCGACGTTGCCACCGGTCTCGCTCTCGATCTGTGAGTTGACGCCGATCACCTCGCCGTTGGCGTTCAGCAGCGGCCCGCCGGAGTTGCCGCGGTTGATGGGCGCGTCGGTCTGAATGACCTTGTCGATCGTGTAGCCGTTGGGCGCGACGATGTTGCGCTGGAGCGCGCTGACGATGCCGGCCGTAGCGCTTCGCTCCAGGCCGAACGGGTTCCCGATGGCGACGACCGCGTCCCCGACGGTGACCGTGTCCGAGTTACCGAGGGGGAGGGGAGTCAGAGCACGGGTCTGCGCGTCGATCTTGAGGACTGCGAGATCCGTGGAAGGATCGCTTCCGACGATTCTCGCCGGGACGCGATCGTCGCCCGAGAAATTGACCTCGATCTCCTGCGCGTTCTCGATCACGTGGTAGTTCGTGACGATGTAGCCGTCGCGGTCGACGACGAAGCCGGAGCCGAGCGAGGAGGCGGACTGTGGGCCGAAGAAGGGGTTCTCGGTGACGACGGAGGTCGACGTCACCTGCACGACCCCGGGCCCGGCCTCCTCGTAGATCTGCTGGACGGACTTGCCATCGGTGGCACTCGCCTCGAAGGTGGCCGCGGGAGGCTCGGACGCAACCGTGCTGATCACGGTCCCGGGATCCTCCCCGCTGTCTATCGCGGCGCCGATCCCGACGGCGGCGGCGCCGCCGAGGAGAGCCGCGAGAACGAGCGAGCCCACACGGGCCCAGCCGGAGCCGGTGTCCATGGCTCTCTTATAACCCGCCTCCCGTGAAGGCCCTGTTGAGCCAGGTTAAGGCGGCGTTAAGCAAGCTCCATCGGTCTCCTATGCCAGCCACTGGGTCTCGAAGCTCGGACTCACGTGGATGTCGACCTGGCGGAGCCGTGCCTCGCCCGAGTTGACGAACCCGTGGGGCTGGTTCGCAGGGACGATCACCATGTCTCCGGCTTCGGCTTCGCGCTTCTCGTCGCCGAGGTCGAAGGTCGCCCGGCCCTCCTGGACGATGAACACCTCGGGATACGGGTGCTTGTGGAGCGACGGTCCGCGCCCGGGCTCTGCGTCGACGAGGAGAACGCAGATCCCGACGCCGCCGTGCTCAGCTCCCACGAACTCGTGGGCGATGGAGCTCCAGGGAAGCTCGGCCTGCTTGATCACGTCAACGCTCATGCACACCTCCGTGTCGGGCCGGTTTACGGATGAGAACGAGGACGGGCCCAGCCGGCATCCCGCGGCCGGGCGAGCGAGGGCTGTGATCCCTCGCTCGCCTGCCGCGGATGCGCTAGATCGTGGCGGCGCCCTTGCAGACCTGGCCGCTCTTCAGGTTGACCGCGCGAGCCTTGATCCGGTCCGGCCCCGCGGGGTTCCGCGTCTTGCGGTCCACCTCGAACGAGCCGCTCCGGCCACGGGTCGTGCGGACGCCCTTGAAGAAGCGGTTGCCGTCGCGCTTGAGCACCACCCGCCAGCGCTGGCCGTTCCTGTTCTGGTCGACCTCGAACTCCGTCTCGATACCGCCGTCGTCGAGGTCGAGCTTGAGCTTCCAATCGGCCGAGCCGGAGCAGCTGCCCCGGCGAATGATGTCGTCGTCGCCGCTCGCAACAGCAGGCGCTGCGCCGACGAGCCCGACCGCCGCGACGAGCGCAGCGAGGGCGAGCATGGCAAGAGTTCGCATGTCTCTCCTTCGGTCCGTTGCTGTCTGCCCTCGACGCTACGGACCGGCCGCTCAGGGATGACCCTGGGCCGCGGAAGGATTCGGCAGGCCTTTCCTAAGAGTCGGTAAAGGGCGTGGGGAGGAGCGGCCTATAGTTCGGAGGCAACGAACGCCACGGAGAAAAGGACGAACCGGTGCCCACCGTCGAACCCCCGACGCTTCAGTTGCTCGCCTGGATCGCAGAGCGGTCTCGTACGTACCGGGAGACGATCGAGGTATGGCAGAGCTCCTGCCCGCGCCTGACCGTGTGGGAAGACGCGCTGTCCGACGGTCTCGTCCGCGTCGAGCGTCGACACGTGCTGCTGACGGACGCCGGCACTGAGCTGCTGAAGGCGCGCTAAGAACCCATTTCGGAATGACGCGCTGTCGACGGGGCGTCCTGGGTGAGTGCGATGCAAGGAGGAGCTCCTGCGGAACTCGCCCTTCTGATGCTGTCCCACCCACCCGCGTTCGTAGCCGGAGGCTACGGGCGCAACCGAGGGCGCCGCAGCGCCCCGCCCAGGGCGTTCCGGCGACACCCGGCTTCATTCTGAAAGGGGTTCTAAGACTCGGTGAGGA
>Ga0081538_10001502_pt1 | contig 23938 bp, 21 predicted proteins | sample TabmetS5T2R1_FD_71022 | JGI IMG/M metagenome (GOLD analysis project Ga0081538, IMG submission 71022) | Tabebuia heterophylla rhizosphere microbial communities from the University of Puerto Rico - S5T2R1 | ecosystem: Host-associated > Plants > Roots > Rhizosphere ... | reverse complement strand
ACGGGGCTCGTAGTGGAGTTTGTCGAGGAGCCTCTCGGTCTTGCAGACGGGACACACGAGCAGGAAGTGGAGCTGCTTCTCGGCCGGGTCGTAGCGGCTCGTGGATTCGTGCAGGTGCTCGCACTGCGCGGTGCGCGGACGCCCGCGTCTGCACCATTCCGCGATGGACATCCCTGCGGGGATCGTCGAGTCCATCGTGACGAGCGCCAGGTGACTCATGTCGCGATGGCGAGCGATCGGCTCGCAGCGCCGGGGGACGCCAGCCCCGCCTCGTACGCGATCACCACGAGTTGAGCGCGGTCGCGGGCATGAAGCTTGACCATCGCTCGGCTGACATGGGTCTTGGCGGTTCCGGGAGTGACGACGAGGTGCTCGGCGATCTCCTGGTTGGTGAGCCCACGTGCCACGAGCGCCACCACTTCGCGCTCGCGATTCGTGAGCTCCTCGAGCAGGTCGTTGCTCGGCGCCTTGATATCCGGCTGGGAGACGTACTCCGCGATCAACCGGTCCGCCACCGAGGGCGACAAGTGCGCCTCTCCCCGGGCCACCAAGCGGACGGCTCGCACCAGCTCGGCGGGCTCCGTGTCCTGAGCCAGGAAGCCCCGGACGCCGGCTCGCAGCGAGGTGAAGACGATCCCGTCGGCATCCGCGGCCGTGAGCATCATCACGCGCAGGTCGGGGATCGGCGCCATCTGCTTGATCGCCTCGACGGCGTCCAGGCCGGGCAGTGTGGCGTCCATGAGCACGACGTCGGGCCGCAGGCGACGCGCCAGCGTCACTGCATCGTCGCCGCCGCCGGCCTCGCCCACCACGCTTATGGAACCGCCTTCCAGAAGGCCACGCAGTCCCGCGCGAACAAGCGTCTGGCCGTGAGCGATCAGGACTCGGATCTCACCGGTTCGCGGCCCCTGCGCACGCTGGGTCTGGCCGACCAGCTCGAGCCTCGGGCGGGACGTGCGACCCGAGGCAAACGCGGCGGGGGCGAGGACGGTCGCTGTCATGGCGCAAACTTTCACGCCCAAGGCGCTACAACTCCATACCCGTGGCCCCGAGATCGCGCGGTGGGGTTCCCGAGAGGCTGGGTAGGGTCAGCCCTACCTCCTCGCGATATCGGGTTCTCCCTACCCCGCCGCCCAGCGGGGGTGCGATGATCGTGCAGTGATGTCCGTGCTCCTGATCGACGACGACCCCGCCTTCCGCGAGCTGGCCCGGCGGGTCCTCAGCGGGACCGGGGTCAAGGTCGTTGGCGAGGCCGACAGCGTGGCGACCGGAATGGCTGCTGCGCTGGGCCTGAGGCCGGACGCGATGCTGGTGGACGTAGGGTTGCCGGACGGTGACGGCGTAGCTCTGGCCCGCGAGCTCGCCGCGCTGCCCTGGCGGCCGCGCGTTGTATTGACCTCAATCGACCCGGACGCCGCGACCCCTGAGGATGTTCGCCGGAGCGGCGCCGACGGATTCGCACCCAAGGATGAGCTTCCGGGCGCGGGTCTGCGCCTCCTATTGGCGCCCGGATAGGCATCCGAAGGGGTAGCGTAGGTCGCGCTGTGCCAGAGACACTGCGCGTTGTTATCGGCGAGGACGACGTGCTCATGCGCGAGGGAATCGCGAGGCTGCTCACCGAGGCCGGATTCGACGTCGTGGCCCAGGCCGGCGACGCGCCGGACCTGCTCCGTAAGGCCCTGGCGCATCGGCCGGACGTCGCCGTGGTTGACGTGCAGATGCCGCCGGGCAGAAGCGACGACGGCCTGCGTGCCGCCATCGAGTTGCGCCGCCAGCACCCGGACACAGGTGTCCTCGTTCTTTCACAGGTCTACGAGGAGCACTACGCGATGGACCTCATCGGCGACCACGCCGAGGGCGCGGGGTACCTCCTGAAGGAGCGGGTCGGCGACGTGGAGGAGTTCGTCCACGCCGTGCAGCGCGTTGCGGCGGGCGGCAGCGCCCTCGACCCGGAGGTCGTGGGCCGCATGCTCGGCCGCCGCCGGCGAGAGGGACCGGTGGACCGCCTCAGCCCGCGGGAACGCGAGGTGCTCGCCGCGATGGCGGAGGGCAAGTCGAACCAGGGCATCGCCGAGGGGCTCTTCGTCACCGAGGCGGCGGTCGAGAAGCACGTCACGAGCATCTTCCACAAGCTCGAGCTCGGTGCGACGCCGACCGGGCACCGGCGCGTACTGGCCGTCCTCACGTACCTCCGAAACGCGGGTAGCTAGCTCGATACCGGGATGGAGGCGGCGACCAGCGTGCCGCCCTCGGCCGGGCTCTCGACGCGGAGCCGGCCGTCGATGACCGAGAGCCGATCCGTGAGCCCCACTAGACCGCTGCCGCCCCGCCGGGCGCCGCCGACGCCGTCGTCGTGCACTTGGACCAAGAGCGTGCCGTTCTCGACGCCGGCCGTCACGGTGGCGCGCCTGGCGCGAGCGTGTTTGGCGACGTTGGTCAGCGCCTCGGCGACGACGAAGTACGCGGTTGCCTCCACGCCGGCGGGCAGGCGGCCCACCGACACGTCGACGTCGACCGGCACCGGCATGCGCGTCGCCAGGGCCGGCAGTGCGGCCGCCAGACCGCCCTTCGTCAGGACCGACGGGAGGATGCCGTGGGCGAGCTCTCGCAGCTCGGCCATCGCCGCCTCTGCCTCTTGGAGCCCTTCGTCGACGAGCGTGGCGGCTTCTCCATCCCTTGCCAGAGCTTGGCGCGCGAGCTTCAGCCTAAGGACCGTGTGAACCAGGCGCTGCTGCGCACCGTCGTGCAGATCGCGAACCAGGCGCCGGCGCTCGTCGTCGGATGCCGCGACGATGCGCGCCCGCGAGGCCGCGAGCTCCGCCCGTGCTTCGGTGTTCGAGATGGCCGTGGCCACCAGCTCGGCGAAGTCGGTGAGGCGGTCCTCCGTGTGACCAGGAAGAGGTCCACTCCGGGACCAGGCGATCATGACGCCCCATCGGCGCCCTTCCACGACGATCGGTGCGCCGACGACGGATTCGAGCTCGGGGTCGCGAGCGAACGCCCCCCTCGCCGCGATGTCCCGGTAGTTGTCGATGCGGGCGGCGCGCCCCGTGCGGAGCACTTCACCCGACACGCTGGTGCCCTCGAGCGGGGCCCGTCCGTAGGCGGGAGGGGGTTGGTATCCAGGCTTGCTCCATTCGGCGATGTGCACGAGCTCCGTCTCACCCTGGTAACGCGCGATGCGGGTACCGTGAACGTCGAGCAGGATGCCGGCCTCAGCGGCGACGGCCGCAAACAGCTCCGGCGCGGGGGCCCCGCGGGCGACAAGGGTCGCCACCCGGCGAAGCGCCGACTGCTCGTCCGCGATCTCTCCACGGGCACGCTCGGCGCCCTCGGCGCGGCGCGCTGCGTGCGCCGCCAGCTCGCCCAGGAGGACCGCGACGCCGAGGTACACGATCAGGTGCACCAGGTTCGCGGAATCCGGGACCTCGAGAGGGTGCGTGGGGGGGAGGTAGTACCAGTCGTAGGCGAGCATGCCTGCCATCCCGATCGGGACGGCGTAGGCGATGCCGAGGACCTGGGCCACGGCCACGACCGACGCGAGATAGATCGCGCCGACGAGCACCACGACGGCATCGGCGTCGATGCCGTCGAGAACCACGGCCGCGAGGGCAAAGGCCGCGGCGCCCGCCGTGAACGCGAGCGCGATCTCGACTCCGAGCGGGAACGGTTTGGCACGCTCCCTTGCGGTCACGAGACGAGGCTACTCTGGCAGCGGAATGGACGCCGCAAGCGTCGTCCCGCGACCCGGCGGGCTCGTGACCTGGAGGTGCCCGTCGTGCACGGCGAGCCGGTCCTCGAGCTCGACCAGTCCGCCCCCGTCGCGCCTGGCGCCGCCGACCCCGTCGTCGCTCAGCTCGACGTCCAGCCGGTGGTCGCGGATGGACGCGCTCACCGCGGCGCTTCGGGCGTGGGCGTGCTTGACGACGTTCGTCAGCCCTTCCGCGACGACGAAGTAGGCCGTCGCCTCGATCGCTGCGGGGAGGCGGGTGGACGGGACGTCCACGGCGACCGGGAGCGTCATGCGGCGCGAAAGCGCTTGGACGGCAGCGCGGAGGCCACCTTGCGCCAGCACCGCCGGCAGGATCCCGTGCACTAGCTCGCGGAGCTCCTCAGTAGCCCCCTCCGCGTGCTCCAGCGCTTCGTCGATGAGCGCCTCGGGCGTGCGCTCCCCCTGCTCGAGCGCTCGCTTCGCCAGCTTCAACGCGACGGTCGCATGGACCAGTCGCTGCTGGGCTCCGTCGTGCAGGTCGCGGACCAGGCGCCGGCGCTCGGCGTCGCCCGCGGCGAGCAGTCGCGCACGCGAGGCGCGAACCTCCTCCAGGCGTATGCGTTCGGCGTCGCGTTCCCGTAGCTCCGCCTCGAGACGCGCCCGGTCCTCGGCTTCCTCCGTCCGCGTACGGGCCGCGTCGGCGATGAAGCTGGCCACGATCGCCGTCGCGAGCAGGACGCCGGTGGCGGCAAGGTCGTGCGCGTCGACCGCCAGGAGGCCGCCGTCGGGCGTTGCGTGGAAGTAGTCGAGCGCTATCGCGCTCGCGAAAGACGTCGCCAGCCCGACCCCCAGACCCCAGTACGTGGCAACAAGGAGGACACCGAGCACGTAGAGCACCCCGCTCGACACGCCCGGATCCAGCTCCCGCAGGGGGTAGAGCAGCACCGTGATGCCGGCGACCACCGCGGCGCCGCAGACCAGTCCCAGCAGTTGCGCTGGTGGCGGCTCGGCGAGCAGGCCGACCGCCCGGGCTACGCGCTGTTGCGGCACTCCTCGATCCCGGCCGCTTCCAGCGCGGCGTACAGAGAGCCGAACAGCCGCTCCACCGTCTCCAGGCTCGGCCAGTCGCTGCCCATGCTCCGGCTCCAGTCCGCCCGTACGGGCGCCCGGCCGCGGAAGAAGGCGAATGCCTGGAACACGCGTATCACGCCGGCCGTGGTCCAACCGTTCCGCCGTGGCGCGTGCGGCGGGCGAGGTTCCAGCCCGGGCTCGCTGGTGACCCATCGCCCGCACCGGAGGCAGCTGTCGTCGTCGAGCAGCGGGCGCGGGCATCGGCATCGACGGGCTTGCAGAGCCGGCTCGTTCATCCGGACACAGCAGATCGCCCGTGGCTCCCGTCCTCAAGAGCAACCGCTGCTCGCGTGAGCGCCCTTGACGATCATGGTTCGCCGGGGCGCCTTGTTGGAGGATTCCGTCGCGAGAGCCGCAGAAAAGCTATCGCTTGACACCCCGAAGCGATTGCCCGATCGCCCGCGGATCGTACGGTCGGCGGGTGGCGGGCTACGACTGGAGGCCAGGCACCTCACGCGCCAGCACTACCACCGCCCCCCAGGCGGTGGCGACCATGCGGGACGCGCCCACGGTCGCCGCTGCGGCCGGCGATTTCGTACGTGCCGCGGAGGAAGGAAGTGCACTCAACCGGAGTGGACGGCCCTACCGGCCGAGTGCCCTCCGCGACCTGAGCGGGATCCTCAGATACCACGTGGTGCCGGAGCTGGGCCACGTCGCGCTGCGCGACGTCCGCAGGCAAGAAGTTCAGGCGCTGGTCGACCGGCTGGCTAGACAGGGCCTGTCGGAAAGCCGGATTCGCTCCGTGATCAGCGCGCTCCGGGCCCTGTACGGCTACGCCATCCAGAACGGGCAGGCGGAGTTCAACCCCGCGGACACGCTGGAGATGCGCGCTGTCCCGCCTCCGGCCGAGCCGCCCGAGTGGGAGGAGCCGCCACCTCGCCCGCGGGAACGGTGGCGCCCCGAGGACGTACCTCGCGAGCCCAGGCACGAGCCAAGGCGCCGGGACCGCGACCGGACCGACTACCAGCCGATGGGGGTCCTGCCGGAGCGCATCCTGTCCCTCGCACTGAAGGTGGCGCTCGTCGTCTTCGTGCTGATCGCGCTCGTGTCCCTCCTGCAGCCCGCCTGAGCCTCCATGCCGGTGTTTGGGCCAGTCAAGGAGGGCCCCGCGCAGCGGGCGAGGGAGGGGGGCAGGCCGAGGCGGGCCACGAGCGGTGTAGCAGGGGCCGGAAACGAGACCATCGGCGGCACGTTTTCGGCGCTGCCGATCTGGCAGGCGAAGCTGGCGATGATGGCCGCCTGCACAGCTCCGGGCGTGTTGATCCGGCTCAGCGGCGTTCACATCCCCGCCGTGCTCGGCATACTCGTCTTCGGCGGCGCAGTGATGGCTGCCGCGTTCATGCTCGCTTCGGCAGCCGAAGCCGCCGAGCTCGACGTGTCCCCCGGTGTGGCGGTCGCAGGAGTTGCATTCGTCGCCGTCCTGCCCGAGTACGCCATCGAGGTCTACTTCGCCTTCACCGCACACGTCGAATACGTGACCGCCAGCCTCACCGGCGCCACCCGGCTGCTACTCGGCGCCGCCGTCGGGATGCCTGCGCTTGCCTCGTTCGTGCTGGTGCGCCGCGGGAAGCCGCGCGTCGAGACCGTGGAGCTGGCGCCGCAGCGCCGAATCGACCTGGCAATCATCGCCGCGGCCTCCTTGTATGCGCCGATGATCGTCCTACGAGGCCACTTGGCCTGGACGGACGCCCTCGTGCTGCTCGGGCTCTATGCCCTGTATGCAAGACGCCTCGCCACCGGTTCTCCGGAGCCGCCGCACCTCATCGGCATCGCGGCGGAGCTGGGCAAGCTGCCCACCCGGCAGCGCCGGCGCTGGGTCGTAGGGGTCATGGCCTTCGCCGCGTGCTGCGTGCTGGTCACCGCCGAGCCCTTCGCACAGTCTGTGCTGCTGACCGGAACCGCGGTAGGCGTCAGCCCCTACCTGCTCGTGCAGTGGCTGGTGCCGCTGGCGACCGAGATGCCGGAGCTCGTCGTCGCCTTCGTGCTGGTCACGCACCAGCGCGCCGGCCAGGCGGTGGCGGTGCTGCTGTCGTCCGCGGTGATGCAATGGACCTTCGCGCTGGGCACGCTGCCGCTCGCGTACATGGCCGGCGCCGGCCAGGGACCGCTGCCATTGCTCGGCCGCGAGATGGTGGAGGTCCTCCTGACGATGAGCCAGGCGCTCTTCGCCGTGGCCGTGCTGGTCACGCTCCGCCTTACTCGCCGCGACGCGGTGTTGACGCTCGCGCTCTACGCCCTCCAGCTGGCTATGCCGACCCCCGTCGTTCGCGCGGGCCTCGCCGTGGCGTACCTGGTGCTCGCGTGGGACATCCTGTCGTCGGAGCGGTGGGCGATTCCGACGCTCGCCCGGGCGCTCCGCGCACGCCCCGCGGACCGCTCGGGTTAGCCCGGCTCGGCGGCGGCCTGCGCGCGCCCGAGCGCATCGACCAGGTTCCTGCCAATCCCAACCCGCCCGTTGAGGTACACGGTGACGAAGCGCAGCTTCGCGACTCCGGTCCCCTGGGCCGTGACGTAGATCGACTGGACATAGAGGAACGAGTCGCCGATCGGTACGACTTGCGGGGCGCCCACCCGAACGGTGTTGATGGCGCGGTCGCCGAGGTCCGTGGTCTCCTGATTCAGGAGCCGGAGCCTGTCCGTCACCGGGGGCGCGGCGAGGATCCGGCGGCTGACCTGGGCCGGACCGAGCACGCGGCGTGAGCGCGGCAGGCTCAGCTGCGTCAGCCGGGGGCGCCCGCGTGCATCGATCGTCCCGGCCAAGTAGCCGGCCATGTTCTCGGCGCTGTACGGCGTGAACGGGGTCGCGAGCATGAACCGCTGCCGGCGATCGCCCGGCAGCCGCGCGAGCAGGTACGAGGGGCGTAGCCTCGGCCCCCCGCGACCGTGCTGGTAGTAGCGGTTGCCGAGGGTGCCTACCTTCTGGATCGGCCCGGAGATGTCGCTCGGCGGGTCCCAGGCGTCGGCCCTCGTATAGAACTCGTCGAGGTCGTCCGCGTGGTAGCTCGCCCAGATCGTCGACTGAGCGTCGAACATCTGCCGGGGGTAGCGCAGGTGGGCACGCACGCCGGCGGGCATGCGCGAGCCAGGGGTGAACAGGGTGGGGAAGGCGCCCTGCCACGCACGCAGGATCGGGTCACGCGGGTCCGCGGCGTAGATCCGGACGCGGCCGCTGAACGCATCCACGCTTGCGACAACCGAGCCGCGCATGTAGTTCACCTCCTTCCCGGCTACCTCGACGGACTCCGAGTAGGGGTACGTGTCGCTGGTGGTGTAGCCATGCGTCAGGAACATGATTCGTCCATCGACGACGGCGATCTGGGGGCGGGTCTCCCAGTGCAGGAAGGGGGCCAGTGTCCTGAGCCTGTCGTTCACGTCTCGGCGCAGGAGGATCCGGGATCCCGCCTCGAGCGTCTCGGAGAGCAGCAGGTTCGCGTCGCCGAACCGGAAGGCGAAGACCGCCCGGCGCAACAGGCCGGACAGGGGGATGCCGCCCGCGCCGTCGTAGTGATACTCCGGTTGCGGTGCGTCGCCCGGCAGCGGCTTCTCGACCTCGTTGCGACCCGTCTTGGGGACGACCCAGGGCTGCGCGCCGCGCGGCTGGACGCCGTAGTAGACGCGTGGCTGGCGCAACCGGATCGGTGGGCGCCCGAGCCCGAACTCCGACGTGACGAACGTCGGCGAGCCTTCGTCGTCGACGCCGCCCGCCGGGACGGCGACGAGCCCGTAGCCGTGGGTGTACGCCAGGTGGTCGTTCGCCCATGTCCGCCCCGCGGGCTCCAGCCGGCTGATGTCGAGCTCCCGCGCCGCCACGATCATGGCCTGCGGCTTTCCACCTTGCATGTACCTGTCGACGGTGACATGCGGGAACGTGTAATAGGAGCCAATGGACTGCTGCTGGGCGATCTCCGCTCTCAGCACCGTCGGGTCCCACAGCTGGATGTTCCGCAGTACGTCCCGGTTCTCGCGCAGCTCCAGGTCCGAGATCGCGGCGTTCGCCGGGACCCGCCGTTCGGCGACGCTGTCGAGGGCCCATGCGCGCCGGGTCAACCTGACGGAGTCCGCGAGGAAGGGGCGTTCCCGTGACAGAGTCTGCGGGTCCACGACGAGACGCTGGACGATCGAAGGCATGATCGACGGGTTCACGAACTCGGCCACGAGGACGATCACCAGTGCGATGGCCGGGAGCGACCGCGACCTCCGCAGGGCCGCATAGAACATCAGGGCCGCGCCAGCGAGGCTGACCGCCACGAGTGCGCGCTGCCACGGGACCAGGACGTTGACCTCGGTGTAGCCCGCGCCGGGAACGGTCTGGTTCCCGCGAGTGAGCTCCAGCGCGTACTGACCGAGCCAGTGCTGCCAAGCGAGCACGACCAGCATGAGCCCGGCCAGCGCGAGCAGATGAGCGTGGGCCCCGCGGGTGGCCGAGACGGGCGCCGGCTTCGTACGGACCGCACCCTTCGCGACGTGCGCGGCGAACGCCGAGACGAGCGCGACCGCAAGCGTGACCAACAGCCACTGGGCGAGCTTCTGGTAGAGCGGAAGGGAGAAGACGAAGAAGCCCACATCCTTGTCGAAGAGCGGATCGCTCACACCGAACTCCTGCCGGTGGAGCCAGAGCGTGATCTCCTGCCAGCTTCCGATCACGACATCGCGCCCCACGAGGATGCCGGCGCCGATCGAGACCACCAGGTACGTGGCCAGCGTGATGCGTCGCCGAGGCGCGGTGGCGGGATCGCCGCGAGGCGCGGCGCGCTCCACGATCACGAAGTTTGCGAGCAGGAGGGTCGTGGTGAAGACTCCGACGAGGCTGCCCGCGACCCACTTGGCGGTGAGGAGCCTCCAGAAGACCCGCTCCTGCCCGAGCTCGTGGAACCACAGCCAGTCCGTCTCGAGGTGCGCGAGCACCCGGGCGAAGATCGTCACGATCGCCAGGACGCCGAGCAGAACCGCCGAGCGCAGGCGTGGTGTCCGCCACCAGGCGCGCCGCCGGCTCGGGTCGCGCTCGGGAGGCTTCGGAGGGTGGCGCTCCCTGGGCGACGCCGACCGGCGCGCCGGCCGGCGCCTCGCCGGGCGGAGATGGGAAGCGCGTGTCCGCATGTGCCCGCTCGATCGTCGCTAGCCCCCGCTCCGGCTCAACAACCAGGAGCGGTCACGTGATCGGCGCTCACTGTTGAGCGCCCTGCGGACCGCGGGTTCGATGTCGGGGTGATACTGCGCCCGAGCCCTCGCCGCCGGGCCCGTCCTGGCGAGGCCCTCGAGCTCGTGCTCGCGGACCGAACCCGCGTGCCGCTGCTGAATGAGACGACGATCGGACGGGCGGCGGGAAGCTCCGTGCAACTCGACGATCCGGCGGTGTCCCGGCGGCACGCGCGGGTCTCGGTGGGGGGCGACCGCGTGGTCCTCGAGGACACGAGCTCGAGCTACGGCACCTGGCTCGACGGACGCCGGCTGAACGGTCCGGCGGAACTCCACGACGGGTCGCGGATACGGGTCGGCAACCAGGAGCTGGTCGTCGAGCGCCGGCGCAACCAGTCCGAGGCCGGGCGGACGATCGTCGTGCCGGAGGCCCCGGAGGCGACCGCTCGCTTCGGCGCCAACCCTCGGGTGCGGTCGGGCTACGCGCTCAAGCGCCTCGAGGCCTCAGAGGGCGCCCAGCGCTGGGTGCTGAGGGACATGCGGGCTGACCGCTTTCTCAGGATGTCGGACAGCGACGCCAAGCTGTTCCAGCTCCTGGACGGCCGGCGCTCCCTGGCCGAGCTCCTACAGGAGGCCGAGCGGGCGGACGGCGCCGCCGGGCCGGCGCGGCTGGTGCGGCTCTTGGGGGAGCTTGCCGATCGCGGGCTCCTCTCCGGCGTGGCGGGCCAGGTCTCCAGCGACCGGGCGGAGACAGGGCTTTGGCGAAGGCTCGCGGCCCCGCGGGAGAAGACGTGGGCCGGCGCGGGGGCGCTGTTCGAACGCCTCTACAGGAGGGGCGCCTGGCGGCTGTTCACGGGCCCGGCACTGGCGGCGATCGCCGCGCTGGCAGTTGTCGGGCTTGGCGTGTTTCCGTATCTCGTCGTCGGCCGCTACGGGACCCCGTTCGTCGTGGCCCAGCACATAGGCCTCGGAGCGCTCATCTTCATGCTCGGGCGCTTCGCCGTCGTGGCTGTTCACGAGACGGCCCACGGCCTGACGATGGCGTCCTACGGCCGGCGCGTACGCAGGGCCGGGCTCAAGCTGTTGCTGATCTTCCCGTACGCCTTCGTGGACACCTCGGAGGCTTGGTTCGAGCCCAGGCGGCGGCGGATCGCGATCAGCGCGGCCGGCCCGGTGTCGGATTTCTCGCTGGGCGCAGTGTTCGCGCTGTGCTGCCTGGCGCTCCCCGCCGGAACGACCCGCGACATCTTCTTCCAGCTTGCGTTCGCCGCATATCTCGGCGCCTTCTTCAACTTGAATCCCTTCTCGAACCGGGACGGCTACCAGATCCTGGTCGATGTCCTGCGAGAGCCGGGGCTGCGCCGGCGCGCCCGCGAGCAGCTCTTCATGCGCCTCAGCGGGCGTCAGGAGCCCGGCGGGTCGCGGCTGCTGGTCGCCTATGGGTTCGCGGGGGTCGTGTGGACGGCGCTCGCCGCCTGCTTCGCGGTGGGGATCTCGCTGAGGTACCAGTCCCGGCTGACGGAGCTCGCACCGGAGCCGGCGGTCTGGGCGGCCCTGGGTCTCGTGTGGGTGGCCCTGTTCCTGCCGGTGGCGGTCATGCTGGGCCGGCCGCTGTGGGTCCGGAGGCGCAGCCCGGAGTCCTGAGGTGACGGGAGCCGAAGCCGAAGCCGCCGCTCGGGTGCTCGAGCGCCTTCTGTCGGATCCGGGATACCGTGCGAGCTTCCGTCGGAACCCCGTTGCCGCGAGCCGCGAGGCGGGTCTTCCGAGCGTCGCCGAGGAGATGGCGATGGGGGCGGGCAACGCCCTGGACACGCTCGAGGAGCGGGAGTCGCGCTCCAGCCTTGCCGGGGTGTTCATGGCGGCCGCCCTGGAGGGCGTCGGCATCTACGACTTCTCCAAACGGGTGCTGCCGCACCTGGACGACGTCCCCGCGGCCGTCGGCGACGTCCTGTCGCGCGTCCATCTGCCGGCGATCGCCGAGGCGCACGCGGCGACGCCCCGCGCGCAGGGGGTCGAGCCGATTCGAGCCGCGGGCGAGTTCCCGGCGATCACGCCGGCGCGCGAGCTGCTCCACAACAAGCACGTGGCGTTCGACTCCGACGGGATCGCGGACCTGAAGGCCGGCAAGCTCGATCCGCGAATCGTGTCCGTGTTGACCGCGATCTCCCGTGACCACGACATAAGCATCTCGGCCACGGTCTCCGACCACGACAAGCTCACGAGCGGCGGTTCGGTGTCAAATCATTACTACGGGCGCGCGGTGGACATATCCGTCGTCGACGGCCAGCCGGTCAGTCCTGGCAACGCCGCCGCCCGGAAGGTGGCGGAGGCGCTGTCCCGCCTGCCGCCCGACATGCGCCCGAGCGAGATCGGCTCGCCCTGGGCGCTCTCGGGTCCGGCGTACTTCACGGATGGCGCGCACCAGAACCACCTGCACATCGCCTTCGACGATCCGATCCCGTCGGGTTGGAAGCCTCCCCAGGAGCCGGCCGCCGGGCCGGCTGCCCCGGCCGCCCCGCCGGCTGCCCCGGCGGCCGGCGTCGACGAAGAGGCAGCGGAGCTGGACGACGAGGAGGCGGCCGAGCCGGGCGGGTTGGAGGACCCCGGTGGCGACACCGACGCCGAGGCCGACGCGGAGAGCGACGGCGACGAGGGCGACGACAACGACTCCGTCTCGGACGACGCCAGCGACGAGGAGGAGGACGACGAGGCCGAGGGCGGCGAAGACGAGGACGACGAGGGCTACGACGGCGATCACGACGACAGCAGTGACAGCGGGAGTGACGACACCGACGACAGCGACGACAGCGACGGCGGTGAGGACGATGGGGGCAGCGAGGGCGACAGCGAACTCCGCGGCGGAAGCGGCGACAGGGGCGGCAGCGGCGGGTCGCTCGACCTCGGCGGTGTCGACGGCGCGTATCCCGGCGACGATGCGTCGAAGGTCGAGATCGCCGCGTGGCTCGGCCACGCTGCGCAGAAGCGCGGCCTGCCGCCGGAGCTGCCTGTCATGGCCGCCCTGGTCGAGTCCGAACTGCGAAACCTCGACCATGGCGACGCGGACTCGGTTGGGTTGTTCCAGATGCGCGTCAGCATCTGGAATCAGGGCGCGTACGCCGGCTATCCCGACAATGCGGAGCTGCAGCTGAAGTGGTTCCTCGACCACGCCCTGGCCGTCAAGCGGCAGCGCGTAGCCGCCGGCGAGCCGGTCAACGATCCCCGCAGCTACGGCGAGTGGGCGGCCGACGTCGAGCGCCCTGCAGAGAATCTCCGGTATCGGTACCAGCTCCGCCTGGACGAGGCGCGCAGCCTCCTGCGGCAAGGTATGGAGCGCGGATCTCGCGGCCACGGGGGCGGGGATCCTGGGGTCGAGGTCGTCGGGGAGGACGACGGGCGCGGCGCAGGGCCACGCGCGCTGGCGGCGGTGGCGGAGGCCAGGAAGTACCTCGGGACGCCATACCAGTGGGGGGGATCCACGCCGCAGACCGGCTTCGACTGCTCGGGGCTCGTTCAGTGGGCGTACGCAAAGGCAGGCATCCGGATCCCCCGCGTTACGTACGATCAGGTAGACGCCCCGAACGGCAAGCGCGTGGACCGCGCGCACCTCCTGCCCGGCGACCTTGTGTTCTTCCGCAGCGCGAGCGGCGACGTCCACCACGTCGGGATGTCGCTCGGCGGCGACAAGTTCATCAATGCCCCCAGCACGGGAGAGAAGGTCCGGATCGACAGCCTGAAGGAGTCGTATTACGCCAACGAGTTCTACGTTGGGCGGCGCTTCGACCTCAGCGGGGCCGGCAGGCCTCGTGCAGCGGCCGCCGCCGCATCCGGGATGGGCGACGCGGAAGCGCCCCGCGTGGACCGCGCCGCGGTCCGAGACGCCGAGGCGGCACTCGCGCGCGACGCCGCCGAGGTGCAGCGCCCCGGGACCCTGCTCTTCGAGGCGGTCCGGGCGCAGGAAGCGGGAAAGATGAACGACGCCCAGGTGCTGAAGGCGGTCGACCCGCCCGGCTCGACCTGAGCGCCCTAGGGATCCGCCGAGTCGTCGCTCGGGTCGTCGGACCTCGAGTCGCCGACGTCGCTGCGCGGTGCCGGCGAATCGGCGGACCGGTCGCCCCCGCCGCCACTCCCGCTCGGCGTCGCGGGCTTGTATCCCGCGCTCCGCAATCCGGCCAGCGCGGCGTTGACCTGCGCGACACGGCCGGGAATAGCCGCGCTGGCGACGCGATATGCGCCCGAGTCACCCCTCGTCGCTGCGCGCGCGGCTCGCCGGTAAGCGGCGACCGTGTTCCCAAGCGCCGCGACCAGCGCGGCGTTGGCCTGTCGATCCGCAGGACTGAGGTCGACCGACGAAAGCTGCCTCGCGGCGCTCTCGTACGCACTCGCGAGGGCCAATGACGCCGCGGCCTGGTCCCCAAGCGTCTGGGCGGACTGCAGGTTCGCCTCCTGGGGCTGGGTGGTGGCCTGAAGCTGTCCGATCGTGCTGTTCAGGCTGCTCGCGTACGCGTTGCTCGGACCGATCGGATACGGGGTCGCGGTCTTCAAACGAAGAGTTCCCGCGATGGCGTCGCATTGCAAGAGCGCGGCCCCACACGCCACGGTCGCGACTCCGGCGGAGGTCGGGACCGTGTACACGGTCAGCGCGCGGCCGGAGCCGAGCGGGTGCAGCCCCGCGTATCGCCAGGCCTGGAGTCCGTGCTCTGGGAGCCGGACGGCCTTGCGGGGCGGCGCGGAGTCGGGTGCCCGGCCGATCGAGCTCAGGAAGGCGGCCGGCAGCAGCGCGGTGTTCGCCCCCGCGTCGCCCTTCACCAGACCGAACTCCACGAAGGGACCCGCGCGCCGGCCTCGGGGCGCGGCGGTGACCGCGCCGGACATGGGCAGGCTGGTAGCGGGCGCGTGTCGCACGCGCCGCCACCCGGCCGGTACCCGGAGCGCCATGTCCGGGCCGCTCACGCTGGAGGCGGGCGCGGCCACGGGGGGCCCGCTCGACCCGTTCGGGGAGGAGCCGCCGCCGAAGGCCGCGGCAAGCGCGGCGAGGACCACGAACAGCAACAGCGCGGCTTTCACGAGCGGACGTCCGCGCTTCGGTGGCACGCTCTCCTCTTCCAAGCGGCGCGTCGGCTCTTCCGGCATGACGGTTCTTGCGAGCGCCGCCTCGTCGCCATCTCGAAGGGGACGGGTGGGGGCCTCGGACATCGTGGGGCCCCAGTTGGGGATCTCCCAGGTGGGCATGAGCGGCGGTCGTGGGGCGACGGTGGGGGGCGGCGTGGCCGGGCCTGCGGGGGCGTCCGCCGGCCGCTCCGAGGGGGAGACCAGACGGGCGGCACGTCGCCAGCGCGACCCCGCCAGGGCGATGACGATCTCCTCGAACTCGTCCCACGCCTCGCCGGCTGTCTGGACGCGCTCGGCCGGCTTCTTCACCAGCAGGCGCTCGATCCAATCGGAGATGGCCACGTCGACCTCGGGGTTGATCGAGTGGGCGGCCGGGATCGGGTCGCTGACCTGCCTCATCATGATCGCCATCGGCTCGTCGGTGTCGTGGAAGGGAACGTGCCCGACGAACAGCTCGAACGCCATCACGCCGACCGAGTAGAGATCGGTCCACGGTCCGACGTCCCCTCCCATCGCCTGCTCGGGAGCCATGTAGTTGGGGGTCCCGACCGTCGAGCCTGCTGCGGTCAGGACGCTGCCCGTCTGGGCCTGGCCGGTCGCCTTGGCGATGCCGAAGTCGGCGATCTTCACGCGGCCCTCCGACGTGACCATCACGTTCTCGGGCTTCAGGTCGCGATGGACGATGTGGCGCCCCTCGGCGTGGTCGAGCGCCGACAGCATGCCCTCGAGGACGCCCGCCACCTGGGCGAGGGACAGGTGTCCGATGTAGGGGGGGAGCGATCCCCTGGCGACGTACTCCATCGCGATGTAGGGGATCCCGCCGCTCTCGAAGTAGTCGTGGACGGTGACGATGTTCGGATGGCTCAGCGACCCCGCGAGCCGCGACTCGCGCAGGAAGCGCCTCGTAAAGGACGGGTCCGACTGGCGAAAGGCGCTCAGCTCCTTGAGCGCGACCAAGCGGTCGAGGTCGGTCTGGCGGGCCAGGAACACGGTGGCCATGCCGCCCCGTCCAAGCTCCTCGAGGACCTCGTAGCGGCCGACCGTCCTCGCGACGCGATTGCCCACCGAACGAACCTAGGTCCTGATCAGAGCCGGGCCAACAAGTGGTGTCTACTGCCCGATAGCGGGCGGTTGTTGAGAGGGGCGCCGCCGCATCGTTTGCTTAGTGGGACATGTCCGTCCCGGTCCAACTCAGCCTCCGCGGAGCGACCCTCGTCGCAGGGATGTCACTGCCGGCTCTGGTCCTGGCGGGGGTGCTCGCCGGGGTCGGCATCGCCGCGCTCGCGCACCTGACCGGTGCCGACTTGCGCGGGCTCGCCGGGGGTCAGCCCGGCCTGCTTCAGAGCTTCATTGGGCCTAGGGGGGGAACCAGAGCCGGCGAACTCGGCTGACGACGAAGGCGACGACGATCGCCCCAGCCGCCAGGACCAGGAGCCCGACCGGGAGCGACGGACCGGAGCTCTGGTCGCTCGTCACGGTACGGCCGCCCTCGTCCGGCTCGTCCTCGTCGGCCTCGTTCTCGTCCTCGTCGCCGATGCCGAATATCGCGAATGTCCCACCGGGATCAATGGCGGCGATCGGCGCGCTTCGGTGTCCGGCTCCTGCGTGAGGCGCCGCGATCGTGCCGATGCCGGCGAGCATCAGGCCGATGGCGACTATGCAGACAAGTCTCATCCGGTTCAACCTTTCCGACCTGCACCACGGCGGGTCCTCGTCGCGTAGACGATCGTGTTGTCGAGGTAGTGGCCGGTGGAGCTGTCGAAGCTCCCGCCGCATGTGATGAGCCTGAGAGTGGAGGCGCGCGTGGGGTGGTAGACCCTGCGGGTCGGGAAGCGATCCTTCGGCCAGCGCTCGACCCCCTCTACGCGGAAGCTGGCCACGCTGTCGTCCGCGCGGCGGACGTGGATCAGGTTGCCGCGGTGGAGCTCGCCCAACCGGTAGAACACGGCCGGGCCGGAGCTGGAGTCCACGTGACCTGCTACCACGGCCGGGCCCCGCTCGCCCGGCTCCGGTCCGCCTTTGTACCAGCCGGTGTTGTTCCAATTCTCCGGAACCTCGAGCGTGCGGTCGGGGTTCAGTCCGAGCGGGACGACGGGCGCGGAGACCCCGATCGCCGGGATCTTGATCCGGCGCGGCGCCGCCGACCCGCGGTCGATCAGGAGCTCGCGCCTAGGCCGCGCGGGGCTCGCGCCAGTCACTACGCTCCGCGCGACTCGCTTCCCCTCGGTTCGAGGGGCGTGCGGGGTCCCGGAGGATGAGTCCCCCGTCAGGCCCACCACGATCAGGCCGACGCCAAGGATGCCGGCGGCGACCGCCACCGCCGTCCAGACGGCCGGGCTGCCCATGGTCAGGCGGCCGCCAGCGCGCGGGGCGGGGGAGGTACCCGCTGGTGCAGCGGGAGGGCTGCCTCCCGCTCGTGCAGGTGCTCTGCCGCCCATTCGTACATCGCCATCAGCGGGCCGGTGAGGCTCCACCCGAGGGGGGTGAGCGAGTACTCGACCCTCGGCGGCACCTCGGGATAGACCCGCCGCGCGATCAGGCCGTCGCGCTCGAGCGCGCGCAGCGTTTGAGTCAGCGTCTTCTTCGAGATCTCGCCGACCTCGTAGAAGACTTCGCTGTAGCGCCGGGTGCCGTTCGCCAGCAGGTACACGATGTCGACGGTCCACTTCCCGGCGAGGAGGTCGAGCACGCTCCGCGTGCCGCGGATCATCTCGAGGTCGGTGATCTCGGCCGGAGCGTTCACAGCGACTGGGCCAGGAAGAACAACGCGACAAGCACGAACGCGAGGGTGCCCACGCGCAGCGTGAGCGAGATCGCGCGGTCCGAGATGGCCGGCAGGGGCGTGGCGTCGCCCCGCCTCGCCCGACCGGCGGAGGGCTGCTCGCCCTCGTCCTCCTCGGGGAGCGCGATCCTCTCCGCCGGGTTGTGCCGGGCGAGGTCCCTCTCTGCCGCGTAGTCGTAGAGCGCGCGCACTGACCCGGCCAGCGCGCGTAGCCGGCGGCGTGAGATTCCCGCCTTGCTCAGGTCGTAGAGGAGATCCTCCACGTTGTCGCGGCGTAGGTCGGCCAGGGGAATCGGCCCGAGGTGCTCGCGGACGTACGAGCCAAGCGACCACTTGAGCTCGCGGGCTGCCTGTGAGGTGAACGGACGCCCGTTGCGGTCGCGGGCGAATCCCTCGTCGATCGCTTGGAGGAACTCGTCGACCATGTCACCGACCAGTGGCTCTCGCCGCGCGGCCGGAACCATGTCTCGCTCCGCGCCCCGGGTGACCGACCAGCCTGAGTACGAGTCGTAGGTCATGGCAGGGGCCGAAGGTACGGCGAGACCACCGGTCGATCGACAGGCCTGGCTTGTCAGTCGATAGCGGGCCGCTAGCGCGGAGGCACGATCCGCAGGATCCGATCGTCACCCGCCCGCGGGGTGCCGCGCGCGTCGCGGTTGCTCGTGAGCACGTAGAGCGCGCCGTCGGGCCCTTCCACGACGGTCCGCAGCCGGCCGAAGCGCCGGCGCAGCAGCGGGTGATCGGCGACGATCCGGCCGTTCCGGAACTCGAGCCGCCGGAGCTGCTCGCCGCGCAGGCACGCGAACACGAAGCTGCCGGCCCAGGCCGAGCCGCGCCGGGTCACGAAGGTCCCGCCGGACGGGGCGAGCGGCTGGCGATACACACGCAGGGGAGCGTCGAAGGCGGCGTGGTCGAAGCCGTAGACACGGGGCCATCCGTAGTTCCCGCCCTGCACGATGTGGTTGATCTCTTCGTAGCCCTCCGGACCGTCGATCCCCTCGGAGGGCCCATGCTCGGTCGCGATCAGGCGGCCGGAGGCGGGCTGCCAGTCGAAGCCCTGGGGATTGCGGTGGCCGCGGGAGATGATCTCGGGGCGCCCGCCCGCCCGGCGGTACTGGCGGGGTGACAGCGCAAGGAACTTGCCGTTGAGCGAGTCGGGGCGCTGAGCAAGCTCGCCGTCGCCGGCGTCGCCGGTGGCGACATAGAGGTGGCCGTCCGGGCCGAAGGCGATCCGTCCGCTGTCGTGCACGCGCCCCGCCTCGATGCCCTCCACCAGCGAGCGTCCGCGGCCGAGCCGGCCGTTCGAGAACCGCCGGCGCTCGAGTCGCATGCCGCGGGCCGTCGTGTAGTAGAGGTAGACGAAGCGGTTGCGCGCGAAGCGGGGATCGAGGGCCAGCCCGAGCAGGCCGCCCTCGCCGTACGCGCGCACCGGCACCGTCGCCACCGGGCGGCGGCGCAGGCGGCGGTCGCGCCCAAGCAGGCGGACGCGCCCCGGGCGCTCAGTGACCAGCGCGCGGCCGTCGGGTAGGAACGCGATCTCCCAGGGGATCTCGAGGCCGGTGGCAACCGTCTGCACTCGCGGGCGCGAGGCGGAGCGGCGGGCGCATTGATCGGTCCCCGGGCAGGACTTGAGCACCCGAACCCACGGCTCGCCGCGCCGCCAGCGCAGCTGGATCAGCAGCGACGCAGCGTTGTTCCCGTAGTCGAGCTCGCGCAGCCGCCGCTCGGCGTTCACCTCGTGAACGAGCACGTAGCGGCCTGCCGGGAGGCCTGTCAGGGGGAGGTACTGACCCTCCAGCGTCGCCTTGTAGTCGTCCCCGTATCCGACCGAGATCCCCTCCCGGATTCCGAGGAGGCCTGGGTCACCGAGGCCGCAGCGACTGGTGTAGACGGGACTCGGCGGCTCGTCCTGCAGAGCTCTCCCGGGGATCTCGTAGCGATCGCCCAGGCAGAAGCCCGTCTTGCGATCCCTGACCGCCGCCTTGCCCTGGCCGGCCCGGCGCAGCTCGTAGCGATCGAAGCCCAGCAGGTGCCAGTGACGGTGGTCGGGCGACACGGTGTAGCGGAGCTCGCCCGCGCGTGGGATCACCTGTTGGGGAGCGCCCTCGCGCTCGACGAGCTGGTCGGCCTGCATGGTCTCCGTCTCGATTTCCGGTCGGCGACCCTCGATGATCAGCGGACCGTCGCCGACGTTGTTCACCGCGGAGCCGAAGCCGAGCAGGTAGCTCGGGCGGGTGCGCGTGCCGGCCACGGTGATCACGAGGTCGGACGGCGTCGCCTGGTCGAGATCCGGGAGCCGCTCGGACCCCGCCGTTGCTACCGGCGCCCTGGCCGCGACCAGGAGGGCTGCCAGCGCCACCCCAAGACCGGCGACGGTGGGTAGCAGGCGGCACACGAGAACTCGGATCGCCACTGCGGCGAGGCTAGCCCAGGCATCCCGCCTGGCAAGGGGAGACCCGTGCCCCAAGGGTTCCCTGAAGTGCCCGCCTGGCACGGACTCCCGACGTACGGTGCGGCTCCAGTTGCTCCAATCCCGAGGAGGTGGACCGCCAATGGTCCTACGAGGAAGTACCCGATTGCTCGTGCTCACTGCGGTGCTGGCACTCGCCCTGCCGGTGGCCGCAGCGAACGCCGGTGGCGGCGCGCCGCCGGCCGACCCGCCGATCGTCGGCGTGCCGATCCAGCGCACCGCGAACGCGCTCGGCAATGCGGCGGATGCCATCGACGCCGGCAACGGCGGCGCCGCGGTTGGTCCGCTCATTGCCTCGCGCCGGTACCTCATCCGCTCTTACAACGGCGCGAAGTACTTGATCGCGAATGCGCCGCCGCCACCGGCCGGTGACGGCAGCGCCAACCCGGCGATGAGGTTCCGACGGCTGGCTCGTCGCTTCGTCCGGGCGTCCCGGAGCGGCAGCGCACGCGGTTGGATCCGGGCGCAGTCGAGCGGGGCCGAGGGAGGCGGGCCGGCCTTCGCCGACGCGCCGACCGCCGTGTTCGACGTCTTCACCAGCCAGTTCAACGCCGCGACGGCGGCGGTGGGCATGCTGCCCGATGTCAAGGGCAACCTGCTGAACAGGGTCAAGGCGACGCTGAACACGGCGATCGTCCTGCGAAACCGGCTCGTGAAGATCGTCCACGCTGCCGAGCCCCCCGCGCCCCCCGCCAGCGACGGCAGGGTGCACGCTCGCGCGAGCGGCGCGGAGGGCGGCGCCACGTTCGGCGCCGTGATGCCTGGCCTGATTGTCCTGCTCGACGCGGAGTATCAGATGATGCAGGCCACATCTGAGGACGGGTCGGTTCCCGCCGCGTCCCGGGCCGTGCTGCAGAACGCGATGTTCGCCGACCTCCAGATCGAGCAGCGCGTCAACCAGTGGTGGCCGCCCGTGGTGGGCGACTAGTCACTCCGCAGTAAGCATGACCGAGCGGCCGGCCTGAGCGCCGGCCGTTCTTCTTTCCGGGGTGCGGGGACGTCCCCAAGGGTTCCTGGGGGTGCCCGGGCCGCGGCGGTTAGGGACCTAGCTTGGATCGAGGGCGGTCGCGTAACCGCTCCATCCCTGCAACCCACCCAGGAAGGAGACCGAGTACATGGTCCTCCAGAGAACCACCCGATGGCTGATCCTCGCGGTCGGCGTCGCGCTCCTCGTTGCGACAGCCACGGCGGAGGCGAAGCCCATCGCCACGGCGGCGGGCGGCGACGCTCCTCCGCTCAACCCGTCGATCGTCGGCGTGCCGATCCAGCGCACGGACAATGCGATCTCCAATGCTGCGGACGCAGTCGATGCCGGCAACGGCGCGCAGGCCGTCGGCCCGCTGAGGGCGTCGCGCCGCTACCTGATCCGCTCGTACAACGGCGCCAAGTACCTGATCGCGAACATGCCGCCGCCGGATGCCGAGGAGGCGAGGGTGAGCGCGCGGAAGTTTGTCCGGCTCGCCCGCCGCGCGATCGGCGCCCGCAAGTCCGGGCGCGGTTGGATCCGCGCTCACGCCAGCGGCGACGTCGTCGGCCCGGTATTCGCCGATGCGCCCACCGCGGCCTTCAATGTCCTCACGAGCCAGTACAACGCGGCCACGGCTGCGGCGGGCATGGTGCCAGACGTCAAGGGCAACCTGCTCAACCGAGCCCGGACGACGCTGAACACGGCGATCGTCCTGCGCAACCGGCTGGTGAAGATCATCCACACGGCGGCACCGCCGCCCGTGGATGACGCTCGGGTGCACGCCCGCGCGAGCCAAGAGGAGGGGGAGGTCACCCCGTTCGAGACCCTCATGCCGGGCCTCGCTGTGCTGCTGGCCGATGAAATCCAGCAGCTGAACGCCCTGTCCCAGGACACTTCGGTGCCGGCCGCGTCCCGAGCCGCGCTCACCAACGCGATCGCCGCCGACAACCAGATCCTGAATCGGGTCAACACCTGGTGGCCGCCCGCCACTGAGGACTAGCCACACCACCTTGCCTACCGCGGGCGGCGGTGGGCAGACCGAGCGGCCGGCCTTAGCGCCGGCCGCTTGCGTTTCCGGAGCAGTCCGCGGTGGAGCTCCGCAGTCGGCGACCACGAGGGCGCCGTATCAGGCTCTGCATCGAGCAGAACGACCTCACGGGGATGGTTGGGCCGCGTCAGCGGTCTGTCCCCACGGGCGCCGAACGTCTCGGCGCTCGCGGGCGCGACGCCGCCGGCATGGTGCGCGCCGAGAGGCTACGGCGAGCTGATCGCGGCGCGATCCAGGAAGTCGAGGACCGCGCGGTGACTGCGTCAGAATCTCACGTGCTGCGCGAGCTCGGGCGATCGAGGAGCGCGCCGAGCGCGACGCGCCTGAGGCCTGGTGTCGGTCGATCGCACTACACCGACATCGCGCGTCGCGACGGAAAGTCGAACCTCTGCCAACGACTTTCACGGGACGGCTGGGCCGCGGCAGCGGTCTGTCCCCAAAGCCTCGGCGCTCGCGGGCGCGACGCCGCCGGCATGGTGCGCGCCGAGGGGCTGCGGGCGAGCTGATCGCTGCGCGAGCCGCGTTCGGAATCCGTGGCACCGGCTCGACACGACATCCGGCGTCACGACGGCAAGTCGAACCCTGCCAACGCCGCACTTTCCCGCAGGGGTGCCCGGCGGCGCTGGTTGGAGGTCCCGGCCCGTGGGGGGCCTACCGGTTGGCGACCTCCGCGCAGCCTGCCCTGCCGAACCGGCGATCTAATCCGAGGCGGACTTGCCGCGCGCGACGTGCGCGAGGGCGAAGGTGACCGGCACCGCGGGCGGGCCAGCCATAAAGAGCGGCGCCGCCGGCCAAAGCCGGCGGCGCCGATCCATCTTGGTTTGTCTGGGGGTGTGCTCTGGTTCTTACGACTCGAGGCTGCGGCGGCGCAGCGAGACACTGCCGGCCGTGAGTGCGAGCCCGAGCGCACCGGAACCCAGCAGCAGCGCGAGGGGCGAGCCAGCGTCGGCAGCCCCACCGGCGCCGGCCTGGACCCCGCCCTGCGGGACCGTGGCGGTGTCGGTTGCGGCCTGCACGTTCGCCGTGTTCTGGTAGGTGGTGGGCACCGGAGCGGTGGTCTGCTTCCGGGTAGAGCCCGAACGACCGCTCGAGTTGCCGCTCTCCTGGGTCTTCTGCCCCTGTGACCTCTCGGACGGCGCGGACGGCGCGGGCGGCGCGGGCGGCGCGGACGGTGCAGGCGACGCGGGCGGACTGACCGGGGCCGGTTGGGCGGTCTCTTCCTCCTCGTCGTCGGTCTCGTCGGCGTCGCCCGAGCCCTCGTCGTCTTCGGGGGCGTCACCCTGGTCGGGAGCGTCGGGCGCCTCCGGCGGATCGGCGGGGTCGGCCGGGTCCGCCGGGTCCGGGGCCTCCGGCGGATCGGCCGGGTCGGCCGGGTCCTGGGCCTCCTGAGCCTGCGCGACACTCCCTCCCGTCACGCTTTGCGTGCCGAGCGAGGGCGCGACGGCAGCGACTGCCAGGACCGCGAGCCCGAGCAGCAGGATTCGCTTCAACATGTTTCCTCCTTCAGTGTGGAACCGTTCATCGCTCCACGCTGTCAGCCGGGGTCCGGTCCGCAAGACGGCCGGCCTCTCACTTGATAGGCG
>Ga0081538_10001501_pt1 | contig 23941 bp, 19 predicted proteins | sample TabmetS5T2R1_FD_71022 | JGI IMG/M metagenome (GOLD analysis project Ga0081538, IMG submission 71022) | Tabebuia heterophylla rhizosphere microbial communities from the University of Puerto Rico - S5T2R1 | ecosystem: Host-associated > Plants > Roots > Rhizosphere ... | reverse complement strand
CCTGACCCCTGCGCTAGTCGTAGCGACACAAAAGGGCGATCCGGAGGGGGAAAATCCGGATCGCCCTGTGGAGCTGCTGGGAAGTCGCTTTGAGGTCGGCGCGCGCGGGGGTTACGCAGCCAAGACCGACTTCCCCCGCAGCTTGGCAATCGCATGACGCTCGATCTGACGGACACGCTCTGCAGTGATCCCCCAGATCGCACCGATATCCGCAAGCTTGGCCTGACGGCCGTCAATGAGTCCGTAGCGCCGACGTACCACATCAGCGGACCGCTCGTCCAAGGAGGCGAGCATGTCCTCCAAGCGAGCATGCTCTTCGGCGTCGAGGAAGACCTCGTCGGGGCCCGGCATTGGCTCGCGCGCGATCAGATCACCTAGCGCAGTGTCGCCGCCTTCCTCAACGGGAGCATCCAGGCTCACGTGGTCGCGGCCGTAGCGCATGAGGTCTAGCACGCGCTCGGGCTCAAGATCCATCTCGGCAGCGATCTCTTCAATCTCAGGATCGCGGCCGAGTCGCCGCTCCAAAGTCCTCCGTACTGCGCCCACCTGATTGACCTGCTCAGCGACATGCACCGGAAGCCGAACGATACGTCCTTGCTGGGCGATGCCACGGCTAATCGACTGCCGCACCCACCAAGTGCCGTACGTGGAGAACTTGAACCCCTTGGTGTAGTCAAACTTCTCGACGGCCCGGATAAGGCCGGTGTTGCCTTCCTGCACCAGATCCAAAAGGGGCATCTGAGAACGGCCGTACTTGCGAGCAACCGAAACCACCAAACGAAGGTTGGCGGTCACAAAATGCTGCATTGCCCGCTGGCCTTCCTCAACCAAGAACTCCAACTCAGCCTTGGTCGGCCGCTTAGCATGCTTTCCGCGTTCGGCAGGCGTGACGTCCCCGGCGAGGATGTGTTCGGCATAAAGACCAATTTCAATGGTCTTGGCCAGCTCAACCTCCTCTTCGGCGGTCAGCAACGGAGTCTTGGCGATGCCTTCCAGATATAGGCCGACTGCATCCTTGCCATCGATGCCTTCGGATACTCGCGAACGAGTAGTGGTTGCCACTATGGCCCCTTTCGTTACCTTCACAATCCAGAACGCGCCAGGTACCGATTTGGATTCCTCGGGTGCCCTGAAGAATCCCTGAGACCTACTCGGGGGTAACCCCGAGCAGCATTTGACCTCGTCATCGAGCTCTAGAGCGTCTGCTACTGGTTCGAAGCAGCGACCCTTTCCGGATGCAATACCCCTCACGAGGTCGCAGTACGCGCGTACGCGGTGACCGCTATGAAACGTTCACAAACCGCGCAAGATTCCCGAAGCTGACTTAGTGTTCGCTGGTTATCTGGTTTGTGATCCAGGCGTACTCGAAGGCCAGTTCTCGCCAGCTCTTGTAACGGCCGCTCACGCCGCCGTGGCCGGCGACCATCTCGGTCTTGAGTAGAATCTGGCGTTTCTCAGAGTTTGTGCCGGAGTGCCGCAATGCAGCAACCCATTTGGCGGGTTCGACGTAGAAAACCCGGGTGTCGTTGAGGCTAGTGGTTGCCAAAATGGCCGGGTAGTCCATCGAGCGCACATTCTCATACGGCGTATAAGACTTCATGTAGGCGTAGATCTGGGGGTCGTGAAGCGGGTCACCCCATTCCTCCCATTCGATGACGGTGAGTGGCAGGTCGGGATTGAGAATCGTGGTCAAGGCATCCACGAAAGGTACTGCGGCATGGATGGCACGGAACTTCTCCGGCGCAAGGTTGGCCACCGCACCCATTAGTAGGCCGCCTGCGCTACCGCCACGGGCCGCTAACCGATCCGGCGAGGTATACCCGCGTTCGACGAGGTAGTCAGCGCAGGCGATGAAATCAGTGAAGGTGTTCTGCTTGGTCAGTGCCTTGCCCTGCTCATACCAGCTGCGCCCAAGCTCACCGCCGCCACGGATATGGGCAATGGCATAGACGATGCCGCGGTCCAGCAGGGAAAGCCGGGGAATAGCGAAGCTGGGATCCATGGATACCTCGTAGGCGCCATAGCCGTAGAGCAGGGCTGGTGCTGAGCCGTCCAGCGGAATGTCAGCCTTCCGCACAATCGAGAGCGGCACGCGCGTGCCGTCTGGCGCAGTGGCCCAGCCACGTTCTTGGACGTAATTCTCCGGTTGATACGGACCAAACCGAGGATCGTCCAGTACCGGTGTGCGCTTCAACAGCGTCAAGTCTCCGGTCGTGAGGTCGTAGTCATAGACCGAATCAGGGGTCAGCATCGATGCGTAGCTCAACCGGATGGTCGGAGTCTCGTACTCCGACTCTCCCGGGGCGTACACCACAAAGAGCGGCTCTTCGAAAGCAATATCGGCACCTGTCTGCAGGCCGCCGCCGGCATCCCGTGGCATCACATGCAGACCGGTGAGTCCGTCCCGCCGCAGCGAGACGACCGCGTGGCTGGCGTAGGCACTGACCGAGAGGATGCGCACCCCCCGACGGTGGGGGATGACCGGTGTCCACTCGGTGTGGCTGGTGGCCGTAAGCGGCGCCTCGGCAAGCTCGAAGTCCTCGGCGCCATCGTTGTGCACGATCAGCAACCGATCACCTGCGGGCTCGATGTCGTACTCGACACCCTGGCGTCGTGGCGCCACGATTCGCGGCTCACCTTCGGGATCGTCGGTAGAGAGCAGCCGAAATTCTGAGGTGATCTTGCTTCCCGCCCCGATGATGATCCATTGATCATCACGACTGCTATCGACGTCGAGCCAGAAACGCTCGTCGGATTCGTTCAGCACTTCGACGTCCTGCGACGGGTCAGTGCCTATCCGATGCCGCAGGACGATGTATGGCCGCCAGGCCTCGTCCGCTCTGGTGTAGAAGAAATGACTGTTTTTGGCCCAAGCCACCCCGTAGGCGGTGTCGCTGATCTGCTCGGCCAACAGCTCACCCGACACCAGATCCTTGATCATGATCGTGAATCGTTCGGCCCCGGTGAGATCGACCGAATAGGCCAGCAGCCGTCCGTCGAGCGAAACACTGAATGCGCCGAGGGAGAAGAACTCATGTCCTTCCGCCTCGAGATTGCCGTCCAGTAGCACCTCTTCGCCGATGATCTCCCGTTCGGGGTCAGGCAAGGTGTAGCGATCCTTCGCAACAACTCGGCAGTAGATCGGATACTCCGATCCCTCGACAGTTCGCACGTAGTACCAGTACGCGGAGCCGCCGGGGTGGGAGGTGTAGGTCGGCACACTGAGGTCGGTTTCCTTGGTGCGCGCCTTGATCTCGCTGAAGATGGCCTCCGACAGCTCCGAGATGTGCGCCGTTTGTGCCTCGGTGTAGCTGTTTTCGGCCTCCAGGTAGCTGATTACCTCTGGATTGTCCTTGTCGCGGAGCCACTCGTAAGGGTCCAGAAATACATCGTCATGATGAACGCGCCTTGTCGGCAGCCTCTTTGCAACCGGTGGTGCGGTGGTGAGGGAAGCGTCAGCCGTCATGCTGGTCGAGCGTAGTGTTTCCGCAACGGCCACGATGCGTGAGGATAGCCTCATGGGTGCTGAGGTCGACGTTACCGAGTTCACACGCGAGGACCGCAAGCGTTACCGGGACAAGGTTCGCAAAGGGCTCGACGTGCTAGCCCGGATGCTTACCGAGTCGCGGTTTGACTTCGAGCGGCCGATGGCCGGGCTCGAGATAGAGCTCAATCTGGTTGACACTGACTGCCAGCCGGCCATGCGCAATGCTGAGGTTCTGGCCGCCATCGCTGATCCGTCGTTCCAAACCGAGCTCGGTCGCTTCAACATCGAGATCAACGTCGCGCCGCGCCGGTTGGCAGAGTTTGGCTTTTCCGACTTCGAGCAATCAGTGCGCAAGTCACTGAACGACGCCGACCCCCGCGCGAAGGCCATCGGCGCTTACCTGGTGATCATCGGCATTCTGCCGACACTGATGCCACACCACGTCACCTTGGACAGCGTCAGTGAGAATCCGCGCTATTCGATGCTTGACCAGCAGATCTTTGCAGCGCGCGGGGAAGATCTGGAGATCATCATCGACGGCGTGGAGCGCCTGGCGATGGTGTCCAACACGATCATGCCTGAGGCCGCATGCACCTCAACGCAGGTCCATCTCCAGGTAAGCCCCGATGATTTCGCCGGCTATTGGAATGCAGCGCAGGCCATTGCCGGCGTACAGGTCGCACTTGGAGCCAACTCGCCTTTCCTTTTCGGCAAGCAGTTGGTCGCCGAGTCGCGCATCCCGCTCTTTGAGCAGAGCACCGACACCCGTAGTGAAGAACTCAAGGCGCAGGGCGTACGCCCCCGCGTCTGGTTCGGCGAGCGCTGGATTACCTCGATCTTCGACCTCTTCGAGGAGAACTCCCGGTACTTTCCAGCGTTGCTTCCGATCAGCTCCGATGAGGATCCAGTCGCGGTACTCGACAGCGGGGGCGTGCCACGGCTGGACGAGCTCCGGCTACACAACGGCACCATCTACCGCTGGAACCGGCCCGTCTACGACATCAGCGGCGATAGCCCTCATCTGCGGGTGGAGAACCGGGTGCTTCCAGCAGGCCCGACCGTTGTGGACACCATGGCAAACGCTGCATTCTTCGCCGGTCTGGTACGCGCCCTGGCCGGCGAGGATCGTCCAATCTGGACTCAGATGTCCTTTCAGGCGGCCGAAGAGAACTTCGTCTCAGGTGTGCGTCATGGCATCAATGGAGAGATCTATTGGCCGCAAGTCGGTCAGGTCCGGGTCGCGGAACTGGTGGTTCGAAAGTTGCTGCCAATGGCAGCGGATGGCCTACGGCTATGGGAGGTCGATGAGGCCGAGATCGGCCGACTCTTGGACATCATCGAACGCCGCTGTCTGCGTCTGGCCAATGGAGCGACGTGGCAGGTGGCCGAGGTGGCACGGCGCGAGCAAGCCGGCGAGACAAGGCAGCAGGCCCTGAGCGGGATGCTCGCCAGCTACATGTCACGGATGCACAGCAACGAACCGGTCCACTCCTGGGAGGTGAGCTGATGTCAGAGGCGGTTCAGTCCTCTATGGTGGACCAACCGTCGCCTCACGAAGTCCAGACGCGCATCGTCGTCGGATATTCCCCGCGGCCGGAAGGACAAGCGGCTCTCAAGCGCGCCTTGACCGAGGCGAAGCTACGCGCCGCGGCGTTGGTGGTCGTGAACACCGCCCCGGACGTCGACACTGCGGAGCTGGCTGAACAGCTCACCACATCAGGTATCAGCTACGAGATCAAGACAACAGCCAACACCCAAGATTCGGCAGAGGAGTTGATCCGAACAGCCGAGACGACAGGAGCCGACTTCATCGTTATTGGGCTCCGCCGCCGATCGCCGGTCGGCAAGCTGCTGCTCGGCAGCAATGCCCAGAAGGTCCTGCTGGATGCTGCCTGTCCGGTGCTGGCTGTGAAGGCCGACCCCGACGCCGACTGAGTCTCAACGCGCGGGACCGTGCTGCTGTTATGCGCTGCTTGCGCGACGCTCGCATTTGCGACACGAAATCGTCGTAGAACTGGGGGTTTGGAGATTCGTGTCAGAATACCGACGGAGCGCCTATTGACATCCGATGGGCGTTGCTTGCCCTTGTTTCGTCAGGTCAGTCCGAGAGGCTCTTTGTGACACCCTCCTCCAAACTGAACAAATCGGCCCGCGTGGTCGCTGCATCCACAAGCCGCGCACGGCAGGAAAGCGTTCCGATAAAGAAGTCCGCATCGACCAAGAAAGCCACTGCCAAGAAGGCGCAGCTGAAGTCAGTCGACAGCGGTCGCAAGGCAAAAAATGCGGCGCCGCCGCCGGTGATCGACGACGAACCCGTGGTCAAGGATGAGGTGGAGCTAGCCGCTGATCCCGATGTCCCTGATCCCGATGTTCCTGAGCCCGATGTTGATACCGATGTCGCGGATCCTGAGGCGGTCGATGAGGTCGAGCTTGAGGATTTGGCTCTGGAGCAACTCGATGTCGATCTTGAAAGCGAAGAGCTAACCGCTGATGTAGTGGTCGACCTGGAAACGGACGAGGTCGTCCTGACCGTCGGAAAAAAGCGGACGCTGGACGACGTCGATGAGTCGGCGTTCGAGCCCGCTGAAGAGGCAAAGCTCGAAGAGGAGCTTGCCGAGGATGAGGGCTTCACGCTGTCTGAGGCGGACGACGCCGACGAGCCCGAGCAGCAGGTGATGGCAGCCGGTGCCACTGCCGACCCGGTGAAGGACTACCTAAAGCAGATCGGCAAGGTCGCGCTGCTGAACGCCGAGCAGGAAGTGGAACTGGCCAAGCGGATCGAGGCCGGACTGTTCGCCGACGAGAAGCTCAACGACGATCGAACCAAGATCAAGGCGACGCAGCTTGACGACTATGAATGGATCGCCGAGGACGGCCGTCGCGCCAAGAACCACCTGCTGGAGGCCAATCTCCGACTGGTGGTGTCGCTGGCTAAGCGGTACACCGGGCGCGGCATGCTCTTCCTCGACCTGATCCAGGAGGGCAACCTCGGCCTAATCCGGGCAGTCGAGAAATTCGACTACACCAAGGGCTACAAGTTCTCGACCTACGCCACCTGGTGGATTCGGCAAGCGATTACTCGAGCAATGGCTGACCAGGCCCGTACCATCCGGATACCGGTGCACATGGTCGAGGTGATCAACAAGCTGGCCCGGGTACAGCGCCAGATGCTGCAAGACCTCGGCCGGGAGCCGACGCCAGAAGAGCTGGCGCGCGAGCTCGACATGACTCCCGAGAAGGTCGTCGAGGTCCAAAAATACGGGCGCGAGCCCATCTCATTGCACACCCCGCTGGGCGAGGATGGCGACTCTGAGTTTGGGGATCTGATCGAGGATTCCGAGGCAGTCGTTCCCGCGGATGCGGTGAGCTTCACGCTGTTGCAAGAACAATTGCACGATGTTCTGGACACCCTCAGTGAGCGGGAGGCGGGCGTGGTCTCGATGCGCTTTGGATTGACCGACGGCCAGCCGAAGACGCTCGATGAGATTGGCAAGGTCTACGGGGTGACTCGTGAACGGATTCGTCAGATCGAGTCCAAGACCATGAGCAAGTTGCGGCATCCGTCGCGATCCCAAGTGCTACGGGACTACCTGGACTGACTCCCTTCCCCCGGGCTGGACAGGGCTATGGAGTACAGGTTCAGCGGCGAACTGTGGCAGTACGACGGCGAGGCGCCCTGGTGCTTTGTCACCTTGCCCGCAGAGGTGTCGGACAACATCCGCGCCGAGCATGGTCCAGCGGCGACGGCTTTTGGATCAGTCAAGGTCAGCGTCACCGTTGGCGGTACCCGCTGGTCAACATCGCTGTTCCCTGACAAGAACCTTGGCAGCTACCTGCTGCCAGTGAAGAAGGGCGTCCGAACAGCTGAACGTCTCCAGATCGGGTCGGTGGTCGACGTTCAGCTAGAGCTCCAATAACCGGCGACGGCTACCCGATGTGCTGTGACTCGTCGTGGATCTTGAGCGCTACCTGCTTGAGCTTGTCGGCATGCTCCTTGCTGTGGTGCGAGCAAAAGAAGAGCTCGAACCCGTTGGCCATAGTGGCTCGGACGTAGGCTTGTGCGCCGCACCGATCGCAACGATCCGAGGCGTTCAATGCGGGACCATCAATGACTGGCGTGTTCACGGTGGGCCTCGCTTTCTGACAATTACACGATCTGGCACACGATCTTGCACACGATCTTGTCTGTGCTGAGGCGTGCATCGTGCTGGAGATACACGCCACGCATATCCAACATCTCGCCTGCGTCCGATTGTTCCGTCTCCGCGTCTCGGACCAATGACTGTTGTGTAACGAATCCTGTGAATCCGCCGGCTGCGATGTCACTAGGACTTCGGGTCCGACACACGGTCTGGATTGCCCACTTTCGCAACGGTCAAACGACAGATGCGAGGTACTCTCAGCCCGTGCCAACTGCCAGTCCAGCAACCGAAAGTCGTGAGTACGAGGCTCGACATCTGCTGGTCTTGGAGGGGCTCGAGGCAGTTCGGAAGCGGCCCGCAATGTACATCGGGTCGACTGATACCAGAGGATTGATGCACTGCCTCTGGGAGATCATCGATAACGCCGTCGACGAGGCGCTTGGCGGCCACGGCAAAGAGATCTTCGTCACACTGCGCCCAGACGGCGGCATCTCGGTGCAAGACCAGGGCCGTGGCATCCCGGTGGACATCGAGCCACGTACCGGCTTGTCCGGCGTCGAGGTGGTCTTTACCAAGCTGCATGCGGGCGGCAAGTTTGGCGCCGGCTCCTACAACGCGACCGGTGGTCTGCATGGTGTGGGCTCCTCAGTTGTCAACGCCCTGTCCAGTCGGCTCGATGTCGAGGTGGATCGGACCTCCGCGACCTGGGCGATGTCTTTCCGACGCGGCATACCCGGCACATTCGACGGACCAGGACCGACCGCGAAGTTCACGCCTGGCGGCAGTCTTCGCAAGATCGGCCGGGTGCCGAAGGGAACGACCGGGACTCGGGTGACGTACTGGCCGGACCGACAAATCTTCCTGCATGACGCTCAGCTGTCGCTGCGGGACCTTCAGGACCGCGCCCGGCAGACGAGCTTCTTGGTTCCTGGCTTGGCGATCCACATCGTTGACGCTCGCAGTGAGGACGTTGTCGAGGAGACTTACCTGCACCAGGGCGGTATCTCGGAGTTCTGCGAGTTCCTGGCACCGGACCAACCCATCACTGATGTGATCAGGCTCCGCGGTACGGATCGGTTCACCGAGACGGTTCCAATGCTTGACGATGAAGGGCATATGGAGCCGGCTGATGTCGAGCGTCATCTCGACATCGATGTCGCCGTCCGCTGGGGGGACGGCTATGAGACCCGTACCCAGTCGTTTGTGAACATCATCGCAACTCCTAAAGGCGGCACCCATATCGCCGGCTTCGAGCGGGGACTAACCAGGGCGTTCGGGAATGCCTTGCAAAACACCCGGCTGCTGAAGAACGGCGACGAGGTGCTGAAAGAGGACGTGCTCGAGGGCATGACGGCGGTGGTCACCGTTCGGCTGGCCGAGCCGCAGTTCGAAGGTCAGACCAAGGAAGTCCTCGGCACACCAGCCGTGTCACGGCTCGTTGCCAAGGCAGTGGAGCGTGACCTTGCCAAGTTCCTCGGTTCCACCAAAGCGGCGACGCGGGCGCAGGCTCGTGCCGTCCTGGAGAAGGTGGTGGGTGCCTCGCGGGCTCGGGTTGCGGCGCGCCAGCATAGGGAGGCTCAGCGGCGTAAGAATGCGCTGGAGTCCTCCTCGCTGCCGGCAAAGCTTGTCGACTGCCGCAGCAATGATGTCGACCGCTCAGAGCTGTTCATCGTGGAGGGGGATTCGGCTCTTGGTACGGCGAAGCTGGCCAGGAATTCGGAGTTCCAGGCCCTGCTCCCGATACGCGGCAAGATCCTCAACGTCCAGAAAGCATCGATCGGCGACATGCTGAAGAATGCCGAATGCGCCTCGATCATCCAGGTAGTCGGGGCCGGGTCCGGACGCAGCTTCGATCTCGAGACAGCTCGCTACGGCAAGATCATCTTCATGGCCGATGCCGATTCCGATGGCGCCCATATCCGCTGCCTGCTGGCGACGCTGTTCTTCCGTTACATGCGGCCGCTAGTGGATGCTGGACGAGTGTTCACAGCGGTGCCGCCGCTGCATCGGTTCGAGCTGACCAATCCGCGTAAAGGGCAAGAGAAGTACATCTACACCTACTCCGACGCGGAGTACCAGCGAAAGGCGGCGGAGCTAACCAAGAAGGGTCTGCACTTCAAGGAGCCGCAGCGGTACAAGGGGCTGGGCGAGATGGACGCTGATCAGCTGGCCGAGACCACGATGAATCCCCGGCACCGTACGCTGCGCCGGATGACCGTGGATGACGGCCTGATCGCCGAGACCACCTTCGAAATGCTGATGGGCAACGACGTTGGCCCGCGCAAGGAGTTCATCATCGACGGCGCCTACGCGCTCGACGCTGCCACCATCGATGCCTGAGTTGACTCAATCCCAGCGTTCCAAGAGTCCGGTGTCGACGTCGTAATAGAAACCTCCCACCGCGGCTCGATCGCCGATCAGCGGATGGTTTCGGAGCTTCTCGACGTCGCGGTGCAGCGTCCGCCGCTGGTCGGCCGACGCGCCGAACCGGACCCACGAGGCGTCGGCGCCGCTGGCATTTCGGATCTTCTCAATGATCACATCATCATCGGCAGCGGCCATTGCGCAACGGCTGTGCGGGATCACCATAATGCGGTCGACGTTCAGCAAATGGACAGCGGCGATGGAGCCGGCCAACGCACTTGTCGTCACTCGGCCACCCGGCGTCCGGATGATCTTGGCATCACCGACGGTTAGCCCGACCATCTCGAGCGGCGTGATTCGCGAATCCATGCAGGTGATCATGAGGACGCCAGCCTTGGCCATCCCATCGAAACCATGCTGATCAAAGGTTTCGGCGAACTTCTGGTTGTTGGCAAGTAGGTCGTCGAAGGCGCCATCTGGGGAATGGTCCATGCGTCTCGGCCCTCCAAGGTGAGGTCGGTCAGCCGGCGGCCGATCCGATCGCCGCTATGGGCTGAACGCCCGGGGTTCCGGACCCGTCCCGCCGGGCGTCCGCGGCCGGCAACGGAACGGGACTGCCACTGGCCGCTGCGGCAATGGCTGGTGCCTGCCCTGCCCAGGCGAGCAGCAAAGAGTCCTCGCCCTTGAGGAACCGATGGCAGCGTACCCCGCCAGTTGCCCGACCTTTCGCCGGATAGTGGGCTAAGCCGGTGACCTTCACCGAGCCGGCATCGGTTCCCGGTAGCGCGCGTGAGTTACCGGACACCGTTACCACCACGGCGTCAGCTGCAGAAACGGCTCCGAAGTAGGTGACGCTGGCGCCAATGCCGAGTTTGATCCCCGCCATGCCGCCTCCCGAGCGGCCCTGCGGGCGTACGGCCGAAGCCGGAAAATGAAGTAGCTGGGCGTCGTTGGTGATGAAGACCAGCTCGGCTTGGGTCGTCGTGAGCTCCACCGCACCGACCACCCGGTCGCCGGCCTCGAGCCGGATGACATCCCAGGAATCCTTGCCGAGGACTTCGGGATTGATCCGCTTAACGATCCCTCCGGCCGTGCCCAATGCAACCCCAAGCGAATCGTCGGTTAGGGATGTCAGACAGAGCACCTTTTCCCCAGGGTCCAGGGTGACAAGCTCACTGACGTGGGTGCCTCCCTGAAGATTTGGCGCTTGCGCGGTGATCGGAACCGTCGGAAGATCCAGTGCGCTGATCTTGATCAGCCGACCCGCGCTGGTAATGAGCCCGCAGTCCCCGCGAGCCGTAGAAATGATCTTGGAGACTATGACGTCGTGGTTAGCGCGGGTACCAACCGGCGGTAGTGGCTGCGCATGGCTGGTCCGGGCAAGCAGACCTGCGGAGGAGAGCAGCACCCAGCAAGGATCGTCTGCGACTTCCAGCGGAGCAGTCGCAGCCGTCGCTGCGACGCCGCTTGCGGCCAGCAGGATAGTGCGGCGCGGGGTGCCGTGTTGCTGGGCGATCTCGGCAAGCTGGTTGCCGACCAGGGCGCGTAGCTGCTCGGGATTCTCCAAGATCTCGGTGAGCTCTGCGATGGTCGCTTCCAACTTGCCTCGCTCGGTCTCGAGCTCGATGCGGCTGAAGCGGGTAAGCCTGCGCAACGGCATCTCGAGGATGTAGTTGGTCTGAGTCTCTGAGAGCTCGAAAACCTCCATAAGCCGGGAGCGGGCATGGGCGGTGTCGTCCGAACTACGGATGATCGCGATCACATCATCGATGTCGACGATTGCGACTAGCAGCCCTTCCACGAGGTGCAGTCGCTCCTGGGCCTTGGTTCGTGCGAAATCGGTACGCCGCCGCGTCACCTCGTAGCGGTGCTCGAGGTAAACGGTCAGCAGGTCGCGCAGCGTCAGGGTGCGCGGTTGGCCGTCGACCAGAGCGACGGCGTTGATCGCGTAGTTGTCTTCGATCTTGGTCAGTCGGTAAAGCTGTTCCAAGATCGCGTCCGGATTGAAGCCGCTCTTGATCTCGATCACCAGGCGCGTGCCATTCGCCCGGTCGGAGAGGTCTTTGACGTCGGCGATGCCCTGCAGCCTTCGGCCGTTGACGAGGCTTTTGATCTGTTCGATCACGCGCTCCGGGCCGATAAGGTATGGCAGCTCGGTGATCACGATGCCCTTGCGGCGGGGATGCACCTGCTCGATACGGGCCGTCGCGCGCATCCGGAAAGACCCCTTTCCGGAGTGGTAGGCGTCTCGAATGCCATCTAATCCGATGATCTTGCCACCGCTTGGCAGATCGGGTCCCGGGATGAACCGCATGAGCTCGTCGATGTTGGCGTCCGGATGCTTGATCAGGTGGCGCAGCGCCTGAATGACTTCCACAAGGTTGTGAGGCGGGCAGTTGGTTGCCATACCGACTGCGATGCCTGTTGCTCCATTGACCAGCAGGTTGGGAAATGCTGCCGGCAGTACGGTCGGTTCGACATCCTTGCCGTCGTAATTCGGCTTGAAGTCGACGGTGTTCTCATCCAGACCATCGGTCATCGCTAAGGCTGCCGGCGCCATTCGACACTCGGTGTAACGCATCGCGGCAGGGCCGTCGTCAAGGGAGCCGAAATTGCCATGGCCGTCGATCAGTGGCAAACGCATGGCCCAGGGCTGCGCCATCCTGACAAGCGCGTCATAGATCGCGGTGTCGCCATGGGGATGGTATTGGCCCATGACCTGGCCGACCACTCGTGCGCACTTGACGTGCCCACGGTCTGGGCGGATGCCCATCTCGTCCATGGAGTACAAGATCCGGCGTTGCACCGGCTTGAGCCCGTCTCTGGCGTCCGGAAGAGCTCGGGAGTAGATCACCGAGTACGCGTACTCCAGGAAGCTGGTCTGCATCTCGGAGGAGACATCGATGTCGACGATTCGCTCGGTGAAATCGTCATCAGGTATTGCGGGTGTTCTAGCCATTGACTTCGGATCTTCCTGATGCCGGGTTAGGAGTTTTAACGGAAAGGCTTGAGGTCGTCGAGCAGCGCGTCCCGTGCGGCAAGCTCGCGGGCGTACAGGACTCCATAGCTGAAGCCGTTCTGACCTGAGCGGATCCCGCGGCGCGCGCCCAGCTCCCAAAGAAATGCGGCGCTCACGATGCTGTCTTGATGGTTGCCCAGCACATCCTGAAGATCCTTGCGCTGCGAAACGATCTTGTCGGCCTTACTGCCCCAAATCGGTGAGGCAGCCTCTACGGCGTAACGATGACGTTTGGATGCCTTACGGGCCCGGTGGAACAGCTCATCTGCCGGCTCGTCAGCGCGCTGCGCCGCAACAGCTCTAGCGAGCCGCTTGTCTGCCTTCCTCCTTGCTTTCTTGATAGCAGCATCAATCGAATCGGCAGAGGCATCGGCCGCGGCAGTGAATGGCGGCTCGCTTCGCCAGCGGTGCGCCATACCGATCAATTTTCGGTAGCGCTCAGATTTCAGCGCTGCAAGCATCTGGTCCATCGCCTGCTTGCGCTGGGCGGCCAGCTCCATCTGGATGGTTGACTCCACCGGACCGAGAACCAGCTCGGGCGGCAGCTCAGAAATCAGACCCTGCAGGCGCTGGGTCAAGATGTCCATATCTCGCACTTCGCCGAGCAGACTCGCCCACCAGACGAGCTCCTCCTCTAGACGCGCCGCCTCCGAGGGGTCGAAGAAGTCGGCGAACACTCGGATAGTGCTACGTAGCCGCCGTACCGCAACCCGGGTGCTGTGGATGACATTCTCACCGGCGCGCAGCTCAGTTTCTGAATCGATGATCACCGTGCACTGCTCTGCTAGATAGTCACCGATGACATCTCGAGCGGTGGCAGGTTTGTTGTTCATTTGGTGATCAACCACGCGAATAGTGCGCGCTGCGCGCTGCAAGGTACGTCGGCCGAATTGAAGGGCATGCCGTGACCTTACGCCGGGTCAGCCAACGTCTAGGTCTGTCGGCAACAAGTGTCGGGAAACCAGCTGAAGGGAGGCCATAGCGGCTAGTGGACGCGACCCATCCGAACGTCTGGGGCGCCAAGGCGGGCAGCGTCGGCGGACAGATCGTCTGGCTGATGCTGCGATTCCCGCTCGGCGGCAACCCGCTTGTGATAATGCTCAACTTCGCGATCAACATCGGCGGCCCCCCAGCCCAGGATCGGCGCCACCAGGTCGGCAACCTCGCGGGCCGCAACCAAACCGCGATCCCAAGTCTCGATGGAGATGCGGGTACGCCGCGCCAAGATGTCGTCCAGGTGCAGGGCACCTTCGTGCGAAGCGGCATACACGGCTTCGATCTTGAGATACTCCGGTGCGCCGTCCAGCGGGTGGGCCAGCGCTGGTGAGGACTTGATCATGTCGAGGAGCTCGGGCAGTAAGGACCCATAACGGTTGAGCAGATGCTCAATCTGGACATCCCGGAGCCCGGTTTCGGCGACGAGCAGAGGGCGCGCATTCCACAAAGCGTGATAGCCGTCGGCGCCCAGCAACGGCACATCTTCGGTGCACGACGCGGGTACCTTCTGCTCTAGCTCCCGAATGGCTGTGTCGACGGCGTCCTTTGCCATGACCCGATAGGTGGTGTATTTGCCGCCTGCGATCATGACCAGGCCGCGCACCGGGGAAGCTACGGCATGCTCTCGGGAGAGCTTGGATGTCGAGTCCGACTCGCCAGCCAGCAACGGCCGCAGACCGGCGTAGACGCCGATCACGTCGTCTCGCGTCAACGGGTCTGCCAGCAGGCTGTTGGCGTGTCCTAACAGGTAGTCAATATCAGCCTGGCTGGCCGCTGGATGGGCCCGATCCAACTGCCACTCGGTGTCGGTGGTGCCAATGATCCAGTGGCTGCCCCACGGGATGATGAAAAGCAGGCTCTTTTCGGTTCGCGTAATCAGTCCGGTCATGGAATTGATGCGGTTACGCGGGACTACCAGGTGGATGCCCTTGGATGCCCGCACCTGGAATTGTCCGCGACCACCGAGCATCTGCTGGAGTTCGTCGATCCACACTCCGGTGGCGTTGATCGTCTGCCGGGCGCGAATGGTGAAGGTGCGGCCGGACTCAAGATCGCGAACCTCTACGCCCGCAACCCGGTCAGCCTCACGCAGAAAGCCAATCACTCTAGTGCTGGCGGCCACCGCGGCGCCGTAATGCGCCGCGGTGCGGGCGATCATCATGGTGTGCCGGGCATCGTCGACCAGGCCCTCGTAGAACTTGATCGAGCCGATGACGGTCTGACGATTGGCGGATGGGAAGGACTCAAACGTCCGTTTACGGCTCAAGTGGCGCAGTCGGTGCGGTACCCCCCGACCGGCGCCAATGACGTCGTACACGCCAATACCGAGGCCTGCATAACTGCGGTCGACCACCGGTCGGGTAAGCGGATAGAGGAACGGTACGGGTTTCGCCAGGTGAGGAGCCAGTTTGTTGAGAGCTAGCGAGCGTTCCTTGAGTGCCTCGAAAACCAGGGCGAAATTGAGCTGCTCGAGGTAACGCAGGCCGCCGTGAAACAGTTTGCTAGACCGGCTCGAAGTGCCGGCAGCGAGATCACGAGCCTCCACCAGCCCCACGCGCAGACCGCGGGTGACCGCATCGAGGGCGCAGCCGCAACCGGTGACGCCTCCGCCTATGACCAGAATGTCGAGGTCCTCGCTCGCCAACCGGTCCAGGGATGCTATCCGCGAGGTGGGGTCGAGGGGGGAGGTGGTGGAGAACATCGTCGTTTCAGGGATTGACCAGGAACGATCGTTCCGGGTCGTGGTGGCCCTCGATGAACCGGACGGTCCCTGAGCGCGATCGCATTGACATCGAGTGGGTCACGATGCGATGACTCTGGAATCGCACGCCACGCAGCAACGAGCCGTCGGTAACACCCGTCGCAGCAAAGAACACATTGTCTCCGGAGACCAGGTCAGTTGTGTTGAGAATGCGATCAAGGTCGTACCCGGCGTCTAGAATCGCAGCCCGCTCACTGTCATTGCGTGCGACCAACCGGCCAAGCATCTGCCCACCGAGGCAGCGGAGCGCACAGGCAGCCAGCACACCCTCCGGCGTGCCGCCGATGCCAACCAGCAAATCGACTCCTGTCGACGGGCTGACGGCCATGATCGAGCCGGCCACATCACCGTCGGCCAAGAATCTAATCCGCGCACCTGCTGATCGGATTGCTGCTACAAGATCGGCGTGCCGTGGTCGGTCGAGGATGCAAACTGTCAGGTCAGGAACCGTGCGATCGGTTGCCTCGGCGATCTTGGCGAGATTGTCGGCGATCGGCGCATCAAGATCAACGCCGCTCGCTGCGTGACCCGGCACTACCAGCTTCTGCATATACATGGCGGGGCCGGGGGAGAACATCGTGCCGCGTGGGGATACCCCGATGATGCTGACCGCGTCTGGGAGGCTTTTGGCGGTCAGTGTGGTGCCGTCGACAGGATCTACGGCGATATCCCACTCTGGCCCCGAGCCATCGCCCACCCGCTCACCGTTGTAGAGCATCGGGGCCTCGTCCTTTTCGCCCTCGCCGATTACCACGATGCCGTTCATTCGCACCGAGCCAAGTACTGGACGCATGGCGTCAACGGCAGCGCCATCGACCTGGTTCTTGTCACCAAAGCCCATGTACCGCGAGCAGTTGATCGCGGCCGCTTCGGTCGCACGCACCAGTTCCAGTGCAAGATTTCGGTCAGGATCTGGCGCTACGCGCTCGCGGGTCCTAGTCTCAGCCACCGTTGCCATCTGCACGCTCCTCTTGTTGTCGCTGCGATACCCACTAGACCTCGACCCAGTCCAGTGTTCGTGCCACTGCCTTCTTCCACCCGTCGTAGCCGGCTGCCCGCTCCTCATTGCTGATCTTCGGGGTCCAGCGCCGATCTTCCTGCCAGTTGTGGCGAAGGTCGGTTGGCGAGGACCAGAACCCTGTTGCCAATCCCGCCGCGTATGCCGCTCCCAGCGCTGTTGTTTCCGGTACCACGGGCCGGCTTACCTCGACGCCGAGCGTGTCGGCCTGGATCTGCATGCAGAGGTTGTTTGCGGTGACGCCGCCGTCCACCTTCAGCACATCAAGTCGGACCCCGGCATCTTTCTCCATGGCTTCCACCACATCGCGACTCTGGTAGCAGATCGCTTCCAGCGTTGCTCGGGCAATGTGTTCCCGGGTATGGAAACGGGAGAGACCGACGATGACGCCACGAGCATCGGAACGCCAATAGGGCGCAAAGAGGCCGGAGAAGGCCGGGACGAAATAGAGGTGTGCCGCACCGTCGACCTGGCGCGCCAGGATTTCAACTTCCGCTGCGTCGCTAATGATCTTGAGCTGGTCCCGCAGCCATTGCACGGCGGAACCGGTGACTGCGATCGAGCCTTCCAGGGCATAGACGGGTGGGGCGTCGCCGAACTGAAAGCACACGGTGCTGAGTAGGCCGTTTGCTGAGCGGTAGAGCTTCTCACCGGTGTTGAGCAGCAGAAAGTTGCCGGTGCCGTAGGTGTTCTTGGCCTCGCCTTCACTGAGGCAGACCTGTCCCACCATGGCCGCCTGTTGATCACCCAGGTCGCCGCCGATGACGACCTCACCGCCGAAGGGGCCGTCTGCCCTAGTGCGCTGGTAGGCGGTGGCGTGGGAGGACGGCACGATGGTGGGCAGCATCGACTGCGGGATGTCAAAGAAACTCAGCAGCTCTGGATCCCAGTCGAGAGTCTCTAGGTCCATCAACATAGTTCGACTGGCGTTGGTTACATCGGTGATGTGCTGGCCACCGTCGACACCTCCGGTGAGGTTCCACAACAGCCAGCTATCGGTGGTGCCGAATATCGCGTTGCCTTGTTCGGCAGCCTCACGTACGCCATCGACGTTTTCCAAGATCCATTGCAGTTTCCCGCCAGAGAAGTAAGTTGCCGGCGGTAGCCCTGCCCGGTGCCTGATCACCTGGCCCCGGCCGTCGCGATCCAGCGCAGCGGCGATCTTGTCAGTGCGGGTGTCTTGCCAGACGATGGCGTTGCCGTACGGCTCGCCGGTGATCGGATTCCATACCACAGTGGTTTCACGCTGGTTGGTGATGCCCACGCCAGCAAGATCAACAGCAGTAAGTCTGGACTGCGCCAACGCTTGTTGCACAACATCTTGGGTGCGTTGCCAGATCTCCTGCGGATCGTGCTCCACCCATCCGGCAGTGGGCAGGATCTGGGTATGCTCAAGCTGGTGCTTGGCAACTTCGCGTCCCGAGTGATCGAAGATCATGCAGCGAGTGCTGGTCGTACCCTGATCGATTGCAGCGACGAAGTCCGCCATGACGGAACACTAGCCGTACGGGCTTTCGTGCAGCACCCAGGGAGCGCCTAGGCTTTTGGCCGTGTCCGTAGCCCACGCCGTTTCGGATGTTGAAGACTATCCACCCGGATACCCACGGGAGTGGGAAGCAGACGTGTTGCTTGCAGATGGCGGTGTTGCGCACTTGCGTCCCATCCGTCCGTCCGACGGCGAGAGGCTTGTCGCCTTTTATGATCGAGTTTCGCCGGAGTCGAAGTATCTCCGCTTCTTTGCGCCGTACCCGCGGCTAAGTGATCGCGACGTCAAGCGATTCACCGAGGTCGACTACGTGGATCGAGTGGCGTTCATTGTCACTCTCGGAGACGAGATGATCGCAGTCGGCCGTTATGACCGGGTCGAAGGTGATCATGCCGAAGTCGCTTTTTTAATCGAGGATGCCCATCAAGGCCGCGGGATTGCCCAGCTGCTGCTCGAGCATTTGGCTCAGGCTGCGCGGGAACGCGGTATTCGCAGATTCGTCGCCGAGATACTGCCGGATAACCGGCGAATGGCCAAAGTGTTCGCCGACGCCGGCTATCGCGTCTCCAAGGGCATCGAGGATGGCGTGCTCGCCGTGGAGTTTCCGATTCTGCCTACCGACACCTCGGTCGGGGTTATGGAACGCCGGGAACATCGCGCTGAGAGCGTCTCGGTGCGTCGATTGCTGACACCACAACGGGTCGTGGTGTACGGACCGAGCGATCGAGCTAAAGAATTGATCAACTCCGTGCTGCGCGGCGGCTTTCTCGGCGAAGTCATGGCTGTCAGCAGTGATGGTGTCGAGGTGCCAGGCGTGGTCAATGCAGCGTCGATCGGTGAGCTACCCAGTCACCTCGATCTCGGGATCGTGTCGGTGCCAATCAGTAAGCTCGGCACCGTCGTCATCGAGGCGGCACACAAGGGCGCCCACGGCATCGTGGTCTTGACTGGGACTGACTACGCCGCCGGCGACAACCTTCAGATCATTCACCTGGCTCGGGCGTATGGAGTGCGAGCACTCGGACCAGACGCGCTGGGAGTGATCAACACAGTTCCGACAGTGCAGTTCAATGCCACACCGGGTCCGATGCCGCGCACCGGGGGAGTCGGAATGTTCTGCCAGTCGGCGGCTGTCGGAGTGGCTCTGCTCAACCACGCCATTCGCAACGACCTGGGGCTGTCGTCCTTCATCAGCACCGGCGATTACGCCGACGTCACCGCCAACGACGTCATGCAGTACTGGCAAGATGACGAGTCGACCCGGGTTTGTCTGTTCGCGCTCGATTCCATCGGTAACCCACGTAAGTTCTCCAGGATCACCAGGCGTTTGGCCCAGAACAAGCCGGTCGTGGTGTTCGCACCTGGGCGCACGCGGCGTGCTGATCATGCTGGGGTACGCGGCGGATTGGGCCATGCCCCGGAGGAAGCCGTTGATGCCCTCTTCCGCCAGGCGGGAGTTATGGTAGTGCACCGGCGCGGCGACATGATCGACATTGCCAAGGTCGCGGCGCGCCAGCCACTGCCATCAGGACCCAGAGTTCGGATCATCACGAACTCTTTAACGCTTGCACACCAAATGTTGCAGAAGATGGAGTCGGTAGGGCTGGTGCGAGATCCGCAGCCCGACCTACTTCAGTCGGATGCCGACCCAGGCGCATTCGTACAATCCGCGCGGGAGGCGCTGGCAGACGGACGCTACGACTCAGTGGTCTGCGCGGCGGTCAATGTCTTCCAGCAGGGCATCGAGAAGGTCATTGACGCGCTCGAGCAGGTTGCTGCCGAAGCCACTAAGCCGCTGCTCGGAGTCTTCCTGGATTTCCATCCACCCGTGATGAGCAGTGGTGAGCCGGATGTTCCGGGATTGCTCCCAAGGTTTGACGAGTCGGTGGCTGCCATCCAAGCCTTGTCGGCTCTTACGGAGTACGCCCAATGGCGAGATCGTGATCCTGGCGCGGTGCCGATGCTGGAGGTCGACACCCAAGCTGCCAGGCGAGTGATCAACCGCACCCTGGCTGATCAACCTGAGGGTCGAGAGCTGACAGACGCCGAAAGCTCGGAGTTGCTGCAAGCGTATGGAATCAACCTGGTACCGCGGCGCGCGGTCGACAGCTTGGCCGATGCCATCGCGGCTGGTGATCAGCTGGGCTGGAACGTCGTGCTGAAGGCCACGTCGGCAGCCGTGCGCGGTCGGTCCGATCTGGCCAGTGTGCGTCGCAACATCGACACGCCGGCCGAGATGACAGCGGCGTGGCAGGATCTGCGGCGGCTGGTAGTCGAGATCGGACTACCCGATGTTGACGATTTGTCGGCGGCCAGACCAGTAGTCCAGGCCATGGCGCCGCCGGGGGTAGCTCTGATCATCACCGGTCGCGAGGATGCCGCGTTCGGGCCGATCATCTCGCTCGGCCTGGATGGAATCCCGAGCGAATTGCTCGGCGATGTCGCCTACCGGGTGCCACCCATGACCACCGTCGATGCCGCTGAGATGGTTCGGGAGCTTAAGACCGCCCCAACGCTGTTTGGCCGTCATGGGGCACCTGGAGTTGACGTTGCAGGAATTGAAGACTTGCTGCATCGGGTGGCACAACTGTCCGACGCCATTCCACAGCTGGCATCGGTAACACTTCGGCCATGTGTGGCGTCGGTCGGCTCTGTCGCGGTGCTCGGTGCCCGGGTGTTCGTGGCACCTACTGCCGACCAACGCGATCCGCTGGCTCGCGTCTTATAGGCAACGCAGAGCGACGACGAAGTAGGCGGACTTCACGCGCAATGCGCAAGCAGGGCGCAAAGAAGGGGCGCAGCTGTCGGCGGTGCGTGGCAGGATGATCGACATGAGGATTGGCTCCACCAGGAAAGATCTGCGCGCCGAGATTGATGCCTGCGGATACTTTCCGGAGCTTGTCGAGGACGCGATCATGCTTGCCCTCGCGGATGAGGAGCTGCTCGATTTTGTGGTGCACCATGAGCCGACGTTCAACCGCGACGAGATCCATCGCCACGTCACCGTGCTGGCACTCACTCCGACCCGCCTTGTGATCGGGCACACCGATGATCAGCCCGCCGAGCCGCCGACACCAGGCATCTACGCCGCCTCCTCCACCGAGTCTGTGGCGCTGAACAAGATCAACACCGTTGCTCTAACCCGCGTCGTGACGCAGCCGGAGGCCTATCAGGTCGGCTCCGAAGATGTCTTCGAGACCTGGCTTGCGGTCGGCTGGGGCGCGGTACGGCGCATTGATGTTGAGGTGGCGACCTGTACAGATCCGCAGTGCGAAGCCGACCACGGCTACACCGGAACATTGGTCGGAGACGACCTGACCGTCCGGATGAGCGCTGCAGCCGACGGCCCTGATCGAGTCGCGCGCCTGGTCCGGTTTGCCAGCTCGCTGCAGCGAGCGGCGGCGGTATGACCTCACCTTTGGTGGGGAGTTCTTCGCCAATGGCGAATCGGGGCGACGATCCAGTTCAGTTGTCCTCCGCCGCACGGTCATTGCCTGAAATGGTGGTTCCGGCCTATCAATCCACCACGCTCGGTGAGCTCATGCCGAGCATCGGCGCGCACTTGGGAGTGTCAGGCCTTACCGAGGATGCCTTCCGGCTGCCGCAATCAGCCCGTTACGTCGTGGTACTCATCGATGGGCTGGGCTGGAACCTGCTGCGCCGGGCAGCCCGGGAAGTGCCGTACCTGGCCTCGTTGCTTGGAAGCGCGCAGCCGATTACCTCTGCCATCCCGAGTACCACGGTGACCAGCCTGGCCAGTCTTGGCACCGGTCTCCCGCCCGGTCAGCACGGCCTTGTCGGCTATACCTCCCGGGTACCGGCGACCGGGGAGATCTTGAATGCCTTGACGTGGGAAACCGATCCGGAGCCTTTGACGTATCAGTCCAAACCCACTTTCTTCGAGCGCGCGGGCGAAGCGGGGATCGCTGTCACAACTGTTGCCCTGACGCGATTTCGTGGCACTGGGCTTACTGAGGCTGCGCTGCGTGGGGCAGCCTTCGTCCCCTTCTCCGACGACAGCGCCGAAGACCTCAGGATCGCGCTGATCGCTGAGGCGGCACTGCGCAGTGATCGCAGTGTGGTCTACGCGTACGAGCGGGAACTTGATCATTGTGGCCACGTGCATGGTTGCGATTCGGCTAGCTGGCTGGAGCAGCTGGTTCGGATCGATGCCATGTGCGAGCGACTGCGTGCAGCGCTGCCTCCGCAGGTGACAGTGATCATTACTGCTGATCACGGCATGATCGACATCCCGGCTGACCAGCGAATCGTGGCCGAGGATGATCCTGGCTTGATGGAGGGTGTCTCGGCGGTTGCTGGTGAGGGCCGCTTCCGCCAGCTTTATGTCGATCATGAGCTGCCTGATCGGGTGGCCGATCGTTGGCGAGCGCGGCTTGGAGAACTGGCTTGGGTACGAACTAGAGACGAGGCGATCGAGGAGGGCTGGTTCGCAGCCACCGATGATCAGCTCCGAGATCGCTGGGGTCATGTGCTGGTTGCGCTGCGGGGCGATTGGGCCATCATGACCAGAGCGTTTCCGCGAGAGTTCACCCTGATCGGCATGCATGGATCACTGACGCCAGCCGAAATGGTGGTGCCACTCATCGTGGCATGATTCCGGCGTGGCGGAGTTGAGCTACTTCACCGGACCAATGGATAGTGGCAAATCGACCTTGGCCCTGCAACTGGACTACACGCAATCAGCCGCCGGGCGAAAAGGCCGGCTCTTCACCAGTCATGATCGCGCTGGCGAATCGACGATCTCCTCACGCCTCGGCCTGGCCCGGCCGGCGATTGAGGTCACCTGGGAGTTCGACTTCTGGAACTACGTCATCGTCCAGCTGACCAGCGGCCAACGGATCGACTACTTGGTGTGTGATGAGACGCAGTTTTACTCAGCGGAGCAGATTGATCAGCTGGCCCGCATCGTTGACGAGTTGCAGATCGACGTGTTTGCCATCGGCCTGCTCACCGACTTCCAGACTCGGCTGTTTATCGGTTCCCAGCGGCTGGTGGAGCTGTGCGACAGCATCGAGGTTCTGCAGGTGCGGGCGCTGTGCTGGTGTGGTGCACGGGCGACCCACAATGCGCGCACAGTGAACGGTGAGATGGTGCTGGTAGGTGATCAGGTCGTGGTAGGTGACACAATCCCGGTTACTGATGCTGATCATGGCGACGCGGCCCAGGAGGTTGCCTACGAGGTGCTGTGCCGCCGGCATCACCGCCGCCGCGTGACTCGCGCCGTGGCGCGCGCTAGCTTCTCCGAACCGCTCCCGCTTGGGGAAGTTGGTGCAGTCGACGATGGACGCTGAATCCGTGCTGATCTCTCCGGCCGAGCTGGCCAGGCTGCTCGAATCTGACCAGCCACCAATCGTTGCCGATGTGCGCTGGACTCTAGGCGGACCGCCCGGCAGGCCTGATTTCGAGGCGTGTCACGTGCCAGGTGCGGTTTGGGTGGATCTGGAGGCTCAGCTGTCGGCGCCGCCCGGTGCTGGTGGTCGCCACCCGCTTCCTCCTGTTGCGGTTTTCGAGCAGGCGATCCGGGACATGGGCGTACGCGAGGACTCTTTGGTCGTTGCTTACGATGCTGCCAACTCTCAGGCTGCTTCGCGTTTGTGGTGGTTATTGACCGACGCCGGGCACGACAAGGCCAGGGTCCTCGATGGT
>Ga0081538_10001500_pt1 | contig 23946 bp, 16 predicted proteins | sample TabmetS5T2R1_FD_71022 | JGI IMG/M metagenome (GOLD analysis project Ga0081538, IMG submission 71022) | Tabebuia heterophylla rhizosphere microbial communities from the University of Puerto Rico - S5T2R1 | ecosystem: Host-associated > Plants > Roots > Rhizosphere ... | reverse complement strand
CGCCAGCGCGCCGCGGCCCTCGGCGTGGGCCAGCCCGTCGAGGGCCGTCGCACCCAGCAGGTCACAGAGCAGGCCCACCGCGTGGGACTCGAAGACCACCGGGTATTCCCCCGGCTCGAGCTCGACCGGCGCGCCGCGGGCGGTGGCCTTGGCGGCGGCGCGGGCGGCCAGCGCGGCCGGCTCGATGCGCCCGGCCGCCACCGACGCCTGGGCGTCAAAGCCGCTGCGCCCGGTTCTTGGATCGATGCAGATCAGCTTCATGTACGCGTCGGTGGTGCGGTCGAGCACGGCGCCGTCGCTCGTGGCCGCCGCGCGCTCCAGCTCGGCGGCCGTCCAGATGCCGTGGCCGTCCAGGCCGGCCTCGGCGGCGACGGCGAACGCCGCGCCCACGGCGGCGCCGCCGACCTCCGGGTCGAGCGCCGCGGTGGCGGCGTCGTGGCCGTCATGTCCGCGCCCCGCCGAGGGCGGAGGAAACCCCGGGAACCGGCCATCCTCGATGGCCCCGGCCGCCACGGCCGCGATCCGGGCCCGGCGGGCGCAGTCGGCGAGTGAGTCGTCGTCGGCGGCGTTGGTGCTCGCCCTCCCCACGTGGCCGTCGACGACGACGGCGAGCTCGATCGTCACGTCATCGATCGCGGTGGACTGAGTGGGGCGGTTGGCGGCGAAGCGCAGCAGCAGCGAGCGCTCGCGCGTCACCAGGGCGAGGCCGCTGCCGCCGGCGTGCCCGACGGCACGCTCCGCCAGCTCGCGCGGGTCAGGCAACCCCGACCTGCACACCCCGGAAGCGGGCCGGGGCGGAGCCGTGGGACACGCGCATCACCTGGCCGGGCTCGCCCTTTCCGCAGTCCAGCACCGAGAACAGCCGCCAGTCGGACCGCGAGCACACCGCGTCGCAGCTCGCCCAGAACTCGGGTGTCACCCCGGCGTAGCTCGGGTTGCGCAGCAGCAGGCCCCGTTCGCCGCCGCGGATCTCCCAGGCCGCCTCGCCCTCGAACTGGAAGTGCAGGCGGCGGTCGTCGATCGACCACGAACGGTTCGTCTCGATCAACAGGCCGTCGCCGGTATCGGCGAGCAGGTCGGCCAGCGTGCCGGCGTCGCCGGGCTCGAGGTTCATGTTGGTCATGCGCACGATCGGCTGGCGGGCGAAGCCGTCGGAGCGCATGCAGCCCCCCGAGCGTTCCAGCCCGATCTCCGCCGCGGTCTCGCGCGAGGACAGGAAGCCCGCCAGGACACCGTCACGCACGATCGGTAGGGGGCGGCCCTCCACGCCCTCGTCGTCCCAGTGGTAGGTCCCCAGACCGCCCGGGCTGGTGGCGTCCGCCTGGATGTTCACCAGCTCGGAGCCCAGCCGCAGCGACCCGAGCCCGTCCACCGGCACGAAGCTCGTGCCCGCGTAGGAGAGCTCGCGCCCGAGCACCCGGTCGAGCTCCACCGCGTGCCCGACGGACTCGTGCACCTGGAGCCCCAGCTGCTCGTCTGCGAGCACCAGCGTCGAGCGGCCGGCCGGGCACGCGGGGGCGGTGAGCAGCGCCACGGCCTCCTGCGAGATCCGCGGCGCGTTGCCCGGAAGGTCCAGCTCCAGCAGGTGCTCGTAGCCCGCCTGGGCCACGTGGCCCCCGTGGGAGGCCGGGTAGGAACGGATCTGCAGCTCGTCGTCGCCGACCGCAACGGCCGTGATGCCGCCGCCGCACTCGGTCACGAGCTGGTCGTACTGCGCCCCCTCGGTGGAGGCGAACACCGTGCTCACCCGCCGGGCGTCGAAGTGCGCGAGCGTCAGGCTCACCGCCGGCTCCGTGCGCAGGAGCTTCTCGGCCCCGAGCAGGACGGCCAGCTTCTCCTCCAGCGGGACGGTGAACGGGTCCCGCTCGGCGGGGCTTCGCCACGATCCGCTCGCGGGGGGCTCGGGCGCGAGCGCGGTGCCGTTCGCCGCGGCGGGGGCGGCCGCGGCCACCGCCAGCGCCCGCTCCAGCGCGGACTCGGCCGCCGCCCGCTCGGCCCCCCGAGCCGCGGCGAACCCCCAGGCCCCCCCGGCGCGCACGCGCATGCCGATCCCCGCGCTCTCGTCGGAGTCCAGCTGGTCGAGCCTGCCGTTGCGCGTCGACAACCGCTCGGCGCGCGTGTGGACGAACCGGGCGTCCGCGTACTCGGCCCGGGCCGATGCCGAGTCCATCAGGTCCTGGAGCAGCTCCCTCACGGCGCCGGAGGCTACCGCGAGGCCGATCAGATCAGATTGCGCACCTCGCGGACAGCGACCGGCAGCGTGGTGAGGTCGAAGGTGCGTCCGACGCGGATGTCGGCCAGCGTCTGGAGGCAGCGCTCGGAGGCGGGGTTCGCCTCGATCCAGACGCTCACCAGCTCGTCCGGCGGGCTCTCGGGGTCGCCGCTGCGCAGCACCTCGGCGGTCAGCGCGCGGTGCAGGTTGTAGAGGTCGTCGCGCAGCGCCGCCCGGGCCAGTGCGCGCCAGCGGTCGTCGCGGGGCAGCTCGACGATGCGGTCGCGCAGCCAGTGGAGCTGCAACCGGTTGCCCAGCCGGAAGTACACCGCCGCCACGTGCTCCACGCCGAGGTCGCAGTCGGTGGCCACCTCGACGATGTCGAAGGTCGCGAACATCGTCCCCAGCGTCGCGACGCGGGTGGCGAGGGCGTCCGGGACGCCGGCGTCGCGCAGCTCGTCGGCGCGCTCCGCCAGCGGCTCGGCGTCGTCGGGGTCGAGCAGCCGCGTGAGCGAGTCGTAGAGCACCGCCGCGCCGGGCTCGAAGTGGGCGACGGTCGGCGCGATCGCGATGGGGCGCGGGCGGCTGCGCAGAAGCCAGCGCGAGCCGCGCTCGATCAGCCGCCGTCCCGCGAGCAGCATCGCGATCTGCGTCTCCGCGTCCACCCGGTTGTCCAGGGCCTCGATCTCCGCCCACTGCGCCCGCATCCGAAAGACCTCACGCGCGACCGCGTAGGCGCGCGCGATCTCCGAGGCGGGCGCGCCGGTCTCCTCGTGGAGCCGGAACACGAACGTGGTCCCGCCCCCGTGAAGCATGTTGTTCACCACCTGAGTGGCCACGATCTCGCGCCGGAGCCGGTGGCCCCGCATCTGCTCCGCGAAGCGCTCCGGCAGCGGGGCCGGGAAGTAGCGCTCGAGCTCGGCCGACAAGTAGGGATCCTCGGGCACGTCCGAGTCCAGCAGCTCGGAGTAGAGGTTCACCTTGCTGTAGGCGAGCAGCGCGGCCAGCTCCGGCCGGGTGAGCCCGAGGTGGTCGCGCTTTCGCTCCGCCAGCTCGTCGTCCGTTGGTAGGGCCTCGAGCTCGCGGTCGAGCCTGCGCGACTGCTCGAGCGCGCGGATCAGACGCCGATGCACGTCGACCATCGACGCCGCCTGCGCCTCCCCCAGCGTGAGCGTCTCCGACTGCTCGTAGCTGTCCTTGAGCACGAGCTCCGCGACGGAGTCCGTCATCTCGGCCAGCAGCCGGTTGCGCTGCTTCTCGGTGAGCTCTCCCTCGGCCACCACCGCGTCGACGAGGATCTTGATGTTCACCTCGCGGTCCGAGCAGTCGACCCCGCCGGCGTTGTCGATGGCGTCGGTGTTCACGCGCCCGCCCGCGAGCGCGTACTCGATGCGCGCACGCTGGGTGAGCCCGAGGTTGCCGCCCTCGCCCACCACCTTGCAGCGGAGGTCGCCGGCGCTCACCCGCACCGCATCGTTCGCCTTGTCGCCCGCGTCGGTGTGCGACTCGGCGCCGGCCTTCACGTAGGTCCCGATGCCGCCGTTCCAGAGCAGGTCCACGGGGGCCCGCAGCAGCGCCCGGATCAGCTCGTTCGGGGTCAGCGCCTCGTCCTCGATCTCCAGCAGCTCCCGCGCCTGCGGCGACAGCGGAATCGACTTCGCGGTCCGCGGGAAGACCCCGCCGCCCTCGGAGATGTGGCCCTGGTCGTAGTCGGCCCAGGACGAGCGCGGAAGCTCGAACAGGCGCCGGCGCTCCTCGAAGCTCGTTTCGGGGTCGGGATCGGGGTCGAGGAACACGTGGAGGTGGTTGAACGCGCCCACCAGCCGGATGTGGCGTGACAGGAGCATGCCGTTGCCGAAGACGTCGCCCGACATGTCGCCGATGCCGACGACGCTGAAGTCCTCCTCCTGGATGTCTTGGCCCAGCTCCCGGAAGTGACGCTTCACGCACTCCCAGGCGCCGCGCGCGGTGATCCCCATCTGCTTGTGGTCGTAGCCGGTGGCGCCGCCCGATGCGAAGGCGTCGCCGAGCCAGAAGCCGCTCTCGAGGGAGATCGCGTTGGCGATGTCGGAGAACGTGGCCGTGCCCTTGTCCGCGGCCACCACCAGGTACGGATCGTCTTCGTCGTAGCGCACCACGCCGGGTGGCCCGACGATCTCGCCGTCCACGATGTTGTCGCTGAGGCCGAGCAGGCCGCGGATGAAGGTGCGGTAACAGGTCACGACCTCCTCCAGCAGCTCCTCGCGCCCGCCGGCGGGCGGCCGCTTGACGACGAAGCCGCCCTTCGCCCCGACCGGGACGATCACCGCGTTCTTGACCATCTGGGCCTTCATCAGGCCGAGCACCTCGGTGCGGAAGTCCTCGCGCCGGTCCGACCAGCGCAGGCCGCCGCGAGCCACCTTGCCGCCGCGCAGGTGGGCGCCCTCGGTCCGGGGCGAGTAGACGAAGACCTCGAACGACGGGCGCGGCAGCGGCAGCCACGGGAGTTGGGAGGGGTCGAGCTTGAAGGAGAGATGCGGCCGGGGGAGACCGTCCGCGTCGGTCTGAAAGTAGTCGGTCCGCAGCATCGCCCGGAAGACGCTCAAGAACGTGCGCAGGATCTGGTCCTGGTCGAGGCTCTCGACGGCGTCGATGGCGCGCTCGATGCGCTCGGCCACGTCGGCGGCGTCGTCGCGATCGTCGCGGCGGGGGTCGAAGCGCGCCTTGAAGAACGCGATGAAGAGCCGGCAGGTCTCGGGGTGGTCGACGACCGAGCGCTCGACGTAGCGGTCGCTGAAGCGGGTGCCGGCCTGGCGCAGGTACTTGCCCACCGCACGCAGGACGGTGACCTCGCGCCAGGTGAGTCCCGCCCCGAGGACCAGGCGGTTGTAGCCGTCGCTCTCCACCGAGCCGCGCCACGCGCGCAGGAAGGCGTCCTGGAACGCCTCCGTGACCCCGGCGGCCTCCAGCACGCCCTCGCCGCCGTAGGTCAGGCCGAAGTCGTAGATCCACGCCGACTCGGAGTCCACCGGCGTGATCTCGTACGGCCGCTCGTCGGCCACCTTCACGCCCATGTTCTCGAACAGCGGCAGCATGTCCGAGAGCGCGAGGGGCGGACCAAGCCGGTACAGCTTGGCCCGCAGCGCCCCGGGCGGCGCCTCGAGCGGCTGGTAGACGGAGATCGAGAGGGCGTCCTCGCCGGAGAGGCTCTCGATCCGGCTGATGTCGCCGAGCGCCGATCGCGCCACCCAGTCCGCGCGGTAGGCGGTCGGGAAGGCGTTCCGGTAGCGGCGCAGCAGCGCCCGGCCCCGCTCCTCCCCGTGCTCTTCCATCAGTGCCTGCTCGAGGTCGTCGGTCCACGAGCGCGTGGCCTCCACGATGCGGGCCTCGATCTCGCGCGCGTCGAAGTCGGGCAGGCGGCCGGGGTCGGTGTAGACGAGGTAGTGGAGCCGCACCAGCGCCGACTCGGAGACCCGCGTGGCGGAGTCGATGCTCGACGCCCCGGTGGCCTGGCGCAGGATCGCCTCGATGCGCCGCCGATTGTCGGTGTTGAAGCGGTCGCGCGGTACGTAGACGAGGCACGTCAGAAAGCGCTGGAAGGGGTCGCGCCGGACGAACAGGCGCACCCGCTGGCGCTCGCCGAGGTGGAGGATCCCCATCGAGATCTCGAACAGCTCGGCCTCGCCGATCTGGAATAGCTCGTCACGCGGATAGGTCTCGAGGATCTCGATCAGGCCCTTCTCGTTGTGGCTGCCGGGCGGAAAGGCGGCCCGTTCGAGCACCGCTTCGACCTTGCGCCGCAGGATCGGGATGTCCCGGGGGCTCGCGTGGTAGGCGGTGTGGGTGTAGAGCCCGAGGAAGCGCCGCTCGCCCACCACGCGGCCCTCGGCGTCGAAGGTCTTGATGCCGACGTAGTCGAGGTACGACGGGCGGTGGACCGTCGAGCGGGAGTTCGCCTTCGTCAGGTTCAGTAGGTAGGGCTCGAGGGCGAGCGCCCTCACCCCCGGGGGCAGCCGGTCGAATCCCCGCGAGCCCGGCTCGGCTCCGTGCTGGCGCAGGATGCCCAGGCCGGAACCCTCCACGGCGGCCAGCCGGACGTCGCCGTCCTCGCTCAGGACGCGGTAGTCGCGGTAGCCGAGGAAGGTGTACGCGTGGTCCTCGAGCCAGGTGAGGAAGGCCCTCGCCTCCTCGATCTCTTCCGCTTCGAGCGGCGGCGGGCTCTCCTCCAGCTCGACGGCGATCTCGAGCGCGCGGCGGCGCATCGCGGGCCAGTCCTCGACCGCGGCCCGGACCTGGGCGAGTACGTGCTCGAGCTGGGCGCGCAGCTCCTCGAGCCGCTCCGGGTCGGTCTGGCGGTCGACCTCGGCGTGGATCACCGACTCGGCGATCGCCCCCTCGGTCCCGTCCGGTTGCGCCGGGAGCACCTCCAGCAGATTCCCGTCGTCGTCGCGGCGGACGTTCAGCACCGGGTGGATGACCACGTGAACGCCAAACGCCCGCCGGTTGAGCTCCATCGTCACGGAGTCGGTGAGGAACGGCATGTCGTCGGTCACGATCTCGACGGCGGTGTGGGTCGACTGCCACCCGTGGGCCTCGAACTGCGGGTTGTAGACGCGCACCTTGGTGGTCCCGGGCGTCCGCCGGCGGGCCAGGTTGAAGTGTGCGAGCGCGAGGCCGTAGAGGTCGAGGACGTCGCGCTCGGTCAGGTCGTCGGGCGCGACCCAACGGTAGTACTGACGCGTGAACGCCTCGGCCTGGGCGCCCACATCGTCGCCGAGCTGCGACCGCACGCGCGAGCAGACACTGTCCAGCAGGGTCCTGTCGACGCTCTCGACGCTCACCGCCGCGTTCCACCCTTCTCGGCCGCGCACAGAAGCGCAGCCTGTGGTGCTGCGGTTCCGAGTGTAGCCCGCACGCAGGGCGCCGCGCTCGCGCCCTGCGCCGCTACGCCGACGCAGACCCGTCCGGGCCCACCAGCTCGGGCACCGTAACGAAGCGGTAGCCCTCCGCGGTGAGCCGGCTCAGGATCTGGTCGGTCGCCTCGACCGAGGCCGCCCGATCGCCGGCCGGCTCGGTGTGCGTGCCGTCGTGCAGGAGGATCACGTCGCCGTCCTTAGCCTTGAGGCCGTGGCGGGCGATCTTCTCGGCGGTCGTCCGCTTGAGCCAGTCCCACCCCGTGATCGACCAGAGCACCGGTACGTATCCGGCGGCTCGGATGGCGCGCAGCGTGCCCGGACGCCGGCGGCCCCAGGGCGGGCGCATCAGCGCCTCCCCGTCCACCTCCGAGAAGCGCAGGTCGGCGGCCTCCACCGCCTCCCGGCAGCGCCTGAGTTCCTCCTGCACGCTGGCGGTCGACCGCAGGGCGAGGGTGGGGTGATCGAAGGTGTGGTTGCCCAGCGAGTGCCCGGCCGCCGCCACCTCACGCGCGAGGGCGGGCTCCCGCTCGGTCCAGCGGCCGACGAGGAAGAACGTGGCGTGGGCGTCGTGGCGTCTCAGCACCTCCAGCAGCTTCTCGGTACAGGCCGGATTGGGGCCGTCATCGTAGGTGAGGGCGATCCGCCGGCCGGCGTCGGCGACGCGGCAGATGGTGCGTCCGTACAGCTGCGAGGTCGGGACCTGGCCGTGGTAGTAGGCGAAGCCGCCGCCGGCGGCCAGGGTCAGCAGGGCGTTGCGCATCGGCGGAACGCTACCCGCCCTGGGCGCCGCGTAGCGCGCGCTGTCGGCTGCGCAGGATCTGGATCCGCTCTGAGTTGAGCGCGTCCACGGCGGCGAGCAGCTCGCCCTGGTCGTAGTGATCGGCCGCGATGAGGCTCACCGGCACCCCCCGTTTACGGGCGCAGCGGTGCGCCCGCGAGAGCACGAAGCGCTCGCGCTGGAAGGGGACGTTGGCCTGCAGGCGCGGCGGGAAGACGTCGGCCCAGTGGTTGAGCATCAGCATCGGGCTGTGGGCCGAGCCGCGATAGCGCTTGCAGCTGAGCTGCGCCGGGGTCTTCGCGCCCAGGGGCGTGTCCTGGATGAACGAGAACCCGTCCATGTACCACGGCACGGTGCCGTCGGCGTCCTTCTCGGTGAACACGACGACGCGCCGGTTGGAGCGTCGCAGCTGGCCCAGTGTGGGCAGCGGCTCGTCGCGATCCAGGGTGGCCACGTAGCGATCCAGGCCCGCGCGCTCGAACGCCTTGGCGATCTCCGCCGGTGGCACGTACGGCTCGATGAAGATGATCACCACTTCACCGCGGTTCTCCTCGAGGAAGGCCCGGATGGTCTTCAGTGCGTCGACCATGCGCGTCGCGCCCAGCTCGCACACCGTGTGACACAGCCAGAGCTCGCGGTCGCCGCCGGCGCCTCTCAGCCCGACGCGCCCGGCGAGCCGTTCGGCCGCGCGCAGCGTCTTGGGCGGGAACGCGGCCGCGACGCGGTTGCGCGACCGCCCCTCGGCCTTGAAGTCGGTGTAGACCCGTCCCTTGTCGTCCTGCACCCCCCAGTGCGCGTCGAGGAGGAACAGCCGGATGCCATCCCGCAGCTGGCGGGAGATGGTGCGCCGCTGGTTGGCGATGAACCAGCCGGGGCTGTCGGCGGCGGAGAACGAGTTGTGGGTGCCCGCGAACACCACCTCGTTCAGCCGCAGGTCGCAGAGGGCGAAGGAGCCGTTGCACTCGCCCGTCCGGCTCACCGCGGCCGCGGGCGCGACGTCCGCCTCGTCCTGCGTGGCCCAGACGATGATGCCCGCGAGCGCGGCCACGCAGGCCGCGGCGGCCACCCCCGCGACCGCGAACGCGCGCCGGCGGACGCGCTCGCCCCCGGCGCGGCTCGCCGCGGCCCCACCGCGCTGGAGGAGCACGAGTAGCTCGCCCGTTCCGAAGAACACGAGCAGCGCGCCTGCCAGGATGGCGAGCACCTGCAGGGCGAGCATCGGGTTGAGCACCACGAGGATTCCGAGGGCCAGCGCCCCGACCCCCCGGAGCGCCCGTCCGGGTACGGTGGCGGGCCGGGCCAGCACGCGATGACGCATGCGGGTGACAGGCGCCTCGACGTCCTCGGGGTCGAGCGCCGCCGCCGCCGCCCCGATCACCAGGCCGGCCAGCGCCAGCAGCAGCGCCCAGCCCACGAGGTCGCCCACGTACGCGTCGAGCACGCCCGCGACCGCGTCGCGGACCTGCTCGTCCGTCGTCTCGTCGTCGCCGCGCACGCCCGCCAGCGTGCGCGCCCGGAGTATCAGGAGCGCGCTGGCCAGCAGCGCGCCCACGGCCCCGATCGCCACGCCCACCCGCAGCACACCGATGCGGCGGTCGGGAGCGACGGCTACGGCCGCGATGAACGCGACCAGCGCGGCCAGCGGCAGCACCACGCCGAGAAGCCGCACGTCGTCGGCCACGGCCAGGGTCGTCCCGGCGAACTCGCGTCGCCGGAGCGTGAGCAGCTGCGGCTCGATGTCGTCCGGGATCTCCCGCGCCACACGGGGCGAGACCGAGCGCAGCCCGAACCGTATGACTTCGGCGGCGTCCGCGAGGTCGAAGAGCGCGTTCTTTCGCTCGCGTACGAAGAACACGCGGTTGGTCTCGATCGCGGCGGCGCGAAAGAGGCGGTGGAAGGGCTCGGTCTGGATGATCGCGCCCACCACCGACTCGATCACGGGGCGCGCCGCCACCAGGTCGGTGGAGCCTCGATCGACCAGGTTCACCACGATCGCGTGTCCCACGAACTCGCGCACGCCATCGGTCTCGAGGGCCGCCACGGCGCGGTCCGCGAACGCCTCGCGGGCGAGGATCTCCGAGCGGCCGTAGAACGCGACCGTGCCGGCGAAGAGCAGCAGCGCGCCCACCACGACGAGGACGACGCTGGCGACCCCCCGGCCTGCCGGGGCGGATCTCGACGCTCCTGCGGAGTTGCCCTCCATGCGAGTCGCGGCCTAGGGTATGCGATGTGGCTGGCCCGGGGATGCGCTTTACCGCCGCGATCGAGCTGAAGCTCGAGACCGAGCAGGGCCTCCTCAGCGAGGAGGCGGCCCGCGCCGGCTTCATCCTGGTCGCCGCGCTCTTGCTGTCGTTTCTCTTCATCCGCACGAGTGCCCGGCTCATGCGCAGCCCCAAGGTGCCCTGGTGGCCGGGGAGCGTGAAGACCGAGGGCGGCCTGCACGTGCACCACCTCGTGTTCGGGATCGTCCTACTGCTCCTCATGGGCTTCCTACTCGCGCTGCAACCGGCCAGCCCGTGGCTCGAGCTCTTCGCAGCCGGCTTCGGCATCGGCGCGGGGTTGACGCTCGACGAGTACGCGCTCTGGCTGCACCTCGAGGACGTGTACTGGGCGGAGGAGGGCCGCCGGTCGGTCGACGCGGTGGTGATCGCGGCGGCGGTCGGTGGCCTGCTGCTCCTGGGGTTCCTGCCGTTCTCGACCGAGGACTCGCTCGCGGTGATCCTCGTGTCCGTGCTGGCCGCGCTCGGGCTGGCGGCGATCGCGGTGATGAAGGGCAAGGTGGTGCTCGGCGTCGCGGGCGTGGTGGTTCCGCTGCTCGCCCTGATCGGCGCCGTTCGGCTGGCCAAGCCGGACTCGCCGTGGGCCCGCAGGCGCTACCGGTCGGGGAGCCGCAAGCTCGAGCGCGCCCGCGCCCGCTACGCGCGCTTCGAACGCCGCTACCGGCGCTTCCAGGACCGAGTCGCGGGCGCCCCCGAGCCCGCCGCCGGCTCCGGGGCGAACCCGCCGGGCGAGCCGGGGGCGTAGCTGCACTCCTCGAGGGAGCTGCGCAGCTCGGCGTTCCGGATCGAGGTCGCCGGCCGGCCCGTCTCGCTGCCCTCGCTGTTCGAGGGGTTCGGGGAACGGGATCGGCTGGGCGTCGTGATGCGAACCCCATTCGCGGCCGTCGGCGCGAGCGCGCTCATCACGGCCACGATCACCGCCTTCTACGACCTCCAGCGCGCCCGCGGTCCGGACTTCTTCGTGTATCCGGACTACTTCCTGTTCCACGTCGGCCGGCCGCTGGGCGACCACGCCCGGCTCGACATCTGGCCCGCCCACAAGGAGGTCGTCGTGGGCGACGACCCCGATCGCATCCTCGAGGCGATCAACGACCGCGCGATCACGCGGCTGGCCGTGGAGGACGGGGACGGGCATGCGGCGGAACCCGACCCGGCAGCCGCCGCGAGCGCCCGCGGCCGGATGGCGACCTGTCTGGCCTACTCGGCGTCGGGCCGGGTCCGCGACCCCGACGTGCGGATCGCCGGCAACGCGGTGACCGAGGGCTACGTCGCGGGTGTCCTCGACCCCGAGCGCCGCCTGGCTCAGCTGCGGGCCCGCCCGGGCGCGAGCGCGCTGGCGGAGGCGGCCGCCGCCCGCGCGGGCGAGGTGTCACCCGAGGTGCGGGCCGGCATCCGCGCCGGCCGGGCCCGGCTCCAGGAGAACGGCGCCCCGGTCGAGACCTACCGGCGGATCGGTCTCGCCGAGGCGCTGGGGCTGCTCGGGCCGCGGCGGCTGGCCGCGGCGTAGGCGCCGCCCCGGGCCGTCCAGCGCTACGCCGGGCGGCCGTCGCCGTCGTCCAGCGACTCGGCGAGGAGGGTCGATACGTCGACCACTCGCATGTCGTCGCCGCGCTGGCGCACGCCGTCGTCGAGCATCACCGTGCAGAAGGGACACGCGACCGCGAGCGTCTCGGCGCCCGTCTCGGCCGCCTCGCGGGCGCGCTCCTCGTTGATCTTGCCGCCGCGCTCCTCCATCCACATGTGGGCGCCGCCCGCGCCGCAGCAGAACGTGCGCTTGCCGCTGCGCTCCATCTCGATCGGCTCGCCCACGGCAGCCACCAGCTCGCGCGGGTCGGCGGCGACGTCGTTGTGGCGCGCCAGATAGCAGGAGTCGTGGTAGGTGATCGCCCCGTTGCCGGCCTTTGGCTGCAGGCGTTCGTCGCGGACCAGTCGCGCGAGCAGCTCGCTGTGGTGGAGCACCTCGTACTTGCCGCCGAAGTCGGGGTACTCGTTGCCGATCGTGTTGAAGCAGTGGGGGCAGCTCGTCACGATCGTGGTCACCCCGGCCTCGTTCAGCGTGCTCACGTTCTGCTCGGCGTAAGCCTGGAAGACGTACTCGTTGCCCATGCGCCGGGCGGGGTCGCCGGTGCACGACTCGCGCGGGCCGAGGATCGCGAAGTCCACGTCCGCGGCCTTCAGCAGGCGGGCGGTCGATTCCGCGGCGGTCCGCGCCCGCTCGTCGAACGAGGCGGCGCAGCCCACCCAGTAGAGGACCGCGGGCGCCGGGTCGCCCGGCTCGAGCACCCGCACGCCGAGGCGCTCGGCCCACTCGGCGCGCTCGGTCTGCGGCTTGCCCCAGGGGTTCGAGGCGCGCTCGACGTCGCGCAGCATCGGCTCGGCCTCGCTGGGGAAGCGCGAGTCCATCATGACCAGGTGGCGGCGGAGGTCCAGGATGTGGTCGACGTGCTCGATCGACACCGGGCACTCGCGCACGCAGGCGCCGCAGGTCACGCAGTCCCACACGACGTTGTCGGTCACCGCGCCGGGCACGAGCGGCGCCGGCTCGAACTCGCCGTCGGCGCCACGGACCAGCTTCGGTCCCTCCTCGAACACCTGGTCGCGCAACGCCATGATCAGCAGCTTGGGCGACAGCTCCTTGCCGGTGGTCCAGGCCGGGCACACGTCCTGGCAGCGACCGCACTCGGTGCACGAGAAGGTGTCGAGCGTCTGCTTCCAGGTGAGGTCGGGGACGGTCCCTGCCCCGAAGCGCATCTCCTCCTCGGGGACGTCGAAGCGCAGCGGCTCGAGCCGCCCGCCCGCGCCCGTGCGGGCGAAGAACACGTTCACCGGCGCGGTGAAGATGTGCAGGTGCTTCGAGTAGGGCAGGTACGCGAGGAACGAGAGGATGATCAGCACGTGGGCCCAGACGAACACGCGCTCCAGCACCTCCGTGACGGAGTCGTCGCCGAAGAGCCCGGACAGGAGGTCCGACACCGGTGACCAGCCCGCCGGCCACTCGTTCAGCCCGAGGGCGATCCTCGTCGCGTGCCAGAGGAGCAGCGTGGTCACGATCCCGGCGATGAGGGCGAGGATGAGATCGGCCTCGCCGAGGTGGCTGCCCTGGAAGCGGGCGGGCCGCTGCAGCTTGCGGATGACCACGGCGGCCAGCACGCCGACCAGCACGAGCACCGCGAACACGTCCACCAGCAGCGCGAACCAGCCCTGATGCCCGAGCCACGGCAGCGTCGCGTCGCGGTCGACGGCGCCGATCATCGCCATCAGGATCGTCGGGAGGAGCACGAGGAATCCCCAGAAGATGAAGGCGTGCATCAGGCCCGGGCCAACCCGCTGGAGGAGCTTGCGCTGGCCGAGCACGATCACGGCCTCATTGCGGGCGCGGCGGGGCACGTCGTCGAAGCGTTCGGCCGGTCGGCCGAGCCGCACCAAGTCCACGAGCAGCTTGGCGCGCCGCGCGAAGAGCCCGCCGCAGACGGCGAGCGCCGTCGCAAGCGCGAGCGCTCCGACCGCCACCTCTATGGCGAGCGCGCCTTTCGGAGCTCGGCCGTGATCGCCGGGACGATCTCGGTCAGGTCGCCGATCACCGCGTAGTCCGCGTTGGCCAGGATGGGCGCCTCGGCGTCGGTGTTGATCGCCAGGATGTTCTTCGCCCCCTTGCAGCCCGCGATGTGCTGCGTGGCCCCGCTGATCCCGCAGGCGATGTAGAGGTCGGGCGACACCTTGGTGCCCGTCTGGCCCACCTGGTCGGTGTGGGGGCGCCAGCCGGCGCTGGTCACGACCCGCGAGCACCCTACGGCCGCATCGAGCAGACTCGCGAGCTCCTCAAGCATCCCGAAGCCGTCCGCGGACCCGACCCCGCGCCCGCCGCTCACCACCACCTTCGCCTCGGCCAGCGACACCCCCGCGGTGACCGTGCTCACGTGCTCGGCCACCCGAACGAGCAGATCGGCCTCGCTCAACCGGGGGGCGAAGGCCTCGATCGTCGGCGCTCCCGCCCCGTTCGTGGCCGCCGCGGGGACGGTGTGCGGGGCGACGGAGAGCAGCGCCGGCGTGCCGTGCACGCGCGCCTCCTCGAGCAGGCTGCCGCCCCAGCGGACCCGCGTGACCGGCGTGGGCGAGCCGGCGCCGGCCTGCGTGCAGTTCGCCGCGAACGGCAGGTCCAGGCGCGCGGCGACATGGCTCAGCACCTCGTTGCCCCGGTCCGTGCCGGCGGCGACGACCGCCGCCGGCTCGAGCCGCGCGACCAGGTCGAGCACCGCCGTCGCCCACGCGCCCGGGGCATAGGCGGCGAGCCGCTCATCCTCGGCCAGATGGGCCGTCGCGACCCCGTGCGCGCCCAGCTGACCGGCCGCCTCGCGGCCGCCCGGGCCCACCAGCAGCGCCACCAGCGGCCCGCCGGCGGCGAGCTTCCGCGCCAGCGTGAGCGCCTGGAGCGAGAGCTCGTCGACCTGGCCGTCGCCGTGCTCGATCAGCACCAGCACCGCCACTACGCCACCCCCAGCTCGCGCATGACCTCCACCACCGCGGGCGCCGCCTCCGGCCCGCTGCCGAGGATCTGCGCCTGCCTGCCCTGCCCGGCCGGGACCACCAGCCGCACCTTCTCGAGCCGGGGCTCCGGCCGCTCGGGCGTGCTGGTCTCGACCGGCTTCTGGCGGGCGCGCAGCTTCGCCGGTACCGACGGGTAGCGCGGCAGGTTGATGCCCTCCAGCACCGTCACCACGGCGGGTAGCGGCACGAGGTACACGTCGCGGCCGCCGGCCACCTCCTGCTCGCAGCGGGCCTGCCCGTCCTCGATCGACAGGCCCTTGAGCCCGGTGACCACCGGCCGGCCGAGCGCGTGCGCCACGCGGATGCCGACCTGATAGTTGCCGGCGTCGGCGGACTCGTTGCCGAAGATGATCAGGTCGTAGGTCCCGCCGGCCGCCTGCTCGGCCTCGATCGTCGCGACGATCGTGGCGGCGGTCGCCTGCGGGTCCCACTCGGCCCCATCCGTGGCCAGCAGCACGCCCCGGTCGGCGCCGATCGCCAGCGTGTCGCGGACCTGCTCCTCGGCTTCCGCCGGGCCGAGCGTCAGCACCGTCACCTCGCCGCCGTGCTGCTCGACCAGGCTCACCGCCTCCTCCACGCCGCACTCCTCGTGCGGGCTGATCGTGAACCCCAGGTGGCGGGTCTCGAGGGCCTGCTCGTCCTCGGTCAGAACCATCCGCCCGCCCGTGAGAGGCACGCGCTTGACGCAGACGAGGATCCTCATGCCGGAACGGGGGCGGCCGCCCGGACGCGCTCGTTGTCGGGGTCGAACAGCGGCGTCGAGCCGACGACCTCGACCGTCACTGGGTAGCGGTCGCCCATGTACTGGACCGCAAGGGCCTCGCCCACGTTCGCTCGCTCCGGCGGCAGATACGACATCAGGATGTGCTTGCCCACCGACGGTCCGGCCCCGGCGCTGGTCACGAACGAGCGCCGGCCCTTGGCGTCGGTGAGCGGGGCGCCGTCACGGGTGAGGATCGGCTCGCCGCCGAGCATGTAGCGGCGCTGTCCGCTGCTGGAGGTGTGGTCGTCGACCGTCAGCGTGCAGAGCACGGTCGCCGGGTCGCCCTCGCGGTGGCGCACGTGGGCCTCCTTGCCCACGAAGTCCTGCTCCTTCACCTTGCCCCAGGCCATCCCGGCCTCCACCACGTTGTACTCCCCGTCGAGCTCGAAGCCAAAGGCGCGGTAGCACTTCTCGAGTCGCCCGGTCGTGCCGTAGACGCCGATGCCGGCCGGCACGACGCCGTACGGCTCGCCCGCCTCCCACACCATGTCCCAGAGCTTCGCGCCCTGCTCGATCGGCACGTAGAGCTCCCAGCCCAGGTCGCCGACGTAGGAGATGCGCGAGGCCAGGACCGGCAGCGAGCCGATCTCGATCGTGCGGCAGCTCGCGAACGGGAAGGCCTCGTGCGAGACGTCGGCACTGGTGGTGCTCGCGAGGATGTCGCGGGCACGCGGCCCCCAGAGACCGAGCGTGCACCACTGCGAGGTGAGATCGAAGAGCTGCGCCGTGCCGTCCTCCGGCAGGTGGTCGGCGTACCACTTGAGGTCGGCCATGCCGTGGAGGCCGCCGGTGACCACGCGGAAGTGGTCCTCGTCCAGACGCATCACCGTGAGGTCGGAGCGGAAGCCGCCCCCGGGGGTGAGGACCGGCGTGTACACCACCTTGCCGAGCTTGACGTCCATCTGCCGCATCGAGACTCGCTGCACGCACTCGAGCGCGCTCGGTCCCACGATGTCGAAGACGCAGAACGCGGTAAGGTCGAACATCGCGGCGCGGTCGCGCATCGCCAGGTGCTCGGCGTTGACGATCGGCGACCACCAGCGCGAGTCCCACTCCGCCTCGCGCTCCTGAACGCGGTCGGCGAACTCCTCCAGCAGCGGCGCATTGCCCTCGTACCAGTGCGGGCGCTCCCATCCCGCCGCCTCGAAGAAGACGGCGCCGAGCTCGCGCTCGCGCTCGTAGAACGGGGACAGGCGGACGTTGCGGTTGGACGACCACTGCTCGCCGGGATGGACGATGCCGTAGGTCTTGTTGAAGCCCTCGGCGGCGCGCGCCCGCACGTGCGCGACCGTCTTCTGGTGCGGGTAGAAGCGGGCGACGTCGGATGCCTGGAGGTCGATCTCGGGCTCGCCCTCGACCATCCACTCGGCGACCGCACGGCCCACGCCGGGGCCCTCCTTGACCCACACCGCGGCGGCCGACCAGAGCCCTTTGACCTCGGGGGTCTGGCCCAGGATCGGCATGCTGTCGGGGGTCAGCGAGAGCAGGCCGTTGATCGCGTACTTGATGCCCACCGACTCGTCGCCCACGATCTCCGGCATCAGCTCCAGCGCATGCTCCATCTGAAGCGCGAAGTCGTCCTGGGTGAACGGCAGCTCGGTGGGCGACAGCGCCGCCTCCTCCACCGACGGGATCTCGTCGGGGTCGTGCAGGATCGGCCGGTGGGCGTACGAGCCCACCTCCAGCCCGGTGCCGTCCTGGCGCTCGTACATGTTGGTGTCCATGTCGCGCACGATGGGGAACTCGATCGCGCTGGTCGCGTCGGCGAAGCGCGGAACCGGGCCGATGTCGATCATCTGGTGGACCGCCGGGGTGAGCGGGATAGTGGCGCCGGCCATGCGCGCGAGGCGCGGGCTCCAGACGCCGCAGGCGATCACGACCACGTCCGTCTCGATGTCGCCGCGCGTGGTCCGCACTCGCCGGATGCGGCCGCGCTCGACGTCGATTGCCAGCACCTCGTTGTTGGCCGAGATCGTCAGCGCGCCGGCCTGCTGGGCGCGCTCACGCATCAACGTCCCGGCGCGCAGCGAGTCGACCACCCCGACGCCGGGGGAGTGGAAGCCGCCGAGGATCACGTTCTCGTCGAGGTAGGGCACGAGCTCCTTGACCTCGGCCGGGGTGATCAGCGAGACCCCGTCGACCCCCCACGACGCCGCCGAGGACATCCGGCGGCGCAGCTCCTCCATGCGCTCCTCGGTACGCGCGACCTCGATGCCCCCGCACACGGTGAGCACGTCCAGCTCGCCGTACTGGCGCACGCTGTCGCCCGTCAGCGCGGTCATCTCCCGGTTGTGGTCGACGGGGTAGATGAAGTTCGAGGCGTGACCGGTCGACCCACCCGGGTTCGGCAGCGGGCCCTTGTCGATCAGCACCAGGTCGCCCCAGCCGAGCCGGGCGAGGTGGTGGACGACGCTGTTGCCGACGATGCCGGCGCCGATCACGACGGCGCGGGCGCGTGAGGGAAGGGATGGTGGGGTTCGGGCCTGGTCTGCCAAGGTGTCACCTCGGGCCGGGGGAGAAGACTGATATATCACACGCGGATGGCGCCGCTCCACCCTTTTTCACTGCTGGCGCCTCGCGGCTCGCCGGCTGATGGCAGCGAGCGCTCACCGCGTGAAGGCGACCACGATCTCGCGCTGGAAGGCGAGGATGTGCTCCCGCATCAGCTCGCGGGCCCGCGCGCCGTCGCGGTCGAGCAGCGCCTGGATCATCTCGCGCTGATCGTGGACCGCGGTCCACAGTCCGGGGACGCGGTCGAGAACCAGGTACCAGATGCGCAGCGAGAGGGCGAAGTAGCCCTCGAGGGTCTCGACCAGGTAGGGGTTGCCGGCCGCCTCCCAGGCCAGCCGGTGGACGCGCTCGTCTATGTGGATGAGCCCCGTGCTGTCCCGCGGATCGAGCTCCTCGAGCTCGGCCAGCAGTGCTTCGGCCTCCGCATGGCCGTCGTCCTCCATGCGCATGGCGGCCAGCTGCGCCGCGTGGCCCTCGAGCTCGGCGCGGACCTCGGTGATGTGGACGATGTCCGCCACGTTGACCTCGGTCACGTAGGTGCCGCGCCGCGGGCGAACCTCGACGAGGTTCTCGAGTGCGAGCCGCTTGATCGCCTCGCGCAGGGGGGTGCGGCCGATCCCCAGCTCGCGCATCAGCTCGTCCTCGACGAGCGCCGCGCCCGGCGTGAGCTCCAGGGTGACGATCCGGTCTCGCAGCTCGAAGTACGCGTAGTCGGCGATGAGGCGCCGGGCCGGGCGCCCCCGGCCGTCCCTGGCCGCCGCGGCGCCAGGTTGACCGCCCAGGTTCCAACGTGATATTTCAGACTCGTGCGCCAAGGACGCTCATGCCTGGTCGACTCCGGGCCGCAAGCGGCGCGTGCCGTCATGATACGGGGAGAGATCGGGCCCTCGCCGGTTACATATCACCGCATCGACGCGTACGCCACCCTCCGCGACGTGGTCGTGCGGTGCGCGGCCCCGCCCCACGCCGGCCGAGGATGAGCCTGCTCGGATCGCCCGAGCGCGCCACGCCCGGAGTCGGGCCACAGGCGCAGCGCGCGCTCGTGGACGCGCTCCGTCGGCCCCGCTACGAGGTGCTGCCGTTCGACGACGTCGTCGAGGAGGCCCGCGCGACCGTGCCCCCCGAGGTCAAGCTGACCGTCACGGCCTCGCCGACCAAGGGCCTGGACGCCACCCTGGAAGTGGCCGAGGCGCTCCGGGCCGCGGGGTACGCCGTCGTGCCGCACCTGTCCGCCCGGCTCGTCCGCGACCGCGCGCACCTGCACGAGGTCATCGACCGCCTGGACGCGGCCGGCGTGCGCGAGGTCTTCGTCATCGCCGGCGACGCCCCGGAGGCGGCCGGCCCATACGCCGGCGCGGCCGGGCTGCTGTCGGCGATGGAGGAGCTGCGCGAGCGCTTCGCGGACATCGGCATCGCCGGGTATCCCGAGAGCCATCACATCATCAGCGACGAGACCACCATCGAAGCGATGTTCGAGAAGGAGCCGATGGCGACGTACATCGTCAGCCAGATCTGCTTCGAACCGGCCACGATCGCCACCTGGGTTCGCCGGGTACGCGCGCGGGGCACGTTCCTCCCGATCTGGGTCGGCGTCCCGGGCGCGGTCGACCACCGCCGGCTGCTGCGGATGTCCGTGAGGATCGGGCTGGGCCAGTCGGCCCGGTTCCTGCGCGCGCACCGGGACTGGTTCCGGCGTCTGCTCTTGCCCCGGCGCTACACGCCCACCGAGCTGCTCCAGCGGCTCGCTCCGACGTTCGCCGATCCCGCCGCCCGGATCGGAGGCATCCACGTCTATACCTTCAACGAGCTGGAGCGCACCGAGCGCTGGCGGCGCCAGTTCGTCGAGCGGCTGACTCGACCATAGAAATCAGGAGGACGCACCCTTGGCACAGGTCAACGAGAACCCCGGAGTCCTGCTCTACACGCGGATCCGCAAGTCGCCCTACTTCTATGCGTCGCGCCGGCACGGCGTGCAGCTGTACAGCGTCTACAACCACACCTACCACCCGCGGCATTACGGCGATCCCGTGGAGGAGTACTGGCAGCTGCTCAACGGCGTGACGCTCTGGGACGTCGGCGTCGAGCGGCAGATCGAGATCAGCGGCCCGGACGCGTTCGACTTCACCAACCTGCTGGTCGCCCGCGACCTCAACAAGTGTCAGGTCGAGCAGTGCAAGTACGTCTTCAACTGCCTGCCGGACGGCGGGATCATCAACGACCCCGTGCTGCTGCGGGTGGAGGAGAACCGCTTCTGGCTGTCGCTCGCCGACAGCGACGTGGAGCTGTGGGCCCGGGGCGTGGCCTACCACTCCGACTACGACGTCGAGGTGAAGGAGATCGACGTCGGGCCGGTCCAGGTGCAGGGGCCGAAGTCGAAGGACGTGATGGTCGACCTCTTCGGCGACAGCATCCTCGAGATCCCCTACTACTTCCTGCGCCGCTTCGAGCTCGACGGGATGAACGTGCTCGTCTCACGCACCGGCTACACGGCGGAGCTCGGCTACGAGATCTATCTCTACGAGGCGAGCCGCCACGGCCCCAAGCTGTGGCAGGCGGTGCTCGAGGCGGGCAAGCCGCACGACATCGCGGTGATCGGCCCGTGTCACATCCGGCGGATCGAGGGCGGGATCCTCGCTCTCGGCGCGGACATGTGGTACGACACGAACCCGTACGAGGTCGGCATGGGCTACGACTGGATGGTCGACCTCGAGCAGGGCTCGGACTTCATCGGCAAGGAGGCGCTCCACCGCATCAAGGAGGAGGGGCCGCGGCGGAAGCTGGTGGGCGTCGAGATCGGGGGCGAGCGGCTCGGCGCGTACAACGACGGCTCGATGATCGACTTCTTCCCGGTGCACCGCGACGGCGGACGAATCGGCGAGGTGACCTCCGCCTGCTTCTCGCCGCGCCTCGAGAAGAACATCGGCTACGCGATGGTCCCGGTCGAGCACGCCGACCTGGGCACGGAGTTCGAGGTGGAGCGGCCCGAGGGAACCACCTCCGCGGTGGTGGTGCAGAAGCCCTTCATCGATCCGAAGAAGGAGACGCCCAAGCAGGAGCTGAGCGCTGCGCCGGGCGGCCCCTAGCCCCCTGGCCGTCCTCCACGTCCTCTCCGGTCCACTCGACGACGAGCGGCGCGGCGAGCTCGTCTTCGGCGGCGACCTGCTGGTCTTCAAGGCGGTTCCGCCGCTGCTCGAGGCGGCCGCCTTCGCCGACCGCCTGATCCGCGAGCTGCTGGGCCGGAGCGCCGCGCCGGCGGCCGCGGCCGTCGCCGAGCTCCAGGAGCGCTTCCGGCGCGCTCCCGCCGCCCGGCGGCTCATGCGCGCCGCCCTCGAGCACGTGGGGGTCGACGCCGAGCGCACGTACTGGGACTCGATCTACCTGCGGGTCGTACCGCCGGCGAGGGGCGACGCGGGCCGGCAAGTGGGGACGATCGGTTTCCACCGCGACACCTGGTCGTCCAACTTGCTGCAGCAGACGAACTGGTGGACGCCCCTTCGCCCGCTCACGGCCGAGCGGACGGTCGCCCTCTATCCGGGGTACTGGTCGAGACCGATCGCGAACACGAGCGCCGGCTGGGAGCTCGACGCCATTCGGGCGCGGCGCCGGCGCGGGGAACGCGACGAGGACATCCCCATCGTTCCGGAGCCGACCGAGCCGGTGGACACCACGACCGAGCTTCGCGTCGTCATCGATCCGGGGGACCTCCTGTGCTTCGCGGGGGCGCACCTGCACGCCAGCGTGCCCAACGTCTCCGACGACACGCGGTACAGCGTCGAGCTGCGAACGATCAACCGCGACGATTTCGTGCACGGTCGCGGGGCCCCGAGCCTCGACGGCCAGGCCCCGCAGGTGCCGCGCGAGTGGTTTCGCTCGATGACGGACGGGAGCTCGCTGGCGACGGTCGCCGGCCCGGGCCCCGGTCGCCCCGGTCGGGCCACGTAGTCAGGTACGGTCTGCGCAGACACGTCGAAGGCCGCCGGGCGAGCGCGCGACGCGCGCAGCGGGGCCGAGCGACGCTTCGGGGGGCCCAGTGAGCGAGATCCAAGCGGACATCGTGGAGGAGGCCAGGCGCCTCCTCGAGCTCGCGGACCGACGCGGCCTGACCCTGCGCGTGCTCGGCGGCGTCGCGATCCGGCTGCGGGCGCCGAGCGAGATTCCGGCGCCGCTCGAGCGCAGCTACGCCGACGCCGACTTCGTCACCAAGAAGGGCTCCTCCGGCGAGGCGCAGCGCTTCTTCAAGGAGCAGGGCTATGAGCCGCAGGTGGCGTTCAACGCGCTCCACGGACAGGAGCGTCTGCTCTTCTTCGACGGCGGGCACGACCGCCAGGTCGACGTCTTCGTCGGCAGCTTCGACATGTCGCACAAGGTGCCCGTGGGCGACCGGCTCGAGCTCGAGCCCGACACGCTGCCGCTCGCCGAGCTGCTGATCACCAAGCTCCAGATTGCGGAGCTCAACGAGAAGGACGTCCGGGACGCGCTGGCCTTGTTTCACGGGCACGGGGTGAAGGACGCGGACGGCGACGCGATCAACGGCGCCCGGGTGGCCGAGCTGTGCGCGACCGACTGGGGGCTGTGGCGGACCCTCACGGGCAACCTCGGTACCTGCCGCGACTACGTCGAGCGCTACGACCTCCCGGAGGAGGAGAAGGGCCGTCTACGGGGAAACATCGACCAGCTGCTCGAGCGGATGGAGCGCGAGCCGAAATCGCGCGGCTGGAAGCTGAGAGCGAAGATCGGCGAACGCAAGCGCTGGTACACGACGCCGGAGGAGGTCGCGGGTGGGCCCTGACTCGATTCTGGCTTTGCGCCCGCTCAGGGCGTAGGGTGCACCTGCCGTGCGGCTGTTCTTCGCCACTGACGTTCACGGGTCCCAGACCTGCTGGCGGAAGTTCCTGAACAGCGGCAAGCACTACGACGCCGACGTGATCGTCCTGGGCGGCGACATGACGGGCAAGGCGCTCGTCCCGGTGGTGCACGACGGCGACGAGCGCTGGCACGCCACGCTCCTCGAGAACCGTCACGACCTCGACGGCGAAGGCGAGGTCGCCGAGTTCGAGCAGGCGGTCTCGCGCCGCGGCTACTACCCGTTTCGAACGACGCCGGAGGAGGTGCACGAGCTCTCGCAGGACGACGAACGCGCGACGGAGCTCTTCCACGAGCTGATGCTCCAGCGCGTCGAGGAGTGGATGAACCTGGCCGACGAGCGGCTCGAGGGGACGGACCTGCGGTGCTTCGTCTGCCCCGGAAACGACGACCAATTCGAGGTCGACGAGATCATCGCGCGCGCGAAGCGCGTCGAGGCCTGCGAGGGCGCCGTGGTCGAGATGGGGGACCTGCAGATGGCCTCGACGGGCTGGGCCAACCGCACGCCGTGGAAGACCTACCGCGAGGAGGACGAGCCGGACCTGTCCGCCCGCATCGAGAAGGTTGTCTCACAGCTCACCGCTTCGCCGGACCACTCGATATTCAGCTTCCACTGCCCGCCGTACGCATCGGGGTTGGACGAGGCGCCCCAGCTGACCGAGGACATGCGGCTCGAGCACGCCGGGCGCGCGCCCGTGCCGACCGGCTCCACCGCCGTCCGGGAGGCGATCGAACGGCACCAGCCGATGCTGTCGCTGCACGGCCACATCCACGAGGGGCGCGGCAACGCGAGGATTGGGCGCACGCTGTGCATCAACCCCGGAAGCTCCTACGAGCAGGGGGAGCTGCTCGGCGCCGTCGTCGATCTGCAGGGAGGCAAGAAGGTCAAGCGCTTCGTCTTGACGAGCGGATAAGGAGACATTCGGATGGAAAGTGCTGCCGGCAGGATGGGGGCCGCGGAGGAGCAGGCGCTCTTCGCCCGTAAGGCGACGGGCCTGGTGCGGGGCTGGGCCGTGCGCGACGCGTTCATCTACGCCTTCTTCTCGATCAACCTGGTCACGCTCGGGTTGTTCATCTTCTCGTACGCGGTCTTCGTGCCC
>Ga0081538_10001499_pt1 | contig 23950 bp, 19 predicted proteins | sample TabmetS5T2R1_FD_71022 | JGI IMG/M metagenome (GOLD analysis project Ga0081538, IMG submission 71022) | Tabebuia heterophylla rhizosphere microbial communities from the University of Puerto Rico - S5T2R1 | ecosystem: Host-associated > Plants > Roots > Rhizosphere ... | reverse complement strand
TGGCCGAGCCCGCGGGCGCCGAACCGTTCGCCACGCTCCAGCACCTCGAGTTCGGGGTCCCCGGCCAGGCCGTCGAGCTCGCCTTGCGAGACCACGAAGCAGATGTGGTCGAGGTGGCCGCGATCCGCCCCGGGGTTCCCCGGGATCAGGTCGATGATCGTCGAGTCGTCGACCCGCAGCGACGGGAACGGCACCTCGTGGTTGCGCCACTCCTCGACCCGCTCGCCGGCGAGCCCGGCGTGCCGCCCGTACCACGCGAGCGCCCGCTCGACGTCGGACACGACGAGCACGAGGTGGTCGAGCCCGAGGGCGGTGGCCATGGCATCCTCCGGTCCGAGGCGACCTCGCCAGCTTGTCACGCTCGGGCGCCCACCTCCCCGTGCACGACCACGAGGATGCCGTCGGGGTCGGCGGCCCACTCGCCCCGCCCACTGCCCATCCCGCTCGGCCCCTTCACGCGCGCTTGGCGCCTTCGGCGCCGATCTTGACGCATCGTTAGCGCGCAATTCCTGTGGCCGGAGCGAGCGTGTGGTTCGTGTCCGTCGACACCTCACCGGGTGTACGCGCCCCGGCGACCACCGCACAGCCCCGAGAGGCTGCGTCCCTGCCTCCGGACTCGCTGTCGTATCGCCTGAAGCGCAAGCTGCTCGGCAAGCCGTTGCACAGCGAGGAGCTGGAGCACCAACGCCTGGGCAAGCCGACCGCCCTGGCCGTGTTCGCCTCCGACAACCTGTCGTCGTCGGCCTACGCCACCGAGGAGATCCTGCACGTCCTCATCCCCGTGGCCGGGGCGGTGGCGTTCTCGCTCGTCGTGCCGGTCACGCTGGCCATGTGCGTGGTCCTGGGGTTCCTGATCATGTCCTACCGGGAGACGATCAAGGAGTACCCCTCGGCGGGAGGCGCCTACCTGGTCACGAAGGACAACTTCGGCCCCACCGTGGCCCAGGTGGCGGGCGCGTCGCTGCTCGTCGACTACATCCTCACGGTGGCGGTGTCGGCGTCGGCCGGTACCGCGGCCCTGACGTCGGCGTTCGACGCCCTCGCCTCCTACCGCGTCCCGATCTCGCTGTTGTTCATCGCACTCATCGCGTGGGGGAACCTGCGCGGCGTCAGGGAGTCCGGCCGGATCTTCGCCATTCCCACGTACTTCTTCATGGCCACGATGGCGTTCCTGCTCGGCATCGGGGCCTGGAAGTACCTGTCCGGCGGCCTGCCCGACTACTCGGGAATCGTGCAGGACGGCCAGCTCACCCTCGACGGCGTCGGGGTGAGCGGTGTCGGCTTCCTGCTGGGGGTCAAGCTGTACGACGTCCTCCACGCCTTCGCATCCGGCGGGGCGGCGGTCACCGGCGTCGAGGCCATCTCCAACGGCGTGCCCGCGTTCCGCAAGCCCGAGTGGCGCAACGCCCGCCAGACGCTCGTGCTCATGGGCACCGGCCTGGGGGTCATGTTCCTCGGGCTGTCCGCGCTGGCCGCCAAGATGGAGGTTCGTCCGTTCGAGACCGGGACGCCCACGGTCATCTCCCAGATCGGCAAGGGCGTGTTCGGCGGCGGTCCCGCGGGCGACCTGCTCTACTACGCGCTCCAGGCTGGCACGATGCTGATCCTCGTCATGGCGGCCAACACCGGCTTCGCGGACTTCCCGAGGCTGGCAAGCTTCCAGGCGGGCGACAGCTTCCTGCCCCGCCAGCTGACGAAGCGCGGCCACCGGCTCGTCTACTCCAACGGCATCATCGCCCTGGCGGGCGCCGCCATGGCCCTGGTGATCATCACCGGGGCCGAGGTCACCCGGTTGATCCCGCTCTACGCCATCGGCGTGTTCACCGGCTTCACGCTGTCGCAGTCGGGCATGACCAGGCACCACTGGCGCAAGCGCGAGCCGGGCTGGCGCAAGGGGATGGTCATCAACGGGTTCGGGGCGCTCCTGTCCGGCCTCGTCACGATGATCGTGGCGGTGACCAAGTTTCAGGACGGCGCCTGGGCGATCCTCATCATCCTTCCGCTCCTGGTCGTGGTGTTCCTCCGGCTCAACCGGCAGTACGTGCGGGAGGCCGCCCACCTCGAGGCCGACGTGCCCGCGGCCGCCAAGGCCCCCATCCTGCGTCGGCACGTGGTCATGGTCTTCGTCGACCGCCTCGACCTGGCCGCCGCCCGGGCCATCCAATACGCCCGCACCCTCACGCCCGACGAGCTGCGGGCCGTCCACTTCGTGCTCGACGACGAAGCCGCCCGCCACCTGGCCGAGGAATGGACCCGGCTCGGGCTCCATCGGGTGCAGCTCGAGCTCGTGGAGTGCCCCGACCGCCGGCTCACGCGCGGCGCGGTGGAGACGGTCGCGCGCGAGGTCGCCGACGGCGAGACCGAGGTCAGCGTCCTCCTGCCCGACCGCAAGTTCAACGGGCTGTGGCACAGGATCCTGCACGACCGGACGGCGGACGCAATTGCCGAACAGGTGTCCCGGCTGCCGCACGCCAACGTCACCACCGTGCCCTTCCACTTCGACGTCGTCGACGATGCCCGGGTGCCGCTGGCGGCGATCGTCGGGACCGGTGACAACGGGCCGGCCGTGGGATCCGGCCCGCGGCCCGAGGGCGGTGGCGCCGTCGCGGACATGCCCCTGCCGGTCCTACCGCTGGGCGGTGACGGTGCCGCTGGCCGGGGGCGCTACCAGCTCCCCGGCGCTACCCCGATTGCCGAGGTGCGCTACCGGGACCGCATCCGGATCGCCGGCCGCGTCCGGTCCATGCGGGTCGCCCCCCAGCACGACGCACCGCTGCTGGAGCTGATCCTCGACGACGGCAGCGCCGCCATCTCGGTGGTGTTCCTCGGCCGGCGCGGCCTCGCCGGCGTCGGCGTGGGGTCGCACATGGTGGTCGACGGCACGGTCGGCCTGCATCACAACCGGCTCGCGTTGCTCAACCCCGCCTACGAGCTCCGCCTGTAGGTGCGGTCGCGCCCGCGGGCGTTCACCCCGCCAGCGACGCCTCCAGCTGGATGTCGACCCCGGCGAGCGCCTTCGAGACCGGGCAGTTGGCCTTGGCGGTCTCCGCCTGGTCCTGGAAGGCGCCCGGGTCGATGCCCGGCACGTCTGCCGACGTGGTGAGGTCGATGCGGCTGATCCGGAACCCGCCGTCGCTCTGCTCCAGATGGACCCTGGCCGTGGTATCCACCGACGTCGGCGTGAAGCCGGCGGCCTCCAGCCCGGCGGTCAGGGCCATCGAGAAGCAGCCGGCGTGCGCGGCGCCGATCAGTTCCTCGGGGTTGGTCCCGGTGCCCTCCTCGAAACGGGACGAGAACGAGTACTGGCCCTCGAAGGCCCCGCTTCCCAGGCGCATGGTGCCGTTGCCATCGCGGAGCCCGCCCTGCCAGCGGGCGGTGGCGGTGCGTGCGGGCATGTCGTGCCTCCCAACGTCGTCGATCGAGCCCGCCTCCGGCTGCACGTTAGGTCCTACGCTCGGGCGGTGGCCGACGGCGACACCGATGCCGAGGGCGGTTCGGGCGAACCGGAGGGCCGGAGCGAGCCGCTTGTCAGCGCCGAGTCGCTTGCCGGCCTCACCCGGGCCCTGGGCTGGCTGCTGGTCGTCGGCGGTGCGGGCCTGGCGGCCACCGGCGTGCCACTCGTCTTCCTCTACCGGCCCGATGACCCCGTCAGCGGTGACCGGCCGGGCCTCTGGTGGCTGCGCGGGGCGCACAGCGTCGCTTCGATGCTGTTCATCGGCGCGGCCGCGGGCATCGTGGCGGTCCTGGCGGTGGCGTTCGTCCGGCGCCTGCGCGTTCCGCCGGGGTGGTTCGCCGGTCTCGCGGCGCTGCTGGTGGCGCTCCTGGGCCTGATGTCGGGCCAGCTCATCGCGTGGGATCGGCTGGTGCTGGAGCCACCCACAGACGGGTCCGACGCCCGGGGGATCGTGGATGCCCTGTCGGAGGACGTCCGCTCGGTGGTGGTCAACGGGGCCGGGGTCTCCCGGGGAGCGTACGCCGCCTGGGCCGGCGTGCACGTGGTGGCCGTGCCGTTGCTGGCGCTCGGCCTGGCCGGAATCGTCCGCAGTCGCGGACGCCACCGCCCGGCCCCGGACGAACCGCCGCCCCAGGCCGACGGTCCCGGCGAGCAGCCAACCCCGGATCTGGAGCCGCGCACGGAGGCCCGGTAGCGGGAACCGCAGCGACGGTCGTCGACGTCGTACCCCCGAGATCCGTACCAGGGCAATCGGACCGGGAGGCGACGATGCGGAGACGGATGGTGGTTGTGGGGGCGCTGGCCGCCGTGCCAGTGGCGATGCTGGGCGCCGACCCGGCCGGCGCCTGCGGCGGACTGGTGGGCGAGAACGGCACGATCGAGCTGGTCCGCACCGCGACGCTGGCCGCCTACAGCGGCGGCGTCGAGCGATACGTGACGGCCTTCGAGTTCACGGGCGAGGGCGAGGAGGTCGGGTCGATCGTCCCCCTGCCCGACGTGCCCACCAAGGTGGAGCGCGGCGGCGACTGGACCCTGCAGCGGCTGGCCCAGGAGGTGGCGCCGCCGGCCGAGGAGCGGCTTGCCGCAGCGTCCGCGGCCGAAGACGACGGTGGTGGCGCTGATGTCATCCTCGAGACCCAGATCGACGCCCTGGACATCACCGTGCTCAAGGGTGGCGGCGATGAGGTGGGCGAGTGGGCGGCCGACAACGGGTTCCTGCTCACCCCCGACGCGCCCGAGGTCCTCGACTACTACGCCGAACGGAGCCCCGTGTTCATGGCCGCCCGCTTCGACGCCCAGCGGGCCCAGGCGCTCGGCCAGGGAGCGGGCGACAGCACGCCGATCATGGCCACCATCCCGACCGACGACCCGTGGGTCCCGGTCCGGATCCTCGGGTTGGGCCTGGATGGCGCCCAGAACGTCGAGGCCGATGTGTTCCTGTTGACCGACGACGAGCCCGAGCTGCTCGCCGGCGGCGCGGGGCTCACGCTCGACCGCAGCGAGCCCGCGACCGACCCGCTGCTCTCGGACCTCCGCTCCGACGTGGGTATGGAGTGGGTCCCCGACGACATGTGGCTGTCGTACCTGAAGCTCGACGCCCCGGCGGCCGACCTCGACTACGACCTGGCCGTCTCGGCGACCCCGGGCGTCACGCCGTCGCTGGTCGACGCCGGGGTGCCCGAGCCGGAGGCGATCCCGGTGGGATCGGGGGACTCGGGCGTGCCGTGGTGGCCACTGGTGGCCGGGGGTGCGGCCGGCGCCGCGGTCCTCAGCGTCGGCTGGCTCCGGTGGAGGCGGGACCGGCTGGAGCCCGGCCCGCACTGGACATGAGCGCCGTGGACGCCTCGGTCGGCGTGCGGCAGAGCGCCGATGCGCCGGGGTGGTCCGCGGGTGGTGGCCGGCCGCGGCGCCGGCGGTGGCCCTGGCTGGTGGCCGGTGCGGCCGTCGCGGCCGGTGTTGCGACCACCGGCCTCGCGGTGGCCGCCGCCGGGACGAACGATCCACCGGACCCGCTGGGTCCGGGTGACGTGACCGTCGAGCTCGGTGTCGAGCACTCGTTGTTCGAGCGGACCGAGATACGGGTGGTCGAGGGCACGCGGCTGCGGTTCGTGCTCGACAACCACGACCCGATCAACCACGAGCTGATCGTGGGTGGCCCCGATGTGCACGCCCGTCACGCTCGGGGCTCCGAGCCCCGGCACCCCTCGATCCCCGGGGAGGTGTCGGTCGGGCCCAACGAAGTGGGGGTGACGACCCTGCGGTTCGACGATCCCGGAACCTACGAGTTCGCGTGCCATCTGCCTGGGCATTACGAGTACGGCATGCACGGCGTCGTGGAGGTGGTCCCGGCGGGCGGCGAATGAGGGCGTGCAGCCGCACAACTACCGTGGCCGGCGTGAGTGAGCGAGCCCGGGGCAGGGTGCTGTGGGAGCCGCCCGGCGACGTGCGGGAGCGCACCCGGATCGGCCGCTACCTGGCCTGGCTCGACAGCTATCGCGGGCGGTCGTTCCCCGACTACGACAGCCTGTGGCGCTGGTCGGTGGACGACCTGAACGAGTTCTGGCTGACGATCTGGCAACACTTCCACCTCGAGTCGGCCACGCCGGTGGATCGGGCGCTGGACAGCGCCGCCATGCCCGGCGCCGTGTGGTTCCCGGGGGCGATGGTCAACTACGCCGCCCACGCACTGCGCAGCGAGCCGGCCGGACCCGCCATCGTGGCCCGCTCGCAGTCACGCGATCCGCTCGAGCTGAGCATGGCCGAGCTGCGCGACCAGGTGGCACGCTGCCGGGCCGGGCTGGTGCACCTGGGGGTGGGCCGGGGCGACCGGGTGGCCGCCTACCTTCCCAACGTCCCCGAGGCGGTGGTGGGGCTCCTGGCCACGGCCAGCCTGGGGGCGATCTGGTCGTCGTGCGCCCCGGAGTTCGGCACCCGCAGCGTGGTCGACCGGCTCCGTCAGATCGAGCCGGTGGTGCTGCTGGCCGTGGACGGCTACCGCTACGGGGCCAAGCGGGTCGATCGGGCCACAGAGGTCGCCGACGTCCGGGCCCAGCTGCCGTCGCTGCGCCACGTCGTCACCGTCGGCTACCTCGACCCCGGCGCTCGGCTCCCCGGCTCGCTGACGTGGGACGAGCTGCTGTCCGAACCCGGGGAGCTGGCGTTCGATCCGGTCCCGTTCGACCACCCGCTCTACGTCCTCTACTCGTCGGGCACGACCGGGCTGCCCAAGCCGATCGTGCACGGCCACGGCGGCATCCTGGTCGAGCACCACAAGGTCCTGGCGTTGCACAACGACCTCGGGCCCGGCGACCGCTTCTTCTGGTTCTCGACCACCGGCTGGATGATGTGGAACTACCTCGTCTCCGGCCTGCTGGTGGGGGCGACGCTGATGCTGTTCGACGGCGACCCCGGCTATCCCGACCTGGGCGCGCTCTGGCGCATGGCCGGCGACGACGAGGTCAGCTTCTTCGGCACGTCGGCACCCTTCCTGCTGGCCTGCCGCAAGGCGGGCGTGGCCCCGGCGGATGTCGCCGACCTGGCCGCGCTGCGGTCGGTGGGGTCGACCGGGGCGCCCCTGCCCGCGGAGGGGTTCGAATGGGTGTACGAGGTGCTGGGTCCCGACGTGCTGCTGTCGTCGGTGAGCGGGGGCACCGACGTGTGCACGGCGTTCGTCGGCGGCTGCCCGCTGGTTTCCGTGCGTGCGGGCGAGATCGGGTGCCGCTACCTGGGCGCGAGCGTCCAGGCCTACGTCGGGGGGCGGCCGGCGGTGGGCGAGCAGGGCGAGCTCGTGATCACCCGGCCCATGCCGTCGATGCCGGTTGCGTTCTGGGGCGACGAAGACGGCGCCCGGTACAAGGCCGCGTACTTCGAGGACCATCCGGGCGTGTGGACCCATGGTGATTGGATCACGGTGTTCGAGGACGGCGCCTGCGTCATCACCGGGCGGTCGGATGCAACGCTCAACCGGGGTGGCGTACGAATGGGGACCGCCGAGCTGTACTCGGTGGTGGAGGCGCTGCCGGAGGTGGCCGACAGCCTGGTGGTCCACCTCGAGGACGCGCATGCCGGACCGGGCCGCCTGGTGCTGTTCGTGGCCCCCGCCGCCGGGATCGAGCTGGACGACGAGCTGAGAGCTCGGATCGCCAAGGTGCTGCGCGTCGAGCTGTCGCCACGGCATCTGCCCGACGAGATCCACGCCGTGCCCGGGGTGCCACGCACGTTGTCGGGCAAGAAGCTGGAGGTGCCCGTGAAGCGCATCCTCCAGGGCGTCGACCCCCAGCAGGCGGCCAGCCGGGGAAGCCTGGCGAACCCCGACGTGCTCGACGCCTACCAGGCCTTCGTCGAGCGGTAGAACCCGGGCCCTACCCGGTCGGCGGTGTCAGCCGAGCTCGGAAGCGGACTTGGCGCCTCGGGCGAGCAGCCACCCGACCAGTGCAGTCGGGTCCAGCCCGTCCTGCTCGCTGCGGCGGGCGGCATCCAGGGGGGTGAGCCCATCCCAGCTGGCGACCCAGTTGAGGTCGGCGCCGCGCCCGAGGAGGATCTCGGCGGCGCCGAGCTGAGCACCGTGGCAGGCGGCCCAGAACGCCTGGGTGATCTCGTCGGCGGTCGGGGCCGGCTCGCCGGCTAGGTACGCCTCGATCCGGTCGGTGAGCCCGAGGGCGGCGGCGTGCCAGAGCGTCGTGCGTGCCCCGTGCTCGATCAGCCGCCGTGCCGCCCTCCACTGCCCGAACGCCGTGGCATCGGCCAGGGGTGGGCCGCCGCCGATGACCGCCCCGGGTGCCTCGATGTCGGCGCCGGCCTCGACCAGCGCCTCGAGCGCGTCGATGTCGTTGCTGCTGGCCGCCCAGTGCAGGGGCGTCTCGGCGCTCTGGGGTCCCCGACAGCGGGCGTTGACGTCGGCGCCGGCGCCGACGAGCGCCCTCACGGTCGCGGCGCCGTTGGGGAAGTTCCCCGGCCAGTCCGTGGCGATGTGCAGCAACGTGCGTCCGGCGTCCGTCGCCTGGTCGTCGTCGCAGTCGCCCCCCACGATGCGGACGGTGGCGAGGCTCGGGTCGTCCTCGAGCAGCCGGGTCAGCGCGGCGACGTCGCCGGCTCGAATCGCGTCGGTCAGGGCGATCGCGATCGGCTCGTCATCCGCGATGGTCGTCATCGTGCGCCCCCTGATCCCTTGGTCGTCGCGCCGAAAGCGTCGCGCGTTCGACGACGATCGATGGACTCGGCCTGGCGGGATGCTGCGCCCGCTCTACGGCCGGCGGCGCCTGGCATGGCACGATGGCTGATGCGTTTTCGGGTCGCCGGCTCGCCGGCTTCGAGGAAGAGGAGGGTCATGGAGACCAAGGACACGCTCTACATCGGCGGCGAGTGGGTGGCCCCGGCGGCGACCGGCACCATCGAGGTGATCAGCCCGACCACCGAGGAGGTGATCGCCCTGGTGCCCGAGGCTTCCGAGGGTGACGTCGACCGGGCCGTGGAGGCCGCCACGGCGGCGTTGGTCGGTCCCTTCCCGCAGCTGTCGCCGACCGAGCGGGCCGAGTACGTCACGAAGCTCTCCCAGGCCATCCAGGCCCGGGCGCCCGAGTTCGCCGAGACCATCACCCGCGAGATGGGCTCGCCGTCCAGCTGGGCGCTGATGGGCCAGGTGCTGTCGTCGACGATGGTCTTCGACGGCTGGGTCGAGCTGGCCCGCACGTTCCCGTTCGAGGAGCTCCGCCCCGGCGCGCTGGGACCGGTGCTCGTGCGCAAGGAGCCGGTGGGCGTATCCGCCGGGATCATCCCGTGGAACGTGCCGCTGTTCATCGTCGCTCTCAAGCTCGGCGCCGCCCTCGTCGCCGGCTCACCCATGATCCTCAAGCCCTCGCCCGAGACCCCGCTCGACGGCTACCTGCTCGGCGAGGTGCTCGACGAGATCGAGCTGCCCAAGGGCATGGTGTCGATCCTTCCCGCGGGCCGCGAGATCGGCGAGTACATCGTGCGCCATCCTGGCGTCGACAAGGTCGGCTTCACCGGCTCGACCGCCGCGGGCCGCAAGGTGGGGGCCATATGCGGGGAGATGCTCAAGCGCTGCACGCTCGAGCTCGGCGGCAAGTCGGCCGCCATCGTGCTCGAGGACGCAGACCTGGCCAGCACCCTCCCGCTGCTCATGCCCAACGCGCTCATGAACAATGGCGAGGCCTGCGTGGCCCAGACCCGGATCCTCGCGCCGCGGGCGCGCTACGACGAGGTGGTCGACGCCGTGGCCGACGCGGTCAAGGCCACGACCGTGGGCGATCCTGCGGACCCCTCGGTGGCGGTGGGCCCCCTCGTGGCCGAGCGCCAGCGCGAGCGGGTGCTGGGCTACATCGACAAGGGCCGCAGCGAGGGCGCCAAGCTGGCCGTGGGCGGCGGCCGGCCCGCGGGGCTCGACCGGGGCTGGTTCGTCGAGCCCACGCTGTTCGTCGACGTCGAGAACCGGATGACGATCGCCCAGGAGGAGATCTTCGGGCCGGTGCTGGCGGTGCTGCCCTACGACGACGAGTCCGATGCCGTGCGCATCGCCAACGACAGCGACTACGGCCTGTCGGGCTCGGTGTGGACGCAGGACGTCGAGCGCGGCATCGACGTCGCCCGCCGGGTCCGCACCGGCACGTACGGCGTCAACCAGTTCGGCACGCTCGACCTGCGCAGCCCGTTCGGCGGGTTCAAGGCATCGGGCGTGGGCCGGGAACTGGGGCCCGAGGGTCTGTCGGCCTACGTGGAGACCAAGTCGATCGTGCTGCCGGCCGACTACCAGCCGCCGGCTTGACCCGGTCCCGGGCGCCGCTGGGCCGCGCGCCGGAGCGCCGGCCTGCCCCGGCCGGCGTCGCCGTCCTGGTCGTGGCCGCGCTCACGGTCCTCGCCGCTGCCGTCCCCGCCGGGGCGGCGGTGGCGGAGATGACAACGGTGGCCACGGTGTCCACGGTGTCAACGGGCAGATCGGCCCCGGCGGCGGCCGGGCAACCGGAGGACGATCCCGACGGCGACCCCTCCACCGACGACGCACCCCTGCCGGGGCAGGACATGATCCCCGAACCCAACTCCGGTCGCCCGCCCCGCGATGCCGGCGATCGAGGCGGAGCGCTCCAGGCGGTCGTGCTACTCCTCATCGTGATCGGGGTGGGCGGGATCGCGGGCTTGGCGGTGCGGGAGTCCCGCCGCCGCCGTCCGACCCGCCGCCCGTAGCCTCGCGGGACAGTGGACGAGCCGACGACCGTCGCCGCCGGGCCGGTCCCGCCCGGCTATCCGGGTGCGTGGGACGCCGACGTGGTGCTCGCCGACGGCGGCACCGCGCACATCCGGCCGATCCGGCCCGACGACGGGCCGAGGGTCGTGGACTTCCACGGCCGCCAGTCCCCCGAGAGCATCTACTTCCGCTACTTCACGCCCCGTCCTCACCTTCCCGAAGCGGAGGTCGTGCGGCTCACGCACGTCGACTACTCCGACCGCATGGCGTTCGTCGCGCTGCTCGACGACGAGCTGGTGGGCGTGGCCCGCTACGACCGCCTGCCCACCCGGTCGGACGCCGAGGTGGCGTTCTTCGTGGACGACCGGCATCAGGGGCGCGGCATCGCCACCGTCCTGCTGGAGTACCTGGCGGAAGCGGCCCGCCGCACCGGCATCACCGCGTTCACGGCGACGGTGCTGCCCTCGAACGGCCGCATGGTCGCGGTGTTCCGCAACGCCGGGTTCACGGCGGCCAGCTGGTTCGGGGACGGCGTGATCGAGGTGCGGCTCGACCTGCGGCCGACGCCCGAGGCGGAGGCGGCGATCGCGGCCCGGGCCCAACGCGCGGAGGCCGAGGCCGTCCGCCGGCTCCTGGAACCCCGGTCCGTGGCCGTCATCGGTGCCGGACGGGATCCGAGCGGCGTCGGCCATGCCGTGCTGCGCAACGTGCTCGACCACGGGTTTGCCGGACCCGTGTACGCGGTCAACCCGGCAGCCGAGGAGGTCGCCGGCGTCCGTGCGGTGCATGACATCAACGCCATCGAGGGGCCCGTCGACCTGGCGATCGTGGTGGTGCCGGCCGCGCAGGTGCCGGCGGTGGTGGAGGACTGTGGCCGCAAGGGCGTCCCGGCCGTGATCGTGATCTCGGCTGGCTTCGCAGAGGCCGGCCCGGAGGGTGCGGCGCTGTCGGCGGCCGCGCTCCGGGCCGCCCGGCGGTTCGGCACCCGCCTGCTGGGCCCCAATTGCCTGGGGGTCATCAACACCGATCCGGACGTGAGGCTCCACGCCACGTTCGCCACGCCCAACCCCCGTCCCGGGCCCGTGGCCCTGCTGTCGGAGTCGGGCACCATCGGCGGGGTCGTCCTCGACCGCGTCGGGGAGGCCGGGCTGGGGGCGTCGTCGTTCGCGGCGATCGGGAACCGGGCCGACGTGTCGGCCAACGACATGCTCCAGTACTGGGCCGACGACCCCCGCACCGAGCTCGTCCTGCTGTACCTCGAGTCGTTCGGCAACGCCCGCAAGTTCAGCCGCATCGCCCGAGAGCTCGGCCGCACCAAGCCGATCGTCGCCGTCAAGAGCCGCGGCACGGCGCGCGCCTATCCGAGCGATGGGGCCGACACCCACCCCGCGGCAATCGAGGCGCTGCTCGAGCAGACCGGGGTCGTGCGGGTGGACACCCTGGGCCAGCTGCTGGACGTCGCGCGGGTGCTCGCATGCCAGCCACTGCCCGAGGGCGACCGGGTGGCGCTGGTGGGCAACGCGGGCGGATCGCTGGCCCTCGCGGCGGACGCCTGCGTCGACGCGGGGCTGGTGCTGGCCGAGTTGGGGACCGGCGTGCGGCGGCGGCTGGGTGCCGGGCTGCCGGGGTCCCGGGCGGCGACCCGGGTGAGGGCGAGCACCGTCGACCTGGGATTCGAGGCCGGCCCCGACGACCTGGCGCGGGCGCTGCGAGCCCTGCTCGGTGACGACGGGGTGGACAGCGTGCTCGTCGTCTGCGCGCCGGCGCCCCGTCAGTCAACTGCCGACCTGGTGCGCGCCGTGGCGGCGGCGCGGTCCGACTGCCCGCGCAAGACGCTGCTGGCCTGCGTCTTCGGCCCCCACCCGACGACCATCTCCCCGGGTGCGGCAGCGGAGGTGCCGGTGTTCGACTTCCCGGATGCAGCCGCATACGCGCTCGGGCGGGTGTGGCGGTACGCCCGGTGGGGGCGGGCCCCCGAGGGCGAGGTGGTCGTCCCGCCGGGAGCCGACCCGGCGGCGGGCCGGGCCCGGGCGGCGGCGGCCCTGGCCGAGGGTGGGACGGAGCCCGGTGGCCGGTGGCTGCCGACCGATGTCGCCGTCGACATCCTCACCGCCGCCGGCCTGCTGATCGTGCCGTCGCGGTTGGCGCGGGACGATCAGCAGGCGCTCGCCGCCGCCGGCGACCTCGGCTACCCGGTAGCGGTCAAGTCGGCGGCGCGGAGCCGCTCGGCCAAGACCGAGGCCGGCGGGATCGCCCTGGACGTCCACGACCCGGCCGAGCTGCGGGCGACGCTGGACGGCATGGGCGGGGCGCTCGGGGAGGCGCTCTGGCCCGTCGTCGTCCAGCCGATGGTCCCGCCCGGCGTCGACGTGGCCGTGATGGTGGCCCAGAGCGAGATCGTGGGGCCGGTCGTCACGCTGGGCGCCGGTGGGGTGGCCACCGACCTGTCGGCCACCCAGGTCCACGTGCTCCCGCTCACCGACCGCGCCGCCGGCCGGTTCGTGGCGTCATCGCCGCTGGCCCCCGTGCTCGACGATGCCGCGCGCCGCGGCCTCGAGGACGTGCTCCTGCGGGTGGCGGCCTTGATCGAGGCGGCCCCGGAGGTGGTGGCACTGGAGCTCAACCCGGTGATCGTGTCGCCGTCCGGACCAGCGGCGGCGGACGTCCGGCTGCGCGTCGCGCCCATCGAACGCGACCCGCTGCCCCCGGTCCGCCGGCTCTGACCGGTCCCAACCCGCTCCGGCGTTCGGATGCGCCGGAATCCGTCGGCTTCGAACGCCGGTTCGGCTCAGCGGGGCTCAGCGGGGCTCGCGGGGGAGCCCGAGCGTGCGCTCGCCCAGGATGTTGCGCAGGATCTGGCTCGTTCCGCCCATGATCGTGTAGGCGGGGGCGTAGCAGAGGTTGCGGCTCACCCGGCGGGCCAGGACATGCATGCCGCTGCCGTCCCCGGACTCGGCGAGCAGGGCCCAGGGCCCCAGCACCCGGCCGCAGAACGCGGCGATGCGCTGCTCGAGCTCGGTGCAGAACGTCTTGGTGGCCGCGGAGAACTGCCGCGGTGTCTGGCCGAGCGTCTCGCGGAGCACGAGCAGGCGCCCGATCCGGTAGCCGGACTCGATGGCGGCCATCTCCTGGCGGACCAGCGGATCGGTGGCGTCGGCCCAGGGGCGCACGTCCTCGTAGAGCCGGCGGTTGGAGACGAGCCGGTCGATGCCGCCCCGCTCGTGCTCCATCTGCCGCATGACCTGGCGGAACGAGCCGTTGAGCTCGCCGACGAGGTGAGCGCCGGGCACCCGCACGTCCTCGAAGTAGACCTCGCAGAAGTGCCGGCTGCGGGTCATGTCGACGATCGGCCGGACCGACACCCCGGGCGACCGCATGTCCACCACGAGCTCCGAGAGGCCCTCGTGCGGCTTGGCGTCCGGGTCCGTGCGGGCGATCAGGTAGCACCAGTCGGCGTCGGCGGCACCCGAGGTCCAGATCTTCTGGCCGTTGACCACCCACTCGTCGCCGTCGCGCTCGGCCCGGGTCCGGATGCCCGCCACGTTGGAGCCGGCGTCGGGCTCGCTCATGCCGATGCACCACATCGACGTGCCGGCGACGATCCCGGGGAGCCAGCGCGCCCGCTGCTCGTCCGTGCCGAACTGCAGCAGGCTCGGCCCCATCTGCCGATCGGCGAACCAGGCCGCAGCGACGGGCGCGCCCGTGCTGATCAGCGCCTCGAACACCACGAAGCGCTCGAGGGGGCTACGGCCGCCACCCCCCTGGTCGACCGGCCAGGTCATGCCCAGCCAGCCCCTGGCGCCGAGCTCCCGGGCAAAGGCGCGGTCGTGCCCGACGATCCAGCTGTCGTCGGGCACATCGGCTCGCTCCGAGGCCTCGCGGCCGACCTTCAGCGCCTCCTCGCGCAGCGCCTGCATGTCGCAGGACAGGGCGAAGTCCATCAGAGGCCGAGCGGATGGGCCCGCAGATGGGCACGGAACCGCACGGGATCTGCGGCGTGAGCCCGGGCCCCACAGCTCGGCCTCCGGCAGCGCTGACCACGGTGCGCCAAGACGACGTTCCTATCCGCTCGAGTGCTTACGCGGCGACGGTACTCAGTACCGTCGGCGGGATGGACATCCGGCCCGTGCGACCCCACGAGCACGACGCGTTGGGCGAGCTGACGGTCGCCGCCTACGCCGCCATCGACCCGGCGGTCGTCGACGGGGACGGCTACGCCGGGGAGCTGCGCGACGTGGCCGGCCGGGTCGCCGACGCCGAGGTGCTCGTAGCGGTCGACGACGCCGGGACCGTGCTCGGCGGGGTCACCTACGTCCCGGGGCCCGACTCGGCCTGGGCCGAGTTCAGCGAGCCCGACGGGGCGGGCATCCGCATGCTGGCGGTGGCGCCGGGGGCACGAGGGCGGGGGGTCGGCGAGGCGCTCAGCCGGGCGTGCGTCGATCGGGCCCGGGCCGCCGGCCGCGGCCAGATCCTGCTCCACTCGACCGACCGGATGGCCGCCGCCCACCGGCTGTACCAGCGCCTGGGCTTCGCCCGGGACGGGTCGCTCGACTGGGAGCCGGTGCCGGGCTTCTGGCTGCGCGGGTTCCGCCTGCGGCTCGACTGATCGGAGCTTGCGGCGGCGGCTGGGGCGGTCGTGGCCACCCCAGCGCCGCAGGTCGGGTGGCGGGGCCGGCTACAGGCCCAGCCGGTCGACGACCTCGACACCCGGGAGCCCGGTCAGCCACGGCCCCGGTAGCGCAAGCTTGGAGCGGCGCAGGCCGCTGCCGACGATCACCTCCGGCGTGTCGATGACCGCGCGGTCGACCAGCAGCGGCCAGTCGGGCGGGAGGCCGATCGGCGTGATGCCCCCGGACTCCATGCCGGTCCCGGCAACCGCCAGGTCCATGGGCGCGAACGATGCCTTGCGGGCATCGATGCGCCGGCGCACCAGGTTGTTGACGTCGGCGCGGGTGGTGGCGAGCACGACCACGGCGGCCAGCCGGGTCTCGCCCGACCGCTTGCCCGCCACCACCACGCAGTTGGCGGACACATCGAGCGTCACGTCGTACGCGTCGCAGAAGGCGGCGGTGTCGGCCAGCTCGGGGTCGATCGGCGCCACCATCACGTCGGCGAGGTCGCTGGGGCCCCGGTCGAGGGCGGCGGCCACGGGGGCGGCGAGCAGGTCGCGTCGGGTGGGTGCGGGGACCCAGGGCAGCGTTCCGAGCATCAAGAGCCGAGCGGATGGGCAGGCAGGTGGGCACCGAACAGTACGGGATTTGCCGCGGAAGCCCCAGCCACGTCTGCTACGTGGGACATTCTGTCGCCATGCTCGACGAACCGTTGGTGCCACGGCCCGATCGGGGACGCGTCTTCCGATCGGGGCGGCGCGTGCGGCTGTCCGACGCCGATCCGACGGGGCGCCTGCGGCTCGACGCCTGCGCGCGCTACCTGCAGGACATCGGCAACGACGACACGGCCGACTGTGGCATCGACGACGCCCGCACGACCTGGGTGGTGCGTCGGGCCGTGATAGACGTCCATCGGCCGCCCCGCTGGCGGGAGTGGATCGACCTCGACACGTGGTGCGCCGGACTAGGTGGGCGCTGGGCCGAGCGCCGGCTGTCGATGGTGGGCCAGCGCGGCGGACGGATCGAGGTCGCCACCCTGTGGATCCACATCGACGTGGCCACCGGCGCCCCCGTGCGGCTGCCGCCTGCGTTCCATGAGGTCTACGCGGAGGCGGCGGGAGGTCGCCGCGTGTCGAGTCGGCTGTGGCTCGGCAATCCCCCGGTCGGCGCCGCGGCCGAACGGTGGACGCTGCGCGCCGTCGACATCGACCTGCTCGGTCACGTCAACAACGCCGCGTACTGGGCTGCCATCGAGGAGCAGGTGGAGCCGGGCACGGCCTTCGCCCATCGGCTGCTGAGCCGACCTCACCGGGCCGTGATGGAGTACGGCCCCGGCATCGCGCGGGGGGACGCGGTCGAGCTCCTGGTCGACGAGGCCGACAACCACCTCACGGTGTGGTTCACCGTGCGCGACGCCGTGCAGGCCAGCGCCACCATCGTTCCGTTGCCGGCCGACCGCCCGCCAACACCATGAACTTGCCGCATTTGGCGCTGCCATGGCGTCGTTAAGTGCGGCAAGTTCGGTTCGGGGTTCGGGGCGCGGCCGGGCGGGCCGGGCGCCCGGTTAGTCCGACAGCAGGACGATCTTGCCGAGCTTGCCGCCGGCGGCGAACCGGTCGTACGCGGCCTCGGCGTCGGACATCGGGAACGTGGCGGCGATCGGCACGGTCACCGCGCCGCGGGCCAGGAGCGGCAGGACGTGGCGCTCGACGCGGCGGGCCGCCTGGGCCTTGTCCTCCAGGGGACGGGGCCGCAGGAGCGAGCCGTGGATCCGGGCCTGCTTGCCCATCACCGCGAGCAGGTTGAGCTCGGCGGTGAACCCCGCACCCACGCCGATGACCGAGATCCGCCCGCCGGTCGCCAGCGCATCGAGATTGGCGGGCATGTTCACCGCCCCCACCAGCTCGAGGATCACGTCGAAGGGCCCCGCGCCCACGAACGCCTCGGGGTCCACCACGGTGGCGCCCAACGCCGCGACGCCCCCGCGCCGCGCCTCGTTCCGCACGGTCGCGACCACCTCGCTCCCGGCCGCCACCGCCAGCTCGACCGCGGCGGTGCCCACGCCCCCCGCCGCGCCGTGGACGCAGACCCGCTCGCCCATGCCGAGGCCGCACTGGGTGAACAACGCGTCGTGGGCCGTCGTGTAGTTCTCGGGGAACCCACCGGCCTGGGCCCACGTCATGCCGTCCGGCACCGGTAGCGCGAGCCGCTCGGGAACCACGGCGAGCTCCGCCTGGCCGGCTCCGGGGACGACCGCCATCACGCGGTCGCCCACCCCGAACCGGCGCACGCCCGGGCCGCAGGCCGCCACCTCACCGGCGAGCTCGAGGCCGGGCAGCTCGGGCGGGGTGGTCCCGGGTGGGGGCGCGTACATGCCGTCCCGCTGCATCAGGTCGCCCCGGCAGATCCCCGCGGCCCGAACCCGGACCAGGAGCTCGGCCGTGCCGGGCTCGGGGTCGGGACGGGGGAGCCAGGCGAGGCCGCCGTCGGCGATGGTGACCGCGTGCATCCGTGCGACGTGGGCCAGGACCGGGAACCTGGGCCTCAGTCCCGCTGGCCCATCGGCGGGTAGGCACGCTCGGGCGCGCCCACGTAGAGCTGGCGGGGACGGGCGATCTTCTGGTCCTGCTCCAGCAGCTCGACCCAGTGGGCCAGCCAGCCCGACGTCCGGGGGATGGCGAAGAGCACCGTGAACATCTCCACCGGGAACCCCATCGCCTGGTAGATGAGGCCCGAGTAGAAGTCGACGTTCGGATAGAGCCGGCGCGAGGTGAAGTACTCGTCGCTCAGGGCGACGTCTTCGAGCTTCAGGGCGATGTCGAGCAGCGGGTTGCGGCCGGTGATGGCGAACACCTCGTCGGCCGTTTCCTTGATGATCTTCGCGCGGGGGTCGTAGTTCTTGTACACACGGTGGCCGAACCCCTGCAGCCTGACCTCGCCCCGCTTGACGCGCTGGACGTAGGCATCGACCTCGTCGATGCTGCCGATCTGCTTGAGCATGGCGATGACGGCCTCGTTGGCGCCGCCGTGCCGGGGGCCGTAGAGGGCGGCGGCCGCGCCGGCCACGCAGCTGTAGGGGTCGGCGTGGGCGGACGCGATCGTGCGCATCGCGGTCGTGCCGCAGTTCTGCTCGTGGTCGGCGTGCAGGATGAACAGGACGTCGAGCGCCCTCGCCAGGGCTGGGTTGGCGTCGTAGCGGGGCTCGGCAACCTTCCAGAGCATCGACAGGAAGTTGGCGGCGAAGGCCAGCGAGTTGTCCGGGTAGACGAAGGGCATGCCGACGCTGAACCGGTGACAGGCGGCGGCGAGGGTCGGCATCTTGGCGATCAGCCGGACGATCTGCTTCAGGCGGTTCTCCGGATCGTGGATGTCCTTGGCGTCGAGGTAGAAGGTCGAGAGCGCCGCGACCGCCGAGACGAGCATCCCCATGGGATGGGCGTCGTAGTGGAAGCCCTCGAGGAACCGCTTGCGCACGTTCTCGTGGATGAACGTGTGGTAGGTGATGTCGTGCACCCAGCGGTCGTACTCGTCCTGGGTCGGCAGCTCGCCGTGGATCAGCAGGTAGGCGACCTCCAGGTACGTGGAGCTCTCGGCCAGCTGCTCGATGGGGTAGCCGCGGTAGCGCAGGATCCCTGCGTCGCCGTCGATCTCGGTGACCGCGCTGCGGGTGCACGCCGTCGTCATGAACGCCTCGTCGTAGAACCAGATGTTGGGGAGGAGCTTGCGCCAGGGGCCGGCGTCGATGCCGCCCTCGGAGATCGGGATCTCGACGGATTCGCCCGTGCGGTTGTCCGTGATCGTGATGCTCTCGGGCACGGTGCGCTCCTTGATGTGAATGCTTCCTCGCGGCCGAGGCTACTGCCGGGTGGTCGACGTCACGAGGGCTCGGCCCGGTCCCCGGCGGCCAGGATGGGCCGGACTCCCTCCTGGTCGGCGGCCTCGACCAGCCCGCGAATGGCCGCCCTCACCGCCCTCGCCGGGGCCGAGGGTCGGCCCCGCCGGGGCATGGCGATGCCGACCGAGCGCGGCGACAGGCCCCCCACGGCGATCCGCCGGCACGAGGTCTCGATCCAGCCCGAGGCCGCAGTCGCCGGCAGTATCGCGGCGCCGTAGCCCTGGAATGCCAGCCACGCCAGCAGGCCGACGCCGTCGATCTCCGCCTGGGCCCGCATCTCGATGCCGAGGCGCGACGCCTCGTGGTCGAGCTCGTCGCGGAACGGCGTCCCCCGGGGCTCGAGCAGGAGCTCGTGCTCGGCCAGGTCGGCGAGCTGGACGTGCTCGCGGGCGGCCAGGGGATGCCCGAACGGCACCGCCAGGACGCGCTGCTCGTCGAACAACGGCTCGGTGGTCAGCTCGTCGTCACCCAGCGGCAGGTTCACGACGGCCAGGTCGAGGGTACCGCTCACGACCTGGGGGACGAGCGACGTGGTCGTGGCGTCGACGATCACCACCCGGACGCGTGGATGGCGCTCGGCCATCGCCCGCAGGAGGTTGGGGAGCAGCCAGCGGCTCGCGGTCCCGATGCAGCCCAGGCGCACCTGGCCGGAGACCTCGTGGAGCATCGAGGCCACGTCGGATTGGAGCGACTCGAGCTCGTGGTGGACGCGCCGCGCCCGGTCGACCACCACCTCGCCCTCCTCGGTGAGCGCACCGTTGGACCGGTCGACCAACGTCGTTCCCAGCTCGCGTTCGAGCCGCGCGATGTGGGTCGAGACGTTGGACTGGACGGTGTGCAGGCGCCGGGCCGCGGCCGAGAACGAGCCGGCATCGGCCACGGCGGTCAGAGCGGCGAGTTGGCGCAGGTCCATCACTGGCAATGATGGCAGCTATCGGCAACAACTGTTTGACGGTGCACCGCCTGCACTTGCACAATGCTGACTACAAGGGTGCCGTAGTCAGATCCCCCCTCTTGCTATGCCGCACCTGGAGGAGCCGACCGAGCCACCCGCGGTCGGCTCCTTGTCTTTCCCGGACGAGGCCTGCGGGGTGCGGCGCGGTACCTTGCTCGGCGTGCCGGCTGCCGCGTTCTTCGACCTCGATCGCACCCTGCTGCGGGGTGCCTCCGGCCCCGTGATCAGCGAGGCGTTGCGGGCGAGCGGCGTGCTCGCCGACCGCGGCGTCCCCGGCGAGGGCCTCCTGTACCAGGTGTTCGACCTCGTCGGGGAGACGCGACCCTCGATGATGCTCACCCGGATGGCGGCCCGGTTCGCCAAGGGCTGGCATCGGGACCTGGTCCAGGCGGCCGGCGAAAAGGCTGCCGAGCAGCTGGCCGGGTCGGTGCAGCCGTTCGCAGGCCCCCTCATCGACGACCATCGCGCTGCCGGCCGCCGGCTGGTGCTGGCGACGACGACGCCGGACGACATGATCCGGCCGCTGGCCGACCGGCTGGGCTTCGACGACGTGGTCGCCACCCGCTACGGCGTGGACGGCGACGGTCGCTACGACGGCACCATCGACGGCGAGTTCGTGTGGGGCCGGGGCAAGCTCCGGGCCGTGCGCGACTGGGCAGAGCGCCGGCGGGTCGACCTCGGCGACAGCTGGGCCTACAGCGACAGCTACTACGACGCCCCCCTCCTGGGTGCGGTCGGTCATCCCGTCGCGGTCAACCCCGACCCCCGGATGCTGGGCGTGGCGCTGGTCCGCCGCTGGCCAGTCGTCCACCTCGACGTCCCTGCCGGCGTGCCCAAGCTGCCCCTGCTCGGCATCGAGCCGCAGCGACTGTTCCAGATGCTGGCGCGGCCCGAGCTGCTGCCATGGGTGCGCTTCGACATCGGCGGCCTCGAGGGCATCCCGGCGGCGGGACCGGCCATCCTCGCGGCCAACCACCGCAGCTACTTCGACCCGTTGGCGCTGGGCATGGCGCTGGCCCGCCGGGAGCGGGCGGTGCGCTTCCTGGGCAAGCGCGAGGTCTTCGACGCCCCGGTGGTCGGCTCGCTGGTCCGGGCCCTGGGCGGCATCCGGGTGGAGCGCTCGACCGGGTCGGACCGGCCGTTGGTCGAGGCGGCGGCGGCCCTCGCTGCGGGGGAGCTGGTGGCGATCCTCCCCCAGGGGACCATCCCTCGTGGCCCGGCATTCTTCGACCCCGAGCTGAGGGGGCGCTGGGGCGCCGCCCGGCTGGCGGCGGAGACGCGGGTCCCGGTGGTGCCCATCGGGCTTTGGGGCACGGAGAAGGTATGGCCCCGGTCCGAGCGCCTGCCCCGCATCTGGAACATCACGAGCCCGCCGACGGTCACGATCAGGGTCGGCGACCCCGTCGACCTGAAGTACCGCTCGGCACAGGCCGACACCCGCCGGATCATGGCCGCCATCGTCGCCCTGCTCCCTGCCGAGGCCAGGCGCCGCCACGAGCCGACCGACGAGGAGCTCGCCCGCACCTATCCGGCCGGTCACGACGCGGCCTAGCGGGCCTCCCGGGACGCTCAGCTGGGCACGGGGCGACGGACCCACCGGCCCCGCCCCAGCCTCTTGGCCTCCCTGAGCGCGCGGTCGGCCCAGGCCATCACCCCCTCGGCCGGCTGGCCGGGTCCCAGCTCGGTGACCCCGATGCTGGCACCGACCTCGACGCCCCTGGTGCCGTTGCCGAGCGGGACATCGACTGGGCGGCGGATCACGTCGAGCAGCCGGTCGGCCACCCGCTCCGCGTCGTCGGCGTGCGTGAGCCGCTCGCACAGCACCGCGAACTCGTCGCCACCGATGCGGGCCACGAGGTCGCCCGGGCGCACGGCGGCGGCGAGGCGACCGGCGATCTCCGCCAGCACCTGGTCGCCTGCGGGATGCCCATGGTCGTCGTTCACGGGCTTGAAGTGGTCGAGGTCGATGAAGAGCACGGCCGACCCTCCGGCGCCGCCCCTGCCCACCTCGTGGAGGCGGTCGAGGAACACCTTCCGGTTGGCGACACCGGTGAGCGTGTCGTGGGTGGCCGCGTACTCGAGTGCCCGATGGCTGCGATCCCATTGCAACGTGAGGCGCAGCAGCTTGCCGGTGCGCTGGACCGCGTTCCAGCTGAACGGCGACGGGGGCCCGGCAAGGGGCCGCCAGATCACGAAGGCCGCGACCGGCTGGGGCTCGCCGGGTACGGCCACCGGGTGCACCCAGCACGACTCGAACCCCGCGGCACGCGCCTGCGACGCCAGCGCTGGTGGGAGGCCGTCGGCCGATGAGATCTGGACATCCTCGCCGGACTCCAGAGCCACCGCCCACGGCGTGTCCGCCTCGGGGAGCAGCAGGTCGACGGCGCTGCCGGTCGCCACCCGGAAGCGCGGGCTCTGCCACCGGTCACACACCGCCACCGAGCTGTAGGGGATCGCCTGCTCGATGGCGGCGCTCAGGTGCACGAGCACGTCGGGCAGGCCAGCGTCCTCGGCCATCGCCTCCAGCGCCCGGTCGAGCGCCCGCTGGTAGCCGGCGCGCTGCGCGAACACGATGTGCCAGGGGAGCCCCGTCAGCCTGGCGGGGGCGCCGATCAGCTCGACCGGCGTCCATGATCCGTCCTTGCGCAACAGCTCGGCCGGCACGCCGGCACCGGCGCGGGGATAGCCCTCGGGCACCTCGTCGAGGACCGCCAGGCCCTCGACCGCGTCGTGCAGCGACGCCGGGCTGACGATCTCGTCCAGGCGCTTGGCCGTGAACTCCTGCGGGGTCCAGCCCAGCAGCTCCTCGATCGAGGCGCCGACCCATTCGAAGGTCCCGTCCCTGCCGATGATGCAGAAGGGGTTGACCGCGGTGTCGGCCAGGGCGCGAAAGACCTCTGGCGAGGGCTCGCGGGTCTCGATCAGCTCGATGCGGTTGCCGAAGGGATCGTCCACGTGGACCCGCCGGCGCCCGTCGACGTCCTCCGCCGTGCGGACGTCGACACCTGCCGCCGCGAACTCCGTCAACAGGGGATCGAGTTGATCGACCTTCAGCGCGGGATGGGCCTTGCGGGCCGGATGGAACGGTTCCTCGACTCCGAGATGCAGCTGGACCATGCGGCTGGTGAACCAGCAGCCACCCCGGGCCGCCAGCTCCGCCGGCTTGGGGATCCGTTCGAATCCGAGCAGGGCGCCGTAGAACCCTTCCGCCTGCTCCTCGGCCCGGGGGCCCGCCGGCATCGCGAGCTGCACGTGATCAATGCCGAGGTACGTGGGACGGACCTGGTCGTCCCCGGGTGGCGCCATCACAGGATCATGACACCATCGTCGCGGTGGTGACGGATCGAGATTCGTCTGACCGGATCGGCGCCGGCCCCCTTGCGCGGTCCATCAGGGGTAGACAAGCGTATGACAAGTGCGCCAGGTCCGTTACCGCGCGATCGCCGACGAGCTGCGCGGACGGGTCGAGTCCGGCGAGCTGCGGCCGGGCCGCCTGCTGCCGAGCGAGAGCGAGCTCTCGCGTGCGCACGCGGTGAGCCGGGTCACGGTGCGCAAGGCGCTCGACCTGCTGCGCGAGGAGGGTCTGATCGACGCCCGCCAGGGTTTCGGCTGGTTCGTGTCCACCGATCCGGTCCGCCAGGTGCTGGGGCGACTCGGCACGATCGAGGACCAGCTGGGGAAGCTCGGGCTGAGCTCCGAGCGGCGCGTGGTCGGCTTTGGCTTCGTCGTGCCCCCCTCCCGGGTGCGCCAGGTGCTCGGAGTCGAGGCCGTGTTGGAGGTTCGGCGGGGCAACCTCTCCAACCGCCCCCCCCTCCCCCGCGTAACGGGCCGGTGCCCC
>Ga0081538_10001498_pt1 | contig 23968 bp, 27 predicted proteins | sample TabmetS5T2R1_FD_71022 | JGI IMG/M metagenome (GOLD analysis project Ga0081538, IMG submission 71022) | Tabebuia heterophylla rhizosphere microbial communities from the University of Puerto Rico - S5T2R1 | ecosystem: Host-associated > Plants > Roots > Rhizosphere ... | reverse complement strand
GGGGGCGGGCGGGCCCCCCCGGGTGGCCGTCCCGCTCGCGGGGCCCGCCCCCCCCCCCGCCCGCGCCCAGCCCCTGGTGGCTGGCCACATGGGCCAGCAGCACCTTCCCGGTCACGTCCCCGATCGCGTGCACGCCGGCCACGTTGGTCCGCAGCCGGTCGTCGACCTCGACCCAGCCCCGCTCGTTGGTCGCCACCCCCGCCCGCTCCAGGTCGAGCCCCTCGGTGTTGGGCCGGCGGCCGACCCCGACCAGGACCACGTCGGTCTCGACCTGCTCGGCGCGCTGGCCGTCCGGGTCGGTGATCGTGACCTGGAGGCCGCCGGCGACCTGGGTGATCTCTGCGACCGTCCGGCTGGTCTGGACCTTGATCCCCCGCCTCGTGAAGGAGCGGGCCAGGGTCTTGCCCATGTCCTCGTCCTCGGCCGGCAGCAGGGTCGACAGCAGCTCGACCATGGTGACCTCGGACCCGAAGGCGTTGAACATGGTCGCCCATTCGGCCCCGACGGCGCTGGCCCCGATGACCACGATCCGCCTCGGCACCTCGCCGAGCAGGAAGGCGCCGTCGGAGGTCACCACACCGGGCAGGTCGATCCCGGGGATGGGCAGCAGCACCGGGGTCGAGCCGGTGGCCACGATCAGGTTGCGCCCTTCCAGGCTCGCCTGGGGCCGGCCGTCGGGCGCCGGGGAAGCGTTGTAGAGCGGCCCGCCCGCCCCCAGGCGGGCCTCCCCGACCGGCACGACCTCGACGGCGGTGGGCCCGGTGAACCGGGCGTGCCCGTTGACCACCGTGACCCCGTTGGCCCTGAGCAGGCTGACCACCCCGTCGGTGAGGGTCTTGGTGGCCCGCTCCTTGCGCTTGACCACCGCCGAGTAGTCCAGCCGGACGTTGTCGGCCAGGACGCCGTACTCGGCGCTGTGCTGCATCGTCTCCAGGACCTCGGCCGAGCGGAGCATGGCCTTGGTCGGGATGCAGCCCCAGTTCAGGCAGACCCCGCCGGGACGCTCCTTCTCGACCAGCGCCGTCTTCAGCCCGAGCTGGGCGGCGCGGATGGCCGCCGGATACCCGCCCGGGCCGCCGCCGACGACCACCACGTCGAACGTCTCCGGCATGCGACCACCTCCCTACGAGGGAATGGGAGAGGACCGGCGCCGGTCCCGTCCAATCCAAAAAAGCAAGCGATGCATACCCGCATTGGATTCGACACGCTCGGTGGCGCCTCTGCATATTGCTGCTGAGTACCTCCTGGCGGGAGAGGGGCACGCTGATGCCGACTGGAACTCCCCAACATGTCCGGAACGGAGCGCGCTGGGAGGACGCCTACGCGCGCTGCCGCTCGGTCGCACCGGAAGCCTTCGAGCAGGACCGAGTCCTCAACCTCTGGAACGGGGAGTGGCACGCGGCCGGGGACCCGGCCGAGGCCACCAGCCCCGTTGACGGCCAGCCGATCGCCGGGCCGCCGATGCTCCGGCTGGAGGACGCCCTCGAGGCGGTGGCCGCCGCCAATGCCGAGCATCAGGACTGGACCAACGTCGACCTGGATGAGCGGCGGGCCCGGGTCGCCCGTTGCGTCGACCAGCTCGAGGAGTACCGCGAGCTGCTCGCCCTGCTGCTGGTCTGGGAGATCGGCAAGCCCTGGCGCCAGGCAATGACCTCGGTCGACCGCGCCATCGGCGGCGTGCGCTGGTACCTGGACGAGATCGAGCCGATGGTGGCCGGCCGCCGGCCGCTGGCCGGCCCGGTCTCCAACATCGCCTCCTGGAACTACCCCCTGAGCGTGCTCGTCCACGCCATGCTGATCCAGCTCCTGGCCGGCGACGCGGTGATCGCCAAGACCCCGACCGACGGCGGCCTGTGCGCCCTCACCCTGTCGGCGGCGTTCATGCGCCGCTGCGACCTCCCCGTCACCCTCCTCAGCGGCTCGGGCTCGCGGCTGTCCCCGGCCCTGGTGCTGAGCGACGAGATTGGCTGCCTGGCCTTCGTGGGTGGCCGGGACGCCGGCGGCCAGATCGCCAGCCAGCTGGTCCAGACCGATAAGCGCCACATGCTGGAGCAGGAGGGCCTCAACGCCTGGGGGATCTGGGACTTCAGCGACTGGGACACCCTGGCCGGCCACCTCCGGAAGGGCTTCGAGTACGGCAAGCAGCGCTGCACCGCCTACCCCCGCTACGTGGTTCAGCGGACGCTGTTCGACCAGTTCCTGACGATGTACCTGGAGGTCGTCCGGTCGCTCACCTTCGGCCACCCGCTGGCCGTGGTCGACCCCGACGACGAGCCGCCCGACCTGGACTTCGGGCCGCTCATCAACGCGGCCAAGGTGGACGAGCTCAGGCAGGAGATCGACTTGGCCATCCAGATGGCCGCCACCCCCCTGTACCGGAGCTCGCTGGAGGACGGCTGGTTCCTGCCCGGCCAGGACACCTCGGCCTACCTGCCGCCGGTGGCCCTGCTCGACCCGCCGGGGGCCAGCGCCCTCGGCCACGCCGAGCCGTTCGGCCCGGTGGACACGGTCGTGCTGGTCGACTCCCCGGCCGAGCTGGTAGCCGAGATGAACGCCTCCAACGGCTGCCTGGTCGCCTCCCTGGCCTGCGACGACGAGCAGCAGGCGCGGCAGTTCGCGGCCGAGGTCCACGCGTTCAAGATCGGCATCAACAAGCCCCGCTCCCGCGGGGACAAGGAGGAACCGTTCGGGGGCCGGGGGCCGTCCTGGAAGGGCGCCTTCGTCGGCGGCGAGTTCCTGGTCCACGCCGTCACCCAGGGCCCGCCGGGCGAGCACCTGTTCGGGAACTTCCCCGACTACCAGCGCTACCCGCCGGTCTGAGCGATCGGAACGCGCTGGTCACCAGCTCGGGGCTCTCGGTCAGGACCAGCAGCCAGTGGCTCGTCCGCTCGGCGTTGGTGGGGATCCCGCCAGTGCTCGAACAGGTCGGCGGCGTCGAGCCGCAGCAGCGCGTCGTCGCCGTCCACCGGCGCTGGAACAGCGCGTGCAGCGGCGGGACCGTCAGCGGCCGGGAGTCGGCCGGGGATCGTGAAGACATGGATGGACCGGCCCTTTGCGCAGCGGCGCTCATCCCGCCGACCGAGCGCCGGCCTGTCAGTGCCGGCCGTCAGGCGCGACGCGGCACCGGCTGGAGGTGGCCGACGAGCCAGTCCCGGGCCAGGCGGGCCACCTGCTCCAGGGCGCCTGGTTCCTCGAACAGGTGGGTCGCCCCGGGGACGATCTCGAGGCTGGTCTCGCCGCACAGCTCCTGCATCGCCCGGCGGTTGAGGTCCAGGACCGTCCGGTCCCGCTCCCCCACGATCAGCAGGACGGGCTGGCGGACCAGCCGCAGCAGCCCGCCGGCGAGGTCCGGCCGCCCCCCTCGGGACACGACCGCCTCGACCGAGGCCGGCCGCGCCGTGGCCGCGACCAGCGCCGCCGCCGCCCCGGTGCTGGCCCCGAACAGCCCGATGCCGAGGTCGGCGGTCTGCTCCTGCTCGACCAGCCAGTCGGTCAGGGCCGCGACCCGCCGGGCGAGCAGGCCGATGTCGAACCGCAGGTGGCCGGTCCGGGCGTCGGCCCGCTCCTCCTCCACCGTCAGCAGGTCGGCCAGCACGGTGGCCAGCCCGGCGCTCTGGAGCTCGGCCGCGACGGCCCGGTTCCGCGGGCTGTGGCGGCCGCTGCCGCTGCCGTGGGCGAACAGCACCACCCCGACCGCCGGGTCGGGCACCGCCACGTCGGCCGCCAGGGTGACGCCCGCGGCCGGGATCTGGAGGCTCTGGCTGACGACGGACATGGCGGCGGCCTCCTTCGCGCCTGCGGCGTCACACGCCGACAGCATAGGTCTCGGGCACCTCGCCGCGCTCCCACCCGGCGGTGCGCTCGAGCGACTCCAGCACCCGGGCCTGGTCCAGGTGGATGACGGCGTCGAATCCAGACGCGGCGGCGGCGCGGACCAGGAGCTGCTCGCTCCCGACCTCGTGGAACAGCTTCTCGACCTGGGGGCGCCCGGGTGGTGCACCATGGTGGGACAACCGTGGGGGATGGGCATGACCGAGGACGGACGCCGGGCGCCGCTGCGGTTCGCGACCTTCCTGGCCCCCAACATGCTGCCCGTCTACCGGTTCCTGGCCGACCGGATCGGCCGGCGGCTGGGCGGCCGGGTCGAGCTGGTCGTGGGCCGCTCCTTCGACCAGTTCGAGCAGGGCGAGGCCGACCTCGGGGTGATCTGCGGGCTGCCCTATGTCTGGCTGGCCGAGCGGCGGCCGCCGGCGGTGGAGCCGCTGGCCGCCCCGGTCCTGACCGGCCCCCGCTACGCCGGCCGCCCCGTGTACTACTCCGATGTGATCGTCCGCCATGACAGCCCGATCACCCGCCCGGAGGACCTGGCGGGCCGCTCCTGGGCCTTCAACGAGCCGGCGTCCCATTCCGGCCACACCGTCACCCTCTACAGCCTGGTCGCCATGGGCGCCCGGCCCGGCTTCCTCGGCCCGGTGGTCGAGGCCGGCTTCCACCAGCGGGCCATCCGCCTGGTCGCCGACGGCGCGGTCGACGCCGCCGCCATCGACTCCCAGGTCCTGGGCATCGAGCTCCGCGACCACCCACGGCTGGCCGAGGGGCTGCGGGTCATCGGCGCCTTCGGGCCGTCGACCATCCAGCCGGTGGTGGCGGCCAGCCACCTGCCCACCCGGCTCAAGCACCAGGCCCGGGAGGTCCTGGTCGGGCTGGCCCGCGACCCGGCCGCCCGGCCGATGCTCGACTACGGGCTCATCGACCGGTTCGCCCCGGTCGGCGACGCCGCCTACAACGACATCCGGGCGATGCTGGCCACCATCGAGGCAGCCGGCTGGACCAGCCTCACCCAGACGGCGGACTAGTCTGGCTTTTCGATCGAGCTTGGTTTGCCTCCCGCCTTGCCCGGTTATTGACACCGCGTTGGACGAATGCGCAGAGTCCGCTCGGCCGAGCGGCTCGGCGCATGGTGAGTGACGTCGACTGAGGAGGCAGCCTCGTGCTCATTCTCGGATTGGTCCTGCTTCTGCTGGGATGGCTCACCGGCATCGGGATCCTGACCACGCTCGGGATCATCCTGCTGGTGATCGGCGCCGTCCTGTGGATCCTCGGATCGACGGGCCGCCCGGTCGGCGGCCGCCGCTACTGGTACTGACCCTCGTCCAAGGGCCAGCTCATCCCAGTCGCAGGTGGTGCTGTTCGGCCAGGGTTGGGATGGTGGTGAAGTCGATGTCGAGCTGGTAGCGGGCGACGACCTGGTCGATGGCGGATCGAACTCGCCGCCACCGACAGCCCCCGCTGACAGCTGGGCCTCGGTCGTGGCCTAGCGACGCTGCAGGATTCCGCGGACGAAGGCGGCCTGGCCGGCGTGCTGGAGGTCGTCGGCGATCACGCTGACCAGCCGCACGCCCAGCGTCACCGGCGGGTCCCAGGAGCGGTCGACGATGCGGTCGAGGTCGGCGTCGCCGAGCCGTTCCACGTAGCGGATGGTCTGCTCGTGGACGGCGTCGTAGTAGCCGACCAGCAGCTCGCCGGAGTCCACCCGTACGGCCGCGACCTCGGCGGTCCGGTGCCCGTAGCCGGTGTCCCTGGAGCCGAAGGGCAGACCGAACCGCTCGGCCCAGCCTTGGGAGGTCCAGACCTGCTCGGTCCCGGCGACCTCGGCCACGTGGTCGTCCTGGATGCGGGTCAGGTGCCACACCAGCCAGGCGATGGAGTTGGCGTCGGGGCCGGCACGGAAGCTCAGCTGGTCGGCCGTCAGGCCGGCGACCGCCCGGTGGATGATCTCACGGATCCGGCCAACGGCGTCGACGAGCAGCTCGGCGGTGGTCATGGGCGTCTCCCCGGTCGGTGGCGGGCCGGTTACGAGGCTGCCGGGTCGGCCGGCCGATAGCGGAGGAAGAGGAAGTCGTCCTGCTCGCAGACAGAGCAGAGCCGCAGGCCGGCCACCTCCGGCAGGGCCGGGCCGTCGAGTATCCGCTTGGCGCGGCCGCCGGCCAGCCGGGGCGACAGGGTCAGGCACAGCTCGTCGAGCAGTCCGGCCCGGGCCAGCTGGCCGTTGAGGGTCGGGCCGCCCTCGGCCAGCACCGCCCGCCAGCCACGCTCCCCCAGCGCGGCCAGGGCCGCCGCCAGGTCGACGTCCTGGTCCCCGGCGACGACCACGTCGGCCACCTCGGCGGCCCGGGCCAGCTGGTCCGCCGGCGCCCGGGCGACGGTGATCAGGGTCGGCCGGGCGATGGGGGCGGTGAAGAACGGCGCGTCCCAGTCGAGCCGGAGGCTGCGGGAGACCACGGCGATCGGTGTCCTGGACGGCCGGTAGCCCTCGGCCCGCACCGTCCCGGCGGCCACCAGGACCCCGTCGGCCAGCGACCGCAGCACCAGGAACAGCGCCTGGTCGGCTCGGCCGCCGAGCCCTCCGGAGACCCCGCCCACGGTGGTCGCCCCGTCGACGCTGGCGATCATGTTCAGCCGCAGCGCCGGCCGCCCTGTCGCAACCGGCAGGTCGCCGTACACCGCCATCGGGTCGACCGGGTCGACCGGGGTGGGAAGCAGCTGGCGCATTGGCGGACGGTACACCGCCCGGGCGAGTGACGGCGCTGCGCTTCGACCCGACCGGCTGCGGGAGCGAACGCGGTCCCGGCGCTGCAGGCCGGGTCAGGGGTGCAGCTTGACGGCGCTGGCGAAGCCGTAGCCGAGCGGCTGCTGGACGACGATGTGAAGGAACCCGAGCTGCTCCAGCTGCTGGGCCCGGCGCAGCGGGCCGACGTCGATGGGGCGGAGACCGCCGTCGGAGGTCAGCTGGGCGACCTTCCGCTTGGCGGCGTCGTCGTCCCCCCGGCGATCAGCACGTCCAGCGGCTGCCCGTCGACCTCCCCGGCGACCAGGGTGGGGGCGAAGGTGGTGTTGAACGCCTTGACCACCGGCGTCCCCTCGGGAACGAGCCCCTGGAGCTCCTCGGCCGAGGAGGTGCCGGGCGGGGTGGCCAGACCGTCCCAGGTCTGTGTGTCGACCGGGTTGGTGATGTCGACCACCACCTTGCCCACGAGCTGGTCGGCGTACTGGCGAGCCGCGTCCTTGATGCCGGGGTAGTAGACGGCGAACACGACCACCTCGCCGCCGAAGGGCGCGCCGGCCTCCAGGGCCGTGGCCGAGTTGCCAAGCTCCTCGGCGAGCTTCTGGGCATGGCTGGGATCGCGGGCGAGGATCTCGACCTGGTGGCCGCCGGCGACCGCGCGGGTGCCGATGCCGCGGCCCATGTTGCCGGCGCCGACGATGGTGACCTTCACGACGATCTCTCCTCTCTAGGCAGCCTGGAAGCTGCGCTTGGACAGGCCGATGAAGTAGCCCTCGATGGTGGTCTGGACCGGCCGCTCGGCGTCGGTCGCGGCCCCGAGGGTGACGAACAGCGGGGTGTAGTGCTCCACCGTCGGGTGGGCGTACCCCAGGCCGGGGGCCTTGCTGCGGAAGCTGGCCAGCGTGTCGACGTCGCCACGGGCGAGCGCGTCGGCCGCCCACTGGTCGAAGTCGGAGGACCAGGTCGGCACCTTGCCCTGTGTGACCATCTCCCGGGTGAGGAACGGCAGCCCGTGGGTCATGAACCCGGAGCCGATGACCAGGACGCCCTCGTGCCGTAGGGCCCGCAGGCGCCGGCCGATGTCGAGCAGGCGCGCCGGGTCATGGGTCGGCATGGACAGCTGCAGCACGGGCACGTCGGCGTCGGGGTACATGACCTTCAGCGGGACCCAGGCGCCGTGGTCGAGGCCGCGGCCGGTGTGCTGGTGCACCGGCTCGGTGTCCGGCATGGCCGCGGCCACTCTGGCCGCCAGGGCGCCGGCGTCCGGGGTCGCGTAGGTCATCTGGTAATAGCGGCGGTCGAAGCCGGCGAAGTCGTACACCAGCGGGGTCCCGGGGGCGCTGGCCGACAGTCTCAGGGGGGCCGACTCCCAGTGAGCGCTGACGATGAGGATCGCGGTGGGCCTGGGCAGGGCCTGGGCCCAGGCGAACAGCTCCTGGACCCAGTGGGCGTCGTCGAACAGGGGCGGCGCCCCGTGGCTCAGGTACAGCGCGGGCATCGGCCCGTCGGCCGGTGTCCAGGGCCGCCGCCCACGGGCCGCCGGGGCGGTGTCGCGCAGGAACGCGTCGAACGCGGCGCCAGCTGCCGGTGGTGCCTGCATGGTCATCCCTTCCGCCGGTCACGACTTCAAGCTTGAAGTATTTCTAGCACGGATGACTTCAAGCTTCAAGTACTCTACCCTGGCCGCATGGCAACCCACGGCAACGGTGACGGGACCTCCCCGCCACGGTGGCTGACCGCGGACGAGCGTGAGGCATGGCTCAGCGTCGTCCGGGTCGCCGGGCGGCTCCCGGCGATGCTGGACGCCCAGCTCGAGCGCGACGCCGGCCTGAACTTCTTCGAGTACACGGTCATGGCGATGCTGTCCGAGCAGCCCACCCGGACCCTGGGCATGAGCGAGCTGGCGATCCGGTCCAGCGCGTCGCTGTCGCGGCTGTCGAACGTCGTCAAGCGTCTCGAGCGCCAGGGCTACCTCCGCCGCCGGGCCGACCCCGACGACGGCCGCTGCACCCAGGCGGTCCTGACCGACGCCGGGATGGCCAAGGTGGTCGCGACCGCCCCCGATCACGTGGCCGCGGCCCGCCAGTTCGTCATCGACGCCGTCACCCCCTCTCAGCTCCGCCAGCTGCGGGCGGCCAACGACCGCATCCTGCGCCGGATCGATCCCGAGTCGGCGACCAGGCCTCCCGGTTAAGAGGTGTTCGCCTGGGGCCGGCTGTACGTGGAGGATGTCGACGACACCGGCCAGGACATCGACCAGGCCGTACGGCACATGGCCCGGGGCGCCCCCTAGGCCGCCACCGTCCCGGTCAGGGACCCCGGCGGGGAGGTCTTCGGCACGATGAGGGACGACAGCAGTTCGCCATGCAGGGAGACACCCATGGAGCTGGAGGCCATGCGGCCCGGTGACTGGCCGGTTGTGCGGGCCATCTATGAGGCCGGCATCGCCACCGGCAACGCCACCTTCGAGACCACCGCTCCCGACTGGCCGACCTGGGACGCCGCCCACCTGGCCGGCCACCGCCTGGTCGCCCGGGTCGACGGCCAGGTGGTGGGCTGGACCGCCCTGGCCCCGGTGTCGGACCGCTGCGCCTATGCCGGGGTGGCCGAGGACAGCATCTACGTCGCCCCCGAAGCCCAGGGCCACGGCATCGGTCGGGCCCTGCTGACCGCCGTGGTCGCCTCGGCCGAGCAGGCCGGCATCTGGACCGTCCAGACCGGCATCTTCCCCGAGAACCAGGCCAGCGTCCGCCTCCATGAGGCCTGCGGCTTCCGAGTCGTCGGCGTCCGCGAGCGCCTGGGGAAGCTCCACGGCCAGTGGCGGGACGTGGTCCTGCTGGAGCGCCGCAGCCCGGCCATCGCCTGACGACAGATTGACCTACAAGGAACTAGCCGATGACCGGGCCAATGTCTCACCGCGAGACCGCCGAGGACCGGGTCCCCGAGGTTCTGTTCGTCTGTGTCCACAACGCCGGGCGCAGCCAGATGGCCGCCGCCCTCCTCGACCACCACGCCAGGGGCACGGTCCGGGTCCGGTCGGCCGGGTCGGCGCCGGCCGACCGGCTCAACCCGGCGGTGGTCGCGGCCATGACCGAGTGGGGCGTCGACCTGTCCCGGGCGTTCCCCAAGCACCTCGCCGACGCCTCGGTCAGGGCCGCCGACGTGGTCGTCACCATGGGTTGCGGGGACGCCTGCCCGATCTACCCCGGCAAGCGCTACGAGGACTGGGAGCTCCAGGACCCGGCCGGCCAGCCGGTCGAAGTCGTGCGCCGCATCCGCGACGACATCGACGGCCGGGTTCGCCGGCTCCTGGACGAGCTCGTCCCCGGCGCCTCGGCGTAGGTCCCGGGACTGTCGCAGCGGGGGGCTATGGTTCTCCCCCATGGAGGGGATCACGGTGGGTGAGGACGGGGTCGCCCGCTGCTGGTGGGGAGCTGGCGACCCGCTGTACCGGCGCTACCACGACGAGGAGTGGGGGCGGCCGGTGGGCGAGGACCGGCGGCTGTTCGAGAAGCTGTCGCTGGAGGGGTTCCAGGCCGGGCTCAGCTGGCTCACCATCCTCCGCAAGCGGGAGCGGTTCCGGGAGGTGTTCGCCGGGTTCGACCCGGAGGCGGTGGCCCGCTTCGGCCCCCCGGAGGTGGACCGGCTGCTGGCCGACCCCGGCATCGTCCGCAACCGGGCCAAGATCGAGGCGATCATCAACAACGCTCGCCGCTACGCCGACCTGGCCGCCGAGTTCGGCAGCCTGGCCGCCTACGCCTGGCGGTACGAGCCCGGCCCCGAGGCCCGTCCCGCGGTCCTCGACCACGCCGCGCTCCTCCAGCTCGGCCAGAGCCCGGAGTCCAAGGCGATGAGCAGGGACCTGCGCCGCCGCGGCTGGTCGTTCGTGGGCCCGACCACCGTCTACGCCTTCATGGAGGCCATGGGGCTGGTCAACGACCACCTGGAGGGCTGTGACCGCCGCCTTCGGACCGAGCGGGAGCGGCAGGAGTTCCGGCGGCCCTCGGTCACCGCCGGTTAACGCCCGTCAGTGGCAGAACCCGGTGCCCGAGTCGGTGAAGCCGTGCCCGGGGATGGGCAGGAACTGCCAGTCGTAGCTGCTGGGCCGCAGCGTCAGCTTGAGCACGCCGAACGAGGTGTTCTGGAGCACCTGGCTGTAGGGACGGCGGGTCGCCGGGATGGAGGTGAAGAAGGCCCCTCCGGTGCCGACCACGAACTGCCGCAGGCCCCTGACCGTCTCGCCGGTGGCGGCGTTGTTCTGCTTGACGTACCGCTCGTAGTCGTGGGAGTGCGCGCTCACCACCACGTCGGCTCGGGCGTCATAGAGGGCCTGCCAGATACCGCTCATGAAGGTGCCGTCACCCCCGTGGCCGCTGGAGTAGCGGGCATGGTGCCAGTAGGCGAGCGTGCACCGGTTTGGATGGGCGGCGAGGTCCTGTCGCAGCCACTGCTCCTGAGCCGACCCGGCCGCGCAGCCGCCGGGCCGCCAGGGGGCACCGGGAGCGCAGTTGGAGTTCAGCGCGATGAGGTGCCAGCTGCCGACGTCATAGCTGTAGTACCCGAGGGACGGGTTCCCGGCGAGGCTCCCGAAATAGCTGAAGTAGCCGCTGGCGTTCGCGGTGGCGTACTCGTGGTTGCCGGGAACCGGCTTGGTCAGGGTCTTGAACCGGCCCCAGGTCGGGTCGTAGACGCGGTTGAACTGGTCGAGCGACCCGGTGACGTACTGGAGGTCGCCGAGCGCCAGCACGGCCTGCTTGGACTGGGCGTTGACCAGGTCGGAGGTCGCCCGCTGCCGGCACGCGGTGGCCGTGCCCGCCCCGTTGTTGTAGGCGGCGTCGCTGGTCGCGCAGGCGATGTCGCCGGCCGCGAACACCGCCGGGTCGTTCGCGGTCTGGCCCGTGCTGTAGGTCAGCTTGAGCTGTGGCGGGCTCGAGGTCTCGCGGGACCTGAAGGTGGTCTGGGTGGTGCTCGACTGGGTCAGGATCACGCTGTAGACCCCGTTGCCCGAGACGAAGTCCGACAGGTTCCACTCCACCGGCCCGGCGGCCACGGCCGGGCTGTTGTCGGTGCGCAGGCCGTAGCTGGTGGCGTTCGACCAGGTCGTCCCCGACTCGGACCAGTTGTTGGTGCTGCCCGGCTTGGCGGACACGACCGCGCCCGATGAGCTGGTCGCGGTCATCTGCAGCGTCGCCGAGCTCAGGCTCGCGCTGGAGGGGATGCCGGACACCACGAACTTCAGGTAGATGCGCTTGACGACGCCGCTGCCATAGTCGGCCTGGAGCGTCGTGGCCGTCCCGAAGTTGCTGCCGGAGCTCGCCTGGGACACGTAGGTGTCGGCGCTCGCCCGCACCGTCAGCACCTGGGTCGCCTGGGTCGCGGCGGTCGCGGCCACCGGACCCCCACGCGCCACCGTCGGCCGTACCAGGTCCGGCCCGGCCAGCACCGCGGCAAGAATGCCGACGCCAACCGTTGCCAATCGGAGATTCATCCAGGCGAACCCAACTCGAGAGTCTCACCATGCCGACATGGCATGTCCTTCTGGTTTGCGCCATTCTCACGTGAAGGTCAACCGACGCAGCAAAATTACGGAATGCTCCGTACGCGCCGCTCGTCGCACCCATAGGACGGCCCCATGACCCTGGACGACCCGTGGCTGGCAGCGGTGTGGCCGTTCGTTCGTGGCCGGCTGCCGTCGGCGCCGGCCACGGTGGTGGAGATTGGCTGCGGGACGCTTGGTGGGTTTGTCCCGGCGCTGATGGAGGCCGGCTACGCGGTGGTCGGGGTCGACCCGGAGGCGCCCGAGGGCCCTGCCTACCAGCGGGTCGGGCTCGAGCGCTACGAGCCGCCCCAGCCGGTGGACTGCGTGGTCGCGTCCCTGTCGCTGCATCATGTGGCCGACCTGGACGCGGCCCTGGACCGGGTGGAGGCGCTGCTGGCCCCAGGTGGGGTGCTGGTGGTGGTGGAGTGGGCCTGGGAACGCTTCGACGAGGCCACCGCCCGGTGGTGCTTCGCCCGGCTGGCCCCGCCTGCCCCCGGGGCCGAGCACGATTGGCTGCACCACCATCGGGAGCGGTGGGCCGCCTCCGGCCAGCCCTGGGACGCCTACCTGCGGACGTGGGCGGGCCAGGAGGGGCTGCACCAGGGCGATGCCATCGTGGCGGCCCTCGACGGGCGGTTCCGGCGCCGGTTCCATGCCGAGGGGCCATACCTCTTCGCCGACCTGGCCGACATCACCGAGGCCGAGGAGCAGGCCGCCATCGACGCCGGCCAGATCCAGGCCTGCGGCATCCGGTATGTCGCCACTACGCCCGGTGGGCCTCCAGCAGCCGCACCGCCCGGGTAATCCCCTTGAGCCGGACCTCGCCGAGCTCCTCGAAGCGCACGCCCTCGGGTGCCGCCGCCGCGGTCACGCTGTCGCTGACCAGGACCTGTCCGGCGCCGGCGTAGGTGGCGATCCGGGCGGCCAGGTTGACCGTGCGGCCAAAGTAGTCGCTGCCCTGGATGACCACCGGACCGGCCGCGACCCCGACATGGGCCGGGGGCAGGCCGGCCGCCGGGAGCTGCCCGGTCAGCTCCAGCGCCGACAGCACCGCCCCGGCCGGCTCCGGGAAGTGGACCATCACCCCGTCGCCGAGCCACTTCACGGGCACGCCGCCGTGGTCGCGGGCGGACCGGGAGACGAGCACGGCCAGGGTCTCGGCCAGCGCCGCGGCGGCCGCGTCGCCGCGCTCCTCGGTCAGGCGGGTGTAGCCAACCAGGTCGAGGAAGCACATCGCCGGGACCCGCCCTGGTCGGCCCAGCATCCCGGCCTCCTCGAGCTCGCGCTCGATGCGCTCGACCAGGCCCTCGGTCCACAGCAGCTCCTCCTGCCGGTGGTAGATGGCCAGCAGCGCCGGGTCCACCAATGGCAGGAAGTCGACGCTGGCCTGGGCGGCCCGCTCCCAGGCCGCCTGGTGGCCACCACCCGAGGCCAGCACTGGCCCCTCGAACCGCGCCTGGTAGGCGTCGCCCCAGGCGGTGGTGATCAGCCGCAGGCCCTCCACGTGAGCCCGGCCGAGCCGGGCCAGCCACGCAGGGTCGAAGATCCCGCTGGCCAGGCCGTGCCGCACCAGCGGCACGACCTGCAGCTCGTCCTCCCGCATGGGCTCGTCCGGACCGACCCTCGCGAACCCCATCGACTCCAGCACCGCGCCGAGGGTCTCCAGGGGGATCCCGGTGTCCTGGCTCACCTGCCGGTAGGTCCGTCCCGAGCGCACCGCCCAGCGCCGGAACGGCAGGCCCTCCAGGAACGAGAACGACAGCCGGCCCGCCCGGATCGCCGAGACGATGCCCTCCATCGGCAGCCCGGCCCGCTCGCAGGCCAGGGCCAGGCGGATCTTGGGCACGTCGCCCTCCAGGAACGGGCCGGTGCCGTCCCGGGCCACCAGGATGCCGAGGTCGGCCAGCCGGCCGACCTCGCTTTCGGTCACCCCGGCGAGGTCGGCCAGCTCGGCTGCTGTCAGCCCATCCATCGCGCCGTAATCCTAGTCAAGCTAGTCGGCGATCGGCGTTGGGCGGGGCCGTGGACGTGCCCGCGGGCCAGTCGACCCGAACCAGCGGCTCACGGCTGCCGCCGTCGCCGGCGGGGCCGCCCACGGTCGCCGCGGCGGCGGCCCTCCGGGGCCGGCCGCCAACCGGGCCGAGGTCACCAGGGACCTGCCCACCATGCTGAGCTACACCAGCCGCCAGGCCCTCCAGGAGGCGCTGGAGGAGCGCTCAGGCGGCCGGGGGCCCACAGCCGGGGACCCGGGCACCGCCTGGCTCATCGGGTCGACCCCTCTCATCGCCCTGCCCGAGGCTAGATGGTCGATCCGGGAGTGCTAACGGTTTGACGAGGTTTTAGGCTGAGCCGGTGAGCCTGTACCGGATCGGCACCGCGTCCCGGCGCAGCGGCCTGCCCGTCGCCACTCTGCGCAACTGGGAGCTGCGCTACGGCCTGGTCATCGCCATCCGCACCCCAGGCGGCCAGCGCCGCTACTCCGACGAGGACATCGACCGGCTACGGGCCCTCAAGCACCTCGTCGACCAGGGCCTGTCGGCCGGCGAGGCCCACAACGTCCTCCGCGAACGACTGCGCGGGCCGGCCCCGCGCGGCGCCACCACCGGCCCCACCGCCGACAGCCGGGCCCGTTCCACCCCGTCCGGCTAGCTCGCGAGGCAGGCTGACCGCCTGTCGCCGCCGTGTCGTACCATCGCGAGCATGGCGTACGACGAGGACCTGGCGGACCGCATCCGCGGGCTGGTCGGCGGCGAGTCCGGCCTGACCGAGCGCAAGATGTTCGGCGGCCTCGCCTTCCTGATCGGGGGCAACATGGCCGTGGCGGCCAGCGGCCAGGGTGGGATCCTGGTGCGCGTCGACCCGGCGCAGTCGGACGCGCTCGTCGACACCACGAACGCCGAGCTCATGGAGATGGGCGGCCGGCGGATGGCGGGGTGGCTACGAGTCGGCGCCGAGGACCTTGGCACCAAGCGCCAGCTCGCCAGGTGGGTCGAGCTCGGCACCACCTACGCCCGTTCGCTCCCGGCGAAGCCCTAGCAGCTACCTGGCAGGGGAAGACTCCAGCCGTCAGGGAGGGCTGATGCCCGCTGGCCCTGACGACAGGGCGGCCGTGGGAGGCCACGCTCCAGATTGAGGCGTCGTGCGCTGACGACGCGCGGCCATGGAGCGAAAGGAACCCGAGCATGCTGCGGACCCCCAAGGCACCGCCGTCTGTCCGGAGTGGGCGGGACGGTCCCGCGATCCAGGCCCGTGGGCTGGGGATGCGGTACGGCGACCGGGAGGTGCTGTGTGGCATCGACCTGGAAGTGCCGCACGGGATGGTGGTGGGCTTCCTCGGCCCCAACGGGGCCGGCAAGACGACCACCGTGGAGATCCTGGAGGGCTACCGCCGCCGGACCGCTGGGGAGGCCAGCGTGCTCGGCATGGACCCGGCCGGCGGCGGGCCCGAGCTGCGGGAGCGGATCGGCATCGTGCTCCAGGAGACCGGCCACAACCCGGAGCTGACCGTGCGCGAGACCGTGCGGCAGTTCACCGGCTACTACCGCCGGCCCCGGCCGGTGGACGAGGTGATCGGGCTCGTCGGGCTCCAGGAGGCGGCCGGCCGGCGGGTCCGGGCCCTGTCCGGTGGGCAGCGCCGGCGCCTGGACGTCGGGCTGGCCCTGGTCGGCGACCCCGAGCTGGTCTTCCTGGACGAGCCGACCACCGGCTTCGACCCGGCCGCGCGCCGCCAGGCCTGGGAGGTCATCGCCGGCCTGCGCGAACTCGGCAAGACGGTCCTGCTCACCACCCATTACATGGACGAGGCCCAGGCGCTGGCCGACCGGGTGGCGATCATCGCCGACGGCCGCATCGTCGCCGAGGGCACTCCGGCCCAGCTCGCCGCCGCCCAACACGCCACCCGGATCCGGTTCTCCCTGCCCGCCGGGGCGGGGTCGGCCGACCTGCCCCGGGTCGCCGGCCAGGTAGCGGTCCGGGGCCGCACCGTCGAGCTCTCGACCGACGACCCGACCCTGGACCTGCTGGCGCTGTGTGGCTGGGCGGCCGGCCGCGGCGCCGCCCTGGGCGGCCTGACCGTGACCCGACCCAGCCTCGAGGACATCTACCTGACGCTGACCAGCGACAAGGAGGTCGCGGCATGAACCCGCTGGTGCTGGCGGCCCGCGAAAGCGGCAACGTGCTCCGCTCGTTCTGGCGCAACCGCTCGGCCGCCTTCTTCACCATCCTGCTCCCGGTGATGTTCCTGGTGCTGTTCGGGGCCATCAACCGCGACGGGACCGTGCAGCTCGCCCCGGGCGGCCCACAGATCGGCTACACCACCTTCTTCGCCCCGGGCATGCTCGCCATGGCCATCATGGCCGGGACCTTCGTCGCCCTGGTCATCGGGCTGACCGTCATGCGCGACAACGGGCAGCTGAAGCGGCTGCGGGGCACCCCCCTGCCGCCGTGGGCGTTCTTCTCAGGCCAGGTCGTCTCCCGGCTGGTCCTGGTGGTCGTGGAGGCCGTGCTGGTCCTGGGCCTGGGCCGGCTGCTGTTCAAGGTCAGCCTGCCCCCGACAGTCGCCGGATGGGCGACCTTCGCGCTGGTCGCGCTGCTCGGAGCGGCCACCTTCACCGCCCTGGGGGTCGCCTTCACCCGTCTGGTGGCCAACGCCGACTCGGCCCCGGCCCTGGCCAATGCCGCCTATCTGCCCCTGCTGTTCCTGTCGGGGGCCTGGTTCCCGATCAGCGGCCTGCCCCACTGGCTGGCCTCGGTCGCCGGGGACTTCCCGCTGGCCCCCATGCTGGACGGCCTGCGGCAGGCGCTGATCTTCGGCCACGGGCTCGGCACGATCTGGCCGGACATCTGGAAGCTGCTGGCCTGGCTGGCGGTCGGACTGCTGGTGGCCCTGCGGACCTTCCGCTGGGAACGGGCGGCCTAAGGCGGCCACGATGACCAGCGGCACGGTCGGGGCCCGCGCTCGCCACCGACTCCGCGGCCCCGGCTACTTCAAGCGGCTCGGGCCCGGGATCGTGACCGGCGCGGCCGACGACGACCCCTCCGGCATCGGCACCTACTCCCAGGTCGGCGCCGCCTTCGGCCTTGGCTTGCTGTGGACGACGCTGGCGACCCTGCCGCTGGCGGTGGCCGTGCAGGAGAGCACCGCCCGGTTGGGGCTGCTGACCGGCAAGGGCCTGGCCAGGTTGCTGCGGGAGCGCTTTCCCCGCCCGGTCCTGCTGGGGGCGGTGACCCTGGTCGCAGCGGCCAACACCTTCAACATCGGCGCCGACATCGGCTCCATGGCGGCCGCGGCCGGCCTGCTGGTCCGAGTGCCCGATACCCTCGCCGCGGTCGCCTTTGCCCTGGTCATGGTGGTGTTGGAGCTCGCCGTGCCCTACCACCGCTACGCCCGGGTACTGCGCTGGCTGGCACTGTCGCTGCTGGCCTATGTCGGGGTGCTGGCCGTCGTCCGGGTCGACTGGGCGGCCGTCCTGGCCCATCTCGTGGTCCCCAGCCTGCGGCTCAATCGGGCAGGCTTCGCGGCCCTGCTGGCGGTGTTCGGTACTACCATCTCCCCCTACCTGTTCTTTTGGCAGGCGGCCGAGGAGGTTGAGGAGCGGGCCGAGCGCGCCGACCCGGCGAACCAGGAGCGGCTGGCGGCGATGCGGGGGGACGTGGCCGCCGGGATGGGCTCGGGAGTCGCGGTCATGTTCGCCGTCATGACGACGGCCGCGGTGACCCTTGGCGCGCACGGCGCTGTTCAGGTGGACACCGCCCAGCAGGCCGCCCAGGCGCTGCGCCCGCTGGCCGGCAACCTCGCCGGGCTGCTGTTCGCCGCCGGGATCGTCGGCACCGGCCTGCTGGCGGTGCCGGTGCTGGCTGGCTCGACCGCCTACGCGATCGCCGAGGCCGTCGGCTGGCGGGAGGGGCTGGGCCGGCACATCCGGCAGGCGCGCGCCTTCTATGCCGTGATCGCCGTCTCGATGCTGGTGGGGGTCGCGATGGACTTCATCGCGGTCAGCCCGATCCGGGCGCTGTACCTGGCGGCGATCCTCAACGGCGTGGCCGCGCCGCCCCTGCTGGTCCTGATCCTGGTGCTGGCCCGCTCCAAGGACGTACTCGGCCACCACCGCTCCCGCCTGCCGTCCCAGCTGCTGGTGGGTGCGGCCGCGGTGATCATGGCCGTCCTGTCGGTGCTGGCGGTGCTCCCATGAGCGACCAGGAGACGTCGAGCCGGGGCGGACCAGGCTCGGCCGGCGCTTCCGCTCCCGTGCGATACCGGCCGATCGGGGACTACGCCTTTCTGGGCGACTGCCACACCGGCGCCCTGGTGTCCGCCGACGGCTGGGTGGACTGGCTGTGCCTGCCCCGGCTGGACGACGGCAGCTACTTCGGCCGGCTGCTGGACCGCGACCGCGGCGGCTGGTGTGCGATCACCCCGGCCGGCCCGGTGGTGGGCCGGAGCCGCCGCTACCTGGACGGGACGCTGGTGCTGGAGACCGAGCTGGCGGTCGCCGGCGGCCGAGTGCGGGTCACCGACTGCCTGACCATGCGGCCCGGCGGCGCCCAGCGGCCCTACCGGCAGCTCCTGCGGGTCGTCGACGGCCTCCAGGGGGCGGTCGACCTGCGGGTCGAGGTGGTCCCGCGCTTCGACTACGGGCAGGTGCGGCCGTGGATCCGCCGCGCCGGGTGCAGCTGGCAGGCCCTCGGCGGCGACGACGGGCTGGTCATCGAGGGAGACATGCCGCTTGTGCCCCGCGGCCTGCACGACCTGGTGGCCGAGGTGCGGCTGGCCGCCGGCCGGCGGCTGCGCCTCAGCCTGCGCCACGTCCGCCCCGAGGCCCTCGACAGGCCGGGAGGCCGGCCGCCGTCGCCGGCCGAGCTGGACCGGCGGCTGGAGCGGACGGTGGCCTGGTGGCGAGGCTGGTCGGCCCGCGGCGGCCGGGTGGTCCGCGACCAGCCGGCCCTGCTCCGGTCGGCCACGGTGCTCAAGGCCCTCACCCAGGCCACCACCGGGGCGATCGCCGCCGCGGCCACGACCTCGCTGCCCGAGGCGCCCGGCGGACCGCGCAACTGGGACTACCGGGCGAGCTGGGTCCGCGACTCGGTGTTCGCCCTGCGGTCGCTGGCCGAGCTCGGCTTCACCGCCGAGGCCGACGGGTTTCGACGGTTCATCCAGCGCAGCGCCGCCGGGAGCGCCAAGGAGCTCCAGATCATGTACGGCCTCGGCGGCGAGCGGCGGCTGCAGGAGCAGCGCCTTCCCGACCTGGAGGGCTACGGCGGCGCCCTGCCCGTCCGCATCGGCAACGCCGCCGCCCGCCAGCACCAGCACGACGTCTACGGGGAGCTGCTGGATCTGGCCTGGGCCTGGCACCGGCAGGGGCACTCCCCCGACGCCGACGACTGGCGGTTCCTGGTCGAGCTGGTCAACGAGGCCGCCAAGCGCTGGACGACCCCGGACCGTGGGATCTGGGAGCTGCGCGGCCGGCCGCGGCACCTGGTCCACTCCAAGGTGCTGTGCTGGGTCGCCCTGGACCGCGGGCTGCGCCTGGCCGAGGAGGCCGGCCTCCCGGCGCCGGTGCGGCGCTGGACCGCCACCCGGGCGGCCATCCGGGCCGCGGTCGAGGGCCACGGCTACGACCCCGCCCGTGGGGTGTTCACCCAGGCCTTCCGCCGGCCCGACCTGGACGCGGCGCTGCTCCTGCTTCCGAGCACGGGCTTCGTCGCCTGGGACGACCCCCGCATGCTGCGGACGGTCGACGCGGTCCGCCGCGAGCTGGAGGCCGACGGCCTGCTGCTGCGCTACCGGGCCCCCGACGGCCTGGATGGCACCGAGGGCGCGTTCGTGGCCTGCACCTTCTGGCTGGCCGAGTGCCTGGCCCACCAGGGCCGCACCGCACCGGCACGCGAGGCCTTCGCCAGGGCGTCGGCGACCGCCAACGATCTGGGACTGTTCGCCGAGGAGTTCGACACCGGGACCGGGACCCTGCTGGGGAACTTCCCCCAGGCGCTCACCCACCTGTCACACATCACGGCCGCGGTCGCGCTCCAGCAGACGAGCTGACCGTGGTCAGTGGCCGGTGGCGCCGATGGGTTGGGGTTGGCCGGGGACCCGGCCGCCGCCGGCGCACCAGCGCCACCGTGGCGGCGACGACGATCGTGGCCAGCAGGACCAGGCCGGCCCGGCCGGCGAACCGCTCGGCCGTTTGCCAGGCTCGGCCGGCGGCGAAGCCGAACAGCACGAACCCGGTGGCCCACAGCATGCCCCCAGCCAGGTTCCAGGCCGCGAAGGTGCGGTACGGCACACCCGCTATCTCGGCCAGGCCGGGTACCAGGGCCCGGAGCGCGGCGGTGAAGCGGCCGGCGAACACCGCGCGCCCGCCGAGGCGGCGCACCAGTGCCTTGGCCCGTTCGACCTGGCGAGGCTGGACCAGCCGTTGGGGCAGATGCGCCAGCAACCGGTCCCCCACCCGGCGGCCGATGGCGTACCCGACGGTGTCGCCCGCCACCGCGCCGGCCGCCCCGGCGACCACGGCCGCCGCCAGCGGCACCCGGCCCTGGTGGGCGAGCACGCCCCCGAGCAGCAGGGCGAGCTCGCCGGGGACCACGATCCCCAGCAGCGTGGACGCCTCCAGCGCTGGCAGGGCGAACACCGCCACCAGGACCAGGGGGCCGGCCAGGCGCAGGATGGTGTCGGAGAGCCAGGTCATCGTGATGGGCCGTCTCAGATGGTCCCGTCGGCTCGGAGGGCGCGGTAGGCCAGCCAGCCGGGCAGGATCGGCAGCCAGAAGGTGAGCAGCCGGAAGGCCAGCACCCCGGCGACCGCCGGCCCGGTCGGGGCGCCCACGGCGGTGAGCCCGGCGACCAGCGCGGCCTCCATGGCGCCCAGCCCACCGGGGGTCGGGCTGACCGAGGCGACCGCCGCCCCGGCCAGGTAGACGGCGACGGTGCTGGCCAGGGGGAGGTGGGCGTTGAAGGCGGCCAGGCAGCCGGCCAGGGCAAGGGCATAGGTGAGGGTGACGCCGGCCGAGCCGCCCAGCAGCTGGGTGGCCTTGCCGGGTCGCCGCAGGATCCCGGCCAGCTCCTGGCCGGCTCGCAAGGCCGGGAACACCAGTCGCCGGCGGCCGAGCGGTGACCACAGCGCCAGCCCGACGGCTGCCAGCACGCCGGCCAGCGCCATTAGCTCCGGCCAGCCCCTGGGGATGTCGGCGGTGTGCAGCCTGGTGTGGCCGACGAGGACGGCGGCGACCAGCAGGCCGAGCACATGGACGAGGGCGCCGGCCGCGGTGTTGACCGCGACCGCGGCCACGGCCGCTGGAGGGTCCAGGCCGGCGCGCTGCAGGTAGCGGACGTTCAGCCCCATCGCGCCCAGGCTGGCCGGTGTGAGCCGGCCGGCGAAGGAGCTGGCCAACTGGACCAGGGTGGTCCGCCCGAGGGCGAGCGGCGGGTCGACGGCGCCGAGCTGAGCCACCGCAGCCGCGAGGTAGCTTGCCGCGGTGAGCGCCAGGCCGGCCGCCAGCCAGCTCCAGCGGGCCATCTGGAGCGCTCCCAGCGTCTGGGGGAGTTCGCCGACCTGCGGGAGCAGCAGGTGCACGGCGAACCCGGCGGCCAGCAGAAGCAGCAGGGTGCGCGGGCGTACACGGGTGAGCGGTTCTAGGGGCGGGGGTTCGGTCCCGGCGGCCGCCGCCGCCCGCTCGCGCAGCTCCTCGAGGAGACCGGGTCGGTCCTTGACGTCGGTCCGGGTGGCCGCGGCCAGGGCGGCCGGCTGGAGCAGTGGCAGCGCCCTGGCGACCGCCTCCACGCCGAGGGCCTCGGTGGCGCTGCGCACGGCCGGTTCGGCGCCAACCAGGCAGGCCAGCGAGGCGAGGAGCTCGGCCACGTCGCCGGCCAGCCGACGGCGGCTGGCCGCGGCCTCGGCGAACCCGAAGTCCAGCAGCCAGGGCTGCCCGCTGGGGTCGACGAGCACGTTGGCGCGGCGCAGGTCGCGGTGGGCGATGCCGGCGGCGTGCAGCCGCGCCACCTCCTCCCAGATGGCGACCAGGAGCCGGTCGCCGACCTCGTCGGGGTCCAGGCGATCCAGCGTCTGGCCATCCACGTGCTGCTGGACCAGCAGGACGTGGCCGTCGTCGGTGGGGGCGGCGGTCAGCACCGCCGGGGTGCCGACCCCGGCGCGGGCGGCCAGCAGCTCGAGATAGGCCTCGTGCTCCACCGCCTGCTTGGCGGTGGCGAACGGGGTCTCGTCTTCGACCTCCCGGAACGCGGCCCAGCGCCACAGCTTGTAGAGCAGGTCGGCGTCGCGCTCCTCGCGGCCGACCGCCTTGACGAACCAGCGCTCGCCGGCCCGGGTCCGGACGACGAAGGGCACCGACCCGCGCGCGTCCGCCCCCACCGGCTGGACTGCGACCGGCTCCATCCCGGCCGCCCCCAGGCCCTGCAGGATCGCGGAGGCCGAGGGCAGGCCGCCGGGCGCGCCGACGGCCAGGTGGGCGGCGGCGGCCACCGCCCAGCCCAGCGCCGCCCCGCCGACCACGTCGAGCGGCAGGTGCACGCCGGCGTACATCCGCCCGAGGGCCACCAGCCAGACCGCCCACCAGGCGGCCCGCCGCGCCGGCCGCGGCAGCCAGGGCCCGGCCGCGGTCGCCATCGCAGCCGCCACGGCAACGTGGCCCGAGGGGTAGCCGAGACCGGTGGCGACCGCCCGCTCCACCACCCCGTGGAGCAGGACGATCGGTCGCGCCTCACCGACCACATTTTTGACCAGCTTGGCCAGCACCCAGGCCAGACCGCCGGATAGGGCGAGGTCACGGGCCAGCCTGGGCCGGCGGGCGGCCAGCGCCACCGTGGCCATGACCGGGACCGCGGCCAGCGCGCCGAGCTGCATCACGGCCAGCAGTGGTCGCCCCACCGCATCGGGGAGCTCGTTGACCAGCCGGAACAGGTTGGTGTCGAAGGCGAACACGTGGCCGTGCCGGGCGGCCAGGCCCCCGGCCGCCACCACCAGGCTGCCGACCAGCACCCGCAGCACGTCCCCGGGGTGGCGCCGCACGTGCCGCAGGCGGGCCCAGCGGGCATGCGGCTCCGGGGCGCCGGGCACCGCGCCGGCTGATCGTCCCCGCGGCCCGCCCGCGGCCGCCGGGCTGTCGCGGACGAGCTCGCCGCCCGGCGGCGCTGTTGACGGCGGCGGGCCTGTTCTCACCGTCGCCCGTCCGGAGCCGCGACCTGCTGCTGGTGCTCGCTGCCGGCGCTCGCCGAGCGACCCTTGCGGCGCCGGCCGGCCAGGAGTACCGAGCCGGCCAGGGCGAAGGTCAGGAGCCCGGCCAGGATCGAGTTCCAGTCGGCCCGGGCCACCATGGCTCTGGTCGGCTCGGTCATGTCCGTCGGGGCGATGGGGACCAGCCCAGGGGTGCTGTCCGCCCCGTCGCTGAACTCCCACAACGAGGGGCCATCAGCAGCCAGAGCCCGAAGAAGCAGGCAATGGCCAGGGGCGGGATCGGGTTACGGGCTGCCATGGCCCAGCCGGCCAGCACGGCCAGGACCAGCCCGCCGGTGACCGCACTGATCAGGCCCGCGGTGACCCGGGTGGTCGACAGCACCAGCGGCGAGACCACCAGCCAGCTGCCCACCACCAGCAGCGCCATGACCGGCCAGGAGCTGCGGCGCCCGCCGGGGCTGGCCAGGCCGGTGGCGTTGGTGCCATTCATCTTCATTGCCATCCTCCGGTGGCGGCGGCGTGGCCGGTGGCGCCGATGGGCTGGCGCTGGCCGGGGATGCGGCCCAGGACCTCGTCGACGTCGGTGCCGTCCACGGTCTCGCGCTCCAACAACAGCTCGGTCAGCCGGTCCAGGGCCGGGCGGTGCTCGCCCAACAGGGTGGTCGCCCGGTCCTCG
>Ga0081538_10001497_pt1 | contig 23974 bp, 21 predicted proteins | sample TabmetS5T2R1_FD_71022 | JGI IMG/M metagenome (GOLD analysis project Ga0081538, IMG submission 71022) | Tabebuia heterophylla rhizosphere microbial communities from the University of Puerto Rico - S5T2R1 | ecosystem: Host-associated > Plants > Roots > Rhizosphere ... | reverse complement strand
CCGGAGGGCACGAACATCCCCATCCAATAATTGTAGTCAGAGTCGACAAAGCCTGCCTCCAGCGTGGTCGGCACGTTGGGCAGCGCCGAGGACCGCTTAGGCGCCCAAGGTGCGGGCGTGGATCCAGCGGCGCGGTGGGCTCAACGGCAAGACCATCTTCCTGCGGGGGCGCGAGCTGGCAGCCCTCTACCCGTCCTGCACCTAAGCGCGCTGAGCGCCGCGAGGGTGAATCATCGCAGGACCCCTTAAGGGCTCCGGCGTGGGCGTCTCGGCGGGCAACCACATGGGTTGCTTCGGGGCCTCACCGGCGGTTGCCGGCCGCCGTTGGCGCGCCTATGTGACAGGGGTTCGCGCGTTAGGACGCGATGGACCCGCTGGAGGCCGGAATGGCCGATATCGCCTCTTCATCCCCGCGTGTGACCCGGCGCCCCCTGGTGGTGGTCGCCGCTGTGGCCGGCGTGATGGTCGCGGCGACGCTCGCTCTGTGGGCGCACTTCGGCACTGCCGTGTTCTTCGAGATGGTGCGGGCCGGTTTCGCCGCCTGCTTCTGATGGCCGCGGCGCAAGGACCAAAGATGACGCCGGCGGCACGCATCCTGCTCATCGCATCGGCTTTTCTCGCCGGCCTGGTGCTGTGCTTCGCCGTCATCCTGCTGGTCGCCGGGCGCGGGGCAAGCCCGATCGCCCAGACGACGGCCGCGATCGGCGGCCCGTTCGAGCTCACCGATCAGGATGGGCGCGCCGTCAGCGACCGGGATTTGAAGGGCAGGCCGTTCCTGGTGTTCTTCGGCTTTACCCATTGCCCCGACGTGTGCCCGACCACGCTGTTCGAAGTGTCGGAAGTCCTGCGCGCGCTCGGCCCCGAAGCGGATCGCGTGAATGCGCTGTTCGTCACCGTCGATCCCGAGCGCGATACGCCCGGCCAGCTCAAGGATTATCTGTCGAGCTTCGATCCGCACCTGCGCGGGCTGACCGGCGAGCCTGCCGCCGTCGCTGCCATGACCAAGGCCTACCGCGTCTACGTGAAGAAGGTGCCGCAGGAGAACGGCTACACGATGGACCACACGGCCATTGTGTACTTGATGGACAAGGACGGCCGGTTCGTCGCACCGTTCAATCTCAAGCGGCGAGCCGCCGATGCGGCCGCCGATTTGCGCAGATATCTATAGCCAATACCTATGGAAACTTGCCTTGACCGTGCCCTCATCTGGGCCCGGAATGCACCCACCAGCGACTCTGTGCTGTAATATGGAGCGGGAGGCCGGGGCCTCCTCCCATCACGTGCAGGGAGACGACAGTGACGATCGAGTGCGACAATTGCGATGGCGACGATCTGCTGCATCGGCGTTCATTCGTTGGCCTTGGTACGGCGGCTCTCGCGCTTCTCATGTCCCGTCCCGCCAGCGCCCAGCGTGCGGAACAAGCCGGGCTGGTCGAGGAGATCAACGGCCAGGGCTTTGCGGAGGCCGGCGCTGCGCGCCGTGCGCTCGCGCGCGAAGCCCCGGTGTTCATCGCCGATCGGGTCCGAACCGGGGACGCATCGCGCCTCACGATGCAATTGGGTCGGCGCACGCGGGTGCGATTGGGCGAGCAAGCGCGGATCACTATCGATCGCTATCTTGTTGATGCGGGCGGAGAGATCACGCTCGAATCCGGTGCGATGCTGTTCGATCGGCCGTCCGGCAGCACGCCGGCTCCGGTGCAAGTGCGCAGCCCTTTCGGCCTGATCGCAGTGCGCGGCACGCGCTTCTTCGCCGGTCCAAGCGCCGGCGTGTTCGGCGTCTTCGTGCAGCGCGGCAGGGTCGTGGTCGCCGGCGGCGGTCAGCAGGTCGTGCTGCGCAGCGGCGAAGGGACGGACATCCGCTATCCGGGTGCGGCGCCGACGCCCCCCAGGGCGTGGGGCGAGCCACGTATCCGTGCGGCGCTTGCCAGCGTCACGTAGCGAGAGCGTGGATATTGTTTGCGTCCGACCGCGCCCAAGCATGGCTGGAAACCATGCAGGAGCGCGCAGTCCGCGCGGCTGACCGGGTCGCACTGTCAAGCCGGTTGCGCGCGATCTTGCCATTCGCCGGGCACCCGAATTGAATGATCCATGCGGCCGGCAAGGCCGGCCAAGCGGGCGCCGATCGCGGCGCGATCCGCCATGCGGGGCACATGTCAGCGAAGGACGTTCTCATCCCGCTCCTGGTGCGGACCGACCTCTTCGGCAGCCTTGGCCGAGAGGAGCTGGAAGCTTGCGCTGCGGCCTTTCGCGAAATGCGCTTCAACAAGGGCGAATTGGTGTTCGCGCGCGGCGACCCGGGAACGCGCCTCTATATCGTGGTCGAAGGCCGCGTCCGCCTGGCGGTCGCCAGCGAGGACGGCCGGGAGCTGAGCTTTCGCCATGCCACGGCCGGCGATCTGTTCGGCGAGATCGCGGCGCTCGATGGGAGTCCGAGAACGGCCGACGCCACTGCGCTCACCGACGTGATCGCCTATGCGCTGGAGCGGCAGGCCTTTCGCGATCTCTGGTCCAGGCGGGCGGCGATTTCCGCCGGCGTGATCGGCTCTTTGTGCCGGCGGCTGCGCGATACGAGCAATCAGCTGGAGGGGATCGCGCTGCACCCGCTGGAAGTGCGGCTCGCCCGTTTTCTCTTGCTCGCGCTCGGCAACCCGCAGAGCCCGGCGGGCAAGCGCGTGCCGCTCGACCTTGGCTTCTCGCAGGGCGAGCTTGCGCAGCTGCTCGGGGCAAGTCGGTCCAAGGTGAATACGGCGCTCGGCACGCTGGAGAGCATGGGCGCCATTGTGCGCACCCTGGACCGCCTGTTCTGCGATCCGGCCAAGCTTGCCCAAGTCGCACGGCAGGATAATGGCTAGACGATTCTTGCGCGGTCGCGCACCCGCCATGGTGGGCATGGCGACGCTCGCGTTGTGCCTGGTCGTCGCGGCGCTCATCCCGCAGGCCTGGTACGAGACCATTCGCGAGCGCGCCGTCGACATGGTGCTCGACATCGATCGCCGCCTGCGGCCGATGCCGGAGCAACGGACGGATGCGCGCGTCATTGTGGTCGACATCGATCGGCCATCGATCGAAGCGCTCGGCGCCTGGCCATGGCCGCGCGACATCATGGCCAGGCTGGTGGAGGCCGTCGCCGCCGCGAAGCCGGCCGCAATCGCCATCGATATCCTGTTCGCTGAAGCCGATTCGCGCTCTCCTGCCGCGCTGGCGCGCCGGCTCGGGACCCTGACCGGCCACGCCGATCTCCTCAATCTGGCGGACCAGCTGCCGGACGGTGACAAGCGCCTCGCCGAGGCCCTCACTAAGGTCCCGGTCGTGCTTGGTTTCGTGCTCGACCCCGACCAGACCGGCGCGCTGCCCGCCGCGCCGATCATGACCCGGGGCTCATTGCCGATCTACGAGCTGTGGCACGCCGCCGGCGCAGTCGGGCCCGCCTCCGCATTGCGCGAGGCGGCGCAGGGCCTCGGCGCGCTCTCGCTGCCGGGCGACGCGGATGGATCGGTGCGGCGCGTGCCCCTCCTGGTCGGCCTAGCCGACGTGTTGTTTCCCGGCCTTGCGCTCGAGGCGGTGCGGCTGGCGCGCAACGCCTCGGCCTATCTGATCGAAGCTGCACCGCCGATGGTGCGGGTGGCCGATCTCGCCAGTCCGCTGCCGCGCGACGCGCTGCTGCGGCTCGTTCCCGCCGCGGCGGACCAATGGATCGCGCGCACCGTATCGGCGGTGGACCTGGTCGAGGGCCGCGCTGATGCCAACCGGCTCGCCGGAGCCATCGTGCTCATCGGCGGTTCGGCGCCGGAGCTTGGGGGCTTGCGCCAGACGCCGTCCGACCCGCTCGCGCCCTCGGTGCAGATTCAGGCCGACGCGGTCGGGCAGATCATTGCTGGCCGCCTTCCCCGCGCGGTTGAAGGGGCGGCGGCGGTCGATCCTCTGTTCCTTGTCGCCATGGGCATTGTTGCCATTGCGGCGGGCGCCGCATTGCCGCCGCTCGCAGGCGTCCTCGTCATGGTGTCCGCGCTCGTGCTCTCCTGGGCGGCTGCGGTGGGTCTGTCGCTTGTCGCTGATCGTCTGCTCGATCCGCTGGCGCCCTCTGCGACGGCGGCGGCGGTCTTCGTCGCGACCGCGGTGACCGCCTATGCCCAAACGCGGCGGCGCGCAGCGCTCGTGCGCATACGCTTCGAGCAGCATCTCGCCCCCGCTGTGGTGCGCCGGATCGTCGAAGAGCCCGGCCTTATGAAGCTCAGCGGCGAACGACGCGAGGTGACGGCGCTGTTCACCGATATCGAAAGCTTCACGGCGATGACGCACCGCACCGATCCGGAACAGCTGGTCGCGCTGCTCGACGATTATTTCGAGGGGGCGGCGGCGATCATCATCGAGCACGGCGGCATGGTCGACAAGCTCATCGGCGACGCCGTGCATGCGCTGTTCAATGCGCCAATCGATCTCGATGATCATCCGCGCCGCGCGGTCGACTGCGCGATTGCGCTGCGCGACTGGTCGGAAAACTACCGTCGCGGCAAGCCGGCCGCCTTCGGCTTCGGGCGCACGCGCATCGGCATCGAGACCGGGCCTGCGGTGGTGGGCGACGTCGGCATTCGCGCCAAGCTCGACTACACGGCGCACGGCGATGCCATCAACGCCGCCGCGCGCCTGGAGGCCGCCAACAAGGACCTCGGTTCCGCCATTTGCGTCGGCCCGGCGGCCGCGGCGCGCTGCGATCCCGCCCTGTTCCGCCCGCTGGGCACCATCGAGATGCGGGGACGCGAGGAAGAAGCGCTCGCGGTGTTCGAGCCGTGGCCGCCCGATGCGCCGCCGGACTGGCGCGAGCGCTATCTCGCGGCTTTTGCTGCGATCAACGGCGGTCGCCCGCGTGCCATCGCTCTGTTCGAGCAGCTGGCCGAGGAACGACCCAACGACCCGGTGCCACGCCGGTTCGCCGAACGGCTGCGGCTGCAATGAGTCCTGGCCATCCCATAGGCCGCATGAGCGGAATGGGGAAGCGTCCGCCCCGGCTCTGCGCCGCCGGCTGATTGCGCGCGATGCGACCCAGGAAATGACGATCCGCGTGGCCCGCCGTGCACGCGGTCGACGCCAGATGGTTCGTGCTGTGACGCAGCGCCGTCGGCGCCCATTGTGGGCGCCCCTTGGGCCAACCACAAGGGTTACCCCTCCTTTTCCTGCGGTTTCGGCTATAAGCGGTCCGGACAGTAAGCTCGGATCGGGGCCGGATGCAATTGGCAGGCAGAACACTCGAAGGCCAGGCGAGAAAAAAGGCGATTGCCGCGCGGCTTTGCTCGCTCGGGGCGTGGGCGCTCGGGACGCCGGCGCTTGGAGCGCCAGCGCTTGCCGGCCTCGTCGCCTTGGTTCTGGTCGGATCCACCGACGCCCCGGTCGCGCAGCCGAGCGGCGACCCGGCTGCCGGCGTTCCCGCATTCTGGGATCCGCGGCGGCGGCCGGAGCGTCCAGATCTCTCCCGCCTCCCCATCATTCGCTTCCTAACGGAGATGGACTATCCGCCCTTCAACTATCCCGGTGCGGACGGCAACCCGGCCGGCTTCAACGTCGATCTCGCGCGGCTGATGTGCGAGGAGCTCAGGGTCAACTGCACCGTCCAGATGCGCCGGTTCGACACGCTGATCGATGCGCTCGCGGAAAATCGCGGCGATGCGGTGATCGCCTCGCTCGCGGTCACCCGCGACGCGCGGCGGCGGATCGACTTCACCGATCCCTATTACCGCTCGCCTGCGCGCTTCGTCGCGCGCAGGGATTCGACCCTCGACGACGTGCGCCCGGAGCGGCTCGAAGGCCGCAAGGTCGCGGTCGTCGCGCGCACCGCTCATGAGGCCTATGTCAGGGCCTTCTTCACAGAAGTGGAGGTGCGGGCCTATCCCAACGCGGAAGCCGGGCGCGAGGCCCTGCGCAACGGTGAGGTCGATCTCCTGTTCGGCGACGGCATAGCGCTGGCGTTCTGGCTCAACGGCACCGATTCGGCCGGCTGCTGCGCCTTCAAGGGCGGGCCCTTCACCGAGAGCCGCTACTTCGGCGAGGGGATCGGGATCGCGGTCCGGCGCGGCAACGAGACCCTGCGCCTCGCCTTGAACTGGGGTCTGTTTCGGCTGTGGGAAAAAGGCCAGTTCACCGACCTGTGGCTGCGCTATTTTCCGATCAGCCCGTTCTGACGACCTCGAGCTTGCCGGGACCGGGCATGCGGCACATCCGAGGCGTGGCGATCAACACCGCCTTGGTCGTGGGCTCGATGGCTATCTATCTGCTCGTCTGCGAGCTGTTCGTCTTTCGGTTTGTCCTGCTCGCCAGCGATGTCCCGGCCAATGACTTCGCCAACGGCCTCGTGCGCTACGCGCCCAACCAGGCCGGCGTCTGGCGCGTGCGCAACGAGATCGCGGCGCCCTTCGCCATCAACGGCCAGGGCTGGAATTCCGGCGCGGGCGATTACTTGGCGCGGCGAACGCCGGGCATCGGTCGCGTCACCGTGGTCGGCGATAGCTACGTCGAGGCGCTCCAGGTTGCCCATGACAGGAGCATCGCCGAGCGGATGGCGGCCGACCTGGCACGCGAAGGCCAGTTCGTGGAGGCCTATCGTTTCGCGATCAGCGGCGCTGCATTGAGCCAGTATCTCCATATGGCCGAGCGGGAAGTCTCCCACTATGCGCCGGACTGGATTGTGGTGGTGCTCGTCCACAACGATTTCGACGAGTCGATAAATCCGGCCGTCGGACGATATACATCGAACTTTCTGCGCGTTCGCGTTGCCGATGGCCGGGTGGTCGAAGAGATCGTGCCGCGTCCCTGGAAAGGCGGCGCACGCGAGTGGCTGCGCCGAACCGCCACCGCGCGCTATCTCTACTACCGCTGGCAGGTGCGTCCCGAACCGGTGCGCAGCCTCATCGTCCCGGCCGCCCGCGCCGAGCGCGCCGACGAGGCCCGCTTCCGCGCCAACATCGACGTCGAGGCGGTGCTCCGGCAGATGCCGGATATCGTTGCCGTCACGGATCACCTGTTCGGCCGCCTGGCGGCGGTCGCGCGCGGCAGCGGGGCGCGGCTCCTGTTGGCCATGGACGGGGACCGTCACGCGGTCTACGCCGAGCAGGACTCGCCGGCGCTGGCGCTCAATGTCATGGCTGGCGAAATCGCGCGCCGACGCGGCATCCCTTTCGTCGACCTGCACCCGATCTTTGCAGCAGATTGGCGTCGCAACAGGCAGCGGTTCGAGCACCTTTCCGACAACCATTGGAACGAACACGGCCATGCCGTTGCCGGCCGCGCAATCGCGCGGGCGATCAGAGGGCAGGACTAATTGCGCCAGCGGCCCATCACTGGCTCGACCAGACGATGCGCGAGATCCACAGCACGTCCGCCACGGCCAACACGCGTTCGCCATGCTCAGAATTGAGCGACTTGAGCTCGATGGTCTTGGCGGTCCGGCGCTTGAGCTCTTTCGCCATCACCTCTCCTTCCTTGGTCTTGACCACGACGCGGTCGCCGCGCCGCATCGGCGAGGACGGAGAGACGATGATGACGTCGCCGTCGCGATAAAGCGGCAGCATGGAGTCGCCGGAAATCTCCAGCGCATAGGCGTGCTCGTCGTTGACCGCGGGAAACGGGATCTCGTCCCAGCCCGCGCCGACCGGAAAGCCGGCGTCGTCGAAATACCCACCGGCGCCGGCTTCGGCGAAGCCGAGCACCCGGACCGCATGGCTCGGCCGGTGGCTCTTGTCGGTGATGAGTTCGACGAACGTATCAACATTGGTGCCGGTGGCGGCGAGCGCCTTGGAGATCGATTCGGTCGAGGGCCAGCGCGCGCGGCCGTCCGGCGTGATCCGCTTGGAGCGGTTGAACGTGGTCGGGTCGAGGCCCGCGCGCTTGGCGAGGCCCGAGGCCGAGAGACCGGACCGCGCCGCGAGGCGGTCGAGCGCGGTCCAGATCTGGGCGTGAGTCAACATGGGAGTGGAACGATCCTGATTCCCGGGTTTGAGACTATTATCCTAGCAAGCCACGCATGCTACGGCAATGTGCCTTTCGACAAGCTCGCCACGCTCAGGTCGGCAGGCGGACAGGCGAAGCGAGCCGCAGTGGGACGATGCGGTCGCCGCCGCAGCCCTTGAAGATGCGCGGTGCCGCCGATACGGAAAGCGCGTGGCAACGATCTACAAGATTTGTCCTGCGGCGCTGTGGCGCGAAGCCGAGCGCGCCGGCGCTTTCCGCGGCAGCGCCGTCGATCTGCGCGACGGCTATATTCACTTTTCCACCGCCGGGCAGGTCGCCGAGACGGCGGCGAAGCATTTTGCCGGAGAGCGCGATCTCGTGCTGCTGGCGGTCGACGTGGCCGCGCTGGGAGAGCGGCTCAGATGGGAGGCGGCGCGCGGCGGCGCGCTGTTCCCGCATCTCTACGGCGAGTTCGACGTGAGCGCCGTACGTCGCGTCGAGGCGCTGCCGCTCGGGCCGGATGGACGCCATGTGATCCCGGAGCTCGCCTCGTGATCGGCCTCATCGAGCGCGTCGGCCAGCCATTGATGCACATGCTCGCGCCGGAAGCCGCACACCGGCTGACCGTCAGTGCGCTCAAGGTGCTGCCCCTACCGCGCCCGGCTGCGGACGATCCGCGTCACGCTGTGAGCGCGTTCGGCTTGACCTTTCCCAATCCGGTCGGTCTTGCGGCCGGGTTCGACAAGAACGGCGAAGTGACGGACGCGGTGCTGCGCCTCGGCTTCGGCTTTACCGAGATCGGCACCGTCACGCCGCGGCCGCAGGCCGGCAATCCCCGCCCGCGGCTGTTCCGCCTCGCGCCCGATCAAGCCGTGATCAACCGCCTCGGCTTCAACAGTGAGGGCCGCGATGCGGTGCTGGCGCGCCTGACGGGGCGCGCCCGGACCGGCATTGTCGGGATCAATATCGGAGCCAACAAGGACTCGTCCGACCGCGCCGGCGACTATGTGGCTCTGATCGAGGCTTTGGCGCCGGTCGCGAGCTATTTTGCCGTCAATGTCTCATCACCCAATACGCCGGGCCTGCGCGATCTGCAGCAGGCAAAGGCGCTCGACGATCTGCTGGCGCGCGTGCTCACCGCACGCGACCGGGCAGCGCACGGGCGAAAGCCGGTCCCCCTGCTGTTGAAGATCGCGCCCGACCTGTCGCTCGCCGACCTCGACGATATCGTCGGTGTTGCGCGCTCCCGCCGCATCGACGGCATGATCGTGGGAAACACTACGCTCATGCGGCCGTCGAGCCTGCGCGATCAAACGCGGGCGGTGGAGCCGGGAGGCCTGTCGGGCCGGCCGCTGTTCCGGCTCTCGACGCGTGTGCTGGCCGAAACCTACGTGCGGGTGGAACGGCAATTCCCGCTGATTGGCGTCGGCGGCATCGATTCCGGTGCCGCCGCATGCGCCAAGATCAAAGCCGGCGCGAGCCTCATCCAGCTTTATACCGGGCTGGTCTTCCGCGGGCTCAAGCTCGTTGCGGACATCAAAGGCGATCTCATGCGGCTTCTGCGCCTCGGGCGCCACGACAGGCTCCACGACGCCGTCGGCCTCGATGCCGCCGCCATGACGGCCGAGCCCTGGCCGGAGTGAATCCTCAGATATCTCCGAACGTCGCCCGCACCAGTGCCGGATAACGGATGGCCTGCAGCGCGCCGCGCGCGAGCAGGAACGCGAGCAGCGCCAGCCATAATCCGTGGTTTCCCAACGGCTGCAGCGCCCACCAGGCGGCGAAGTAGATTGCGAGCGCAGCGAGCATGAGGTTGCGCATGTCGCGCGCCCAGGTCGCGCCGATGAAGATGCCGTCGTAGGCATAGGCGAGCACGCCGGCCGTCGGCGCAAAGGCGGCAAAGACGAGGAATTGCCGGGCCGCCGCCCGCACCTCGGGGCTTGCGGTCATGAGATCGATCAGAGGCGCGCCGAAGGCGACGAAGATCGCCGTGGTAGCGGCGCCGAAGGCGAAGCCCCACAGGATGACTAGGCGCGCCGCCCGCACGAAGGCTGCTTTGTGATGCGCGCCGGTCGAGCGTCCGCACAGTTGCTCGGCGGCGGTGGCGAAACCATCGAGGAAGAACGAGCCGATCAGGGTGAAGTTGTGCAGCACCGCGTTGGCCGCGAGCAGCGTGTCGCCGGAGCGCGCGCCCTGGGCGGTGAAGAAGAAGAAGGCGGTGATCAGCGCGGCGGTGCGGATCATGATGTCGCGATTGATGGCAAACAGGCGCCTGAGCTTGGCGGCATCGAACACCGAAGCGCCCGGAAAGGCTCCGCCGAAGGATCGGATCACCGCAAGGCCGGCGGCGAAGCCCGCGATCTCGGCAATCACCGCGCCGAGCGCGGCACCGGCAATGCCGAGATCGAGCACCAGCACCAGGCCGGCGGTCGCCGCCATGTTGAGCATGTTGATCGCGATCTGCAGGGCGAGCGCGATGCCGGTGCGCGCCTGGCCGACCAGCCATCCCAGCACCACGTAGCTGCCGAGCGCGAACGGCGCCGACCAGATGCGGACGAAAAAATACGTCTCCGCCGCCGCGGTGACTGCGTCGCTTCCGCCCATGACGGCATAGATCGGCCTGGCAAGCGGCAACTGCAGGACGATGAGCGCGAGCCCGATGACCAGAGCGACCACGAGCGCGCGGACGAACACGGCGCGCTGTTCCGCCGGATCGCCGGCGCCGAGCGCCTGGGCGGTGAGCGCGACCGTTCCCATGCGCAGGAATCCGAAGACCCAGAAGATCAGGTCGAACACCAGCGCCGACATGGCGACCGCGCCGAGCAGGTGCGCCTCACCCAGCCGGCCGATCACGGCGGTGCCGACGATGCCGAGCAGCGGCGTCGTCAGATTGGCCATCATGGTGGGTGCCGCGATGCCGAACACGCGGGCATGTGTCACGGCAAAGGTGGGGTGCTCGGCGGCGGTCATGAGCGCGGCGGACGTTACCAGGGCGCCCTCACGCACCGCCAATCGATTTCGCGAATGATCGCAAGGCAGTTTCGTGATGATTCAGCGGCCGCGCGGCGCGCGCACTAGGCGCATGATCAGCCAGATCGGGATGACCACGATGGCGCCGAGCAGGAAGTAGCGCCAGACCCATCGCACGGCGTCGAAGCCCATGTCCCAGATGCCGAGCACGACCCGCTCGATGCTGGGAATGATGTTCCACGGATCGAAGCCGAGCGCGGACATGATGACCCCCACCAGAATCGACAGCAGGATGAGGCGGACGAGCACCATGAGAGGGGAGCCGCCGAAGAAGCCGGTCACGATGTTGTTGGCCATAGGTGTTCCCCGACGCCCCGATGGAGATTAATTCTAGCACACCGCCAACGGCGATTTCACGGCCCCGAGTGGGCTGAGGTGGGCAGCCGGTGGGCAAGCTCGCCATTTACAACAAGCTTGGGTGGGAGTTTGAATGATCGCGCGTTGGATTTCGGGAGGCGACACATGAACAGCTCAAGGATTGCCATGCCGCTGATCGGCCTGTGCGTGCTCGTTGCGCCGAGCGCGATTGCCGGCCCCCAGGAGGACGTTGCCGCCGCCACGGCGAAGTGGGGGCAGGTTCTCGCCCAGCAGGATCCCGATACGATCACGGCGCTCTATGCCAAGGACGGCGTTCTGTGGGGGACCCTGTCGCCCACGGTGCGGTCCGGCCCCGAGGCGATCCGCGCCTATTTCGTCGGCGCCTTCGGGGCGCTGCCGCAGGTCAAGGTCACGTTCGGCGATCAACTGGTCCGCGTGTATGGAAACACGGCCGTCAATACCGGCTACTACACGTTCTCCTACACGAAGGACGGCGAGACCAAGAACATCCCGGCACGCTACAGCTTCACTTACGTGAAGGACGGCGACACCTGGGTGATCGTGGACCACCATTCGTCGAGCGTGCCGGCGCCGTCGCGGTGATCACGCCTGATTTTGCAAGGCGGCGCGCGAGCCGTGGTGGCGCGCCTCGATCTGTTCGAGCATGCGCTCGAGCGTCTCGATGCGGTCGGCCTCGCCGGGCGGCTTATCCCAGCGCAGGCGGTTGATGCGCGGAAAACGCATGGCCAGCCCCGATTTGTGCCGGGTGGAGCGCTGCAGTCCTTCGAACGCAACCTCGAACACGAGCCCCCTGTCGGGCTCGTGCACGACCTCGCGCACCGGCCCGAACCGATCGATGGTGTTGCGGCGAATGAAACGATCGATCTCGGCGAGCTCGGCATCGGTGAAGCCGAAATACGATTTGCCCACCGGTACGAGCTCATCGCCGTCCGGGCCGCGGCGCCACACCCCGAATGTATAGTCGGAGTAGAAGGATGACCGCTTGCCGCTGCCGCGCTGCGCATACATGAGCACGGCGTCGATGACGAAAGGATCGCGCTTCCACTTCCACCACAGGCCCTTCGGCCGCCCGGGAAGGTAGGCTGCATCCCGCCGCTTGAGCATCACTCCTTCGACCGCGTCCGCATCGGTGCCGGCGCCCGCCGCCGCGGGATTTTCCCGCGCGGCCACGAGCTGCTCCCACGTTGCGAACGCAATGAGCCGGGATAGATCGACGCGCGCAGGATCGAGGCGTCCCACCAGGGCTTCCAGCCGCGCCCGGCGCTCGGGGAAGGGGCGGGTGCGCACGTCCTCTTCGCCGTCGACCAGGAGATCGTAGGCGCGCAAGTGCGCCGGATAGTCGGCGAGCAGCTGTGCGCTCACGGTCTTGCGGTTGAGCCGCTGCTGCAGCACGTTGAACGGCTGCACCCGGCCATCGCGCTTGATCAGCAGCTCGCCGTCGATCGCGCCGGTGAAATCGAGCGCCGCTGTGAGGTCGGGAAAGCTTCCCGAGATGTCGTCGCCGGTGCGCGAATAGAGCCGCGTCAGGCGGCGTCCGTCGGCGCGGGCGCCAACGACCGCCTGGACGCGAATCCCATCCCATTTGTATTCGGCCATGAAGTCGGCCGGATCGAGCGCGGCGAGATCCGGCTCCTCGATGGCGTGCGCCAGCATCACTGGGCGAAACGGGGCGGGATCGCCCGTTTCCGGCTTCGGCCCGCGCCCTTCGGCCCAGGCAAACAGATCCACATAGGGCGGCTCGAGGCCGGGCCATATCAGCTCGATCTCATCCACGTTCTTGTCGCCCAGCGCGGCCACCGCGGTCTTGGCGAGACGCGCCGAGACGCCGATGCGCAAGGCGCCGGTGACCAACTTCAGCAGGGCCCAGCGACCGGTCTCGTCGAGCAGGTCGAGCCAGTGCGCGAGCCGCGCCGGCAGTTCCGCCTTGCCGAGCGTGGCGAGCGCGGTGACGACGTCGGTGAGACTGGGCGCGCTTTGCGTCAGACTGGGCGCGTCTTGCCTTTGTGGCGAGGGAGCCACGTCGCGGCGGCCTTCCCCTTTCAAGGGAGGAACTGCGCGCCGAGGCGCGGGCCAGATCAGTGCCACCGTCTCCGACAGATCGCCGACGTAATCGTAGGAAAGCCCGAACAGGACCGGGTCGGTACGCTCGGCGACGAGCCCATGGATCAGACTGGGCTTGGCATGGCGGAACGACAGCGCACCGGTCAGTGCGGCCAGCGCCCAGCCGCGCTCGGGATCGGGGACGTTGCGGAAGTGCTCGGTCATGAGCCGGATCTTGTTGTTGCGTCCGTGCTCGAACGCGAGGCGGTCGAGAAGGGCGGCGAAGCGATTCATGCGCCGGCCTCGCCAGTCCCGGCCTGTGGCTCGATACCTTCTTCCTCCTCCCCATATCCCACGATCCTGAGCGGCCTCGCCTTGCGCCCGCCCGTGACGCACCAGTGCACCAGCGCGTCCTCCTCGCCATGCGTGACCCAGATCTCGCCCGCGCCGGACGCCGCAATGGTGGCGGTCAGGCCGTCCCAGTCGGCGTGGTCGGAGATCACCAGCGGCAGTTCGATCTGGCGCTGGCGCGCGCGGGCGCGCACGCGCATCCAGCCCGAGGCGAACGCGCTGACGGGGTCGGGGAAACGCCGCGACCACAATTCCTTAACGGCCGAGGGCGGGCACAGCACGATGGCGCCGGCGAGATCGGGCTTGGCCGCCTCGCGCGCGAGGCGCAGTTCGCCCAGGCCGATACCGCGCGACACGTAATAGCGGGTCAGGCTGTCCAGCGCGCCGTGCAGGTAGAGCGGCCGGTCATATCCGGCCTGCCGGATCAGCGCGATCACGCGCTGCGCCTTGCCGAGAGCGTAGACGCCGACGAGATGCGCGCGCTCGGGGAACAGCTTGACCGAATGCAAGAGCTTGTCGATCTGGGCGGCAGGATCGCCGTGGCGAAACACGGGCAGGCCAAAGGTGGCTTCGGTGATGAAGAGATCGCATGCTATCGGCTCGAACGGCGCACAGGTGGGATCGCCGACGTCCTTGTAGTCGCCCGAGGCGACGACGCGCAGCCCGTTTTGCTCGAGGCAGATCTGCGCCGAGCCGAGCACATGGCCGGCCGGCCGGAAGGTCACCGACACGCCGCCGACGAGAATCGTCTCGCCGTAGCCCACCGCCTGCATCGTGCCGGCGCAGTGTTCGCCGCAGCGCAGCCGCATCAGGTCCACTGTCTCGCGCGTTGCCAGCACGGCGCCGTGTCCCGGCCGCGCGTGGTCGGAATGGCCATGGGTGATCAGCGCCTTGTCGACCGGACGCACCGGATCGATGTAGAAGGCGCCCGCCGGGCAGTACAGGCCGGCGGGCGTTGGATGAGCCAAACCGTCGACACGCATGGACCTCACATAGTCATTCGCCGCCATGGTGACGAGTTCTGCACCGCTGTTTGTCTCCTCCGGAGACCTCATCGCCGACCGGCGCTACCGGTGGGCGATCGATCATGCCCGGCGCGGCGATCTCGCCATCGATGCGGACATCGTGGTGCAGACGGTGGAGCTGGCGCCCGCCTTTGCCACCGCCTGGTTCGCGCTCGGCGCGATCCGCGACGGACTGAGCGATCGCGCCGGCGCCGACCGGCTGATCGCAAGCGACCTCACCCGGTTCCTCCGCGCCGAGGCCGCCGATCAGGCGCAGTACCATTTGGTGCTGGCGGCCGACGTGTTCGTCTATTGCGGCGAGCTCCACTCCATTGCGGCGGCGACTGCCGCCGTTCTCGCGGGTCTGTTCGCCTTCACGGTGGAGAGCCACGACGGCCCGGACGTGGTACTGGGCGAGACCCTGCGCTACGCCCATTCCGCCGATTACCTGCGCGAAGCGCTTAAGCGTGCCGGGCTCAACCTCCTTGCGCTCGACCCCGCATCGAAGAGCACGGAGAAAGGGGTGCCGATTTCCGGCCTCGTCATCGTGGCGCGCAGCGGCGGCTAGCTCTCGTGTCGATGCTCGATCGCGCCGAAGCGCCACTGCTGCCGGAGACTTTCGTGCGCTGGTTTGCGCGCCGCGGATGGAAGCCACGCGCGCACCAGCTCGAGCTCGTCACACGGGCGCGTGCCGGCCGCTCGGTGCTGCTGATCGCGCCGACCGGTGGTGGCAAGACGCTGGCCGGATTCTTGCCAACGCTGGTCGAATTGAGCGCAACCGCGCCGCATGCCCGCCCGGGCGGCCTGCACACCCTGTATATCTCGCCACTCAAGGCGCTCGCCGTCGATATCGCGCGCAACCTGGAACGACCCGTTGCCGAGATGGGTCTTCCGGTTCGCATCGAGACTCGGACCGGCGATACGCCAGCCTCCCGGCGCCAGCGTCAGCGCCGCGATCCGCCCGACATCCTGCTCACCACGCCTGAGCAGCTGGCGCTGCTGCTGGCTTCGCCCGACGGGCCACTCCTGTTCGGTGCGCTCAAGCGCATCGTCCTCGATGAGCTCCACGCCATCGTCACCGCCAAGCGGGGCGACCTTCTGTCGCTCGGCCTGGCGCGATTGTTTCGCCTCGCCCCGGCCGTGACCACGGTCGGTCTGTCGGCGACCGTGGCCGATCCCGGCGACCTCTGCCGTTTCCTGGTGCCGCAGCCCCCCGCCGCGGGACGCGCCGGCGCGCGCGCCGATCTCGTCATTGCGGAAGGCGGCGCCGCGCCGCGAATCACCATGCTGGAGGCGGGCGACGATCTGCCGTGGGCCGGCCATTCGGCGCGCCATGCCGTCGCCAACATCTATTCCCTGATCCGCGAGCACCGCACCGCCCTGGTGTTCGTCAACACGCGCAGCCAGGCTGAAGTGATCTTCCACCAGCTGTGGCACATGAACGACGACAATCTGGCGATCGCGCTGCACCACGGGTCGCTCGACGTCGGGCAGCGTCGCAAGGTCGAGACCGCCATGGCAGAGGGACGGCTGCGCGCCGTCGTCTGCACCTCCTCGCTCGATCTCGGCGTCGACTGGGGCGATATCGATCTCGTCATCAACGTCGGCGGGCCGAAGGGCGCAAGCCGTCTTACCCAGCGCATCGGCCGCGCCAACCATCGGCTGGAGGAGCCCTCGCGCGGCATCCTGGTTCCAGCCAACCGCTTCGAAGTGCTGGAGTGCCGCGCGGCGATCGATGCGGTCGCCGAGAATGCCCAAGATACGCCGCCGCTGCGAACGGGCGCACTCGATGTTCTGGCGCAGCACGTGCTCGGCTGCGCCTGCTGCGAGCCGTTCCGGGCCGACGAGCTCTATGCCGAGGTCACGACCGCGGCGCCCTACGCGGCCCTGGCGCGGCCCGACTTCGATGCGGTCGTGGATTTCATCGCCACCGGCGGCTACGCGCTGAAGAGCTACGAACGTTTCGCCAGGATCAGGCTCACCCCGGGTGGGCGCTGGCGTATCGCGCATCCGCGCGTCGCCCAACGCTACCGCCTCAATGTCGGCACCATCGTGGCCGCCGACATGCTGAAGGTGCGGCTGGTGCGCTCGCGTAAGGATCGGCACGGCTATGCGGGCGCCATTGCGCGCGGCGGGAAGCTGCTCGGCGAAGTCGAGGAATATTTCGTCGAGACCATGGTGCCGGGAGACACCTTCGTGTTCGCCGGCGAGATCCTGAAATACGAGGCGCTGGTTGAGGACGAGGTCTACGTCTCGCGCACCAGCGCGACCGATCCCAAGGTGCCGGCCTATGAGGGCGGCAAGTTTCCGCTGTCGACCTATCTGGCGGCACGCGTGCGCCGCCTGCTCTCGGACCGGCAGATCTGGACCACGCTGCCGGACACGGTGCGCGACTGGTTGCGCATCCAGGAATGGCGCTCGGCGGTGCCGGGGCGGCGCGAGCTCCTGGTCGAGACCTTTCCGCGCGCGGACCGATATTACCTCGTCTGCTATCCGTTCGAGGGGCGGCTCGCGCACCAGACGCTCGGCATGCTCATCACCCGACGCCTCGAGCGCGCGCGGGTGCGGCCGCTCGGCTTCGTCGCCAACGAATATGCGCTCGCCGTGTGGGGCCTCGGCGACATCGGCCGGGGTGTCGCGCGCGGGGAGCTTTCGCTCGCGGCTCTGTTCGATGAGGACATGCTGGGCGACGACCTGGAGGCATGGCTTGCGGAATCGGCGTTGATGAAACGCACCTTCCGCACCTGCGCGATCATAGCCGGCTTGATCGAGCGGCGCTTCCCGGGCGAGGAGAAGTCGCGCCGGCAGCTCACCGTCTCGACCGACCTCGTCTATGACGTGCTGCGCCGGCACCAGGCGGATCATGTACTGCTGCGTGCTGCGCGCCAGGATGCCGCGACCGGCCTCCTCGACGTCCGCCGCTTGGGCGAGGCGCTCTCGCGCATCAAGGGGCGAATCATTCATAAGGATCTCGATCGGGTCTCGCCGCTGGCCGTGCCGGTGATGCTGGACATCGGCCGCGAGGCCGTCTCTGGCGAGGCGTCCGACGAGCTGCTGCGCGAGGCAGCCGACGAGCTGGTCAGGGAGGCGATGGGGTGACGCAAGCAGCGCGCAGCCGGACTCCGCCTACTCAAGCGACTTCGCCTGCGGATGAAATTGTCATCGCCGGGGTTGCGCTCTTGGCTGATCCCGCCGGCGCGCTCTATTGGCCGGAGACCAGCGCGCTCGTCGTCGCCGACCTCCACCTGGAAAAGGGATCGAGCCTTGCGGCGCGCGGCGTGCTACTGCCGCCCTACGATACGGCGGCGACGCTGGCGCGGCTTGAGCAGGTCATCGCGCGCTACGCGCCGCGCCTGGTGATTGCACTCGGCGACAGCTTCCATGACGGCGGCGGAGCCTCGCGTCTCGCCGCGCCCGACCGCGTGGCGTTGCACGCGCTCCAACACGGCCGCGACTGGGTGTGGATCGCCGGCAACCACGATCCCGATCCGACCGACGGGGTCGGGGGATGCTGTGCCGCAATGCTGGCGCTTGGTGCATTGACGTTCCGCCACGCGCCCCTGACGCAAGGCCACGAGGGGGAAATCGCCGGCCATCTGCATCCGCTTGCGCGCGTCAGCGTGCGCGGCCGCGCCATCAGCCGCCGCTGCTTCATCAGCGACGGGCGCCGCCTGGTGATGCCGGCCTTCGGCGCCTATGCGGGCGGGCTCAACGTGCGCGATCGCGCCTTTGCGGCGCTGTTTGGCCGAACCTTCATCGCCCATCTGCTGGGAGAGCGCCGACTCTATGCGCTCGCCGCGGCGCGCTGCCTGGCGGATTGAGGCTTAGGGCGACTAAGGGCGGGCTTAGGGCAGGCGGCGTTCATCAGTCGCGGCGGAAAACTACGGACGCGAGCCAGCCCACGAGCAGCGCAAGCCCGGCCGTGCCCAACCCATAAACAAAGCCATGGTAGCGGGCCGCATTGGCGACGAGCTGCTCGAACCCTACCTTGTAGAGCTCGAAGGCCGAGCGTTCGCGTGCGATCATGACGCCGTCGGCAAACAGCTTCACGTCCACCTCATAGGAGCCGATCGGAGCATCGGCCGGCAGCGGGATCGCCGTGCGAAACAGCGTCGGCGTCAGGAACGTGACGGCATTGGTCCGCTCCAGGTAGAGCCCCTGCTCGCCGCGCAATCGCACGAATGCCATGCGAAATGGATCGTCGCGCACGACGTCGGCGACGTCGCCGGCGATGTCCTGCGGCAGCAGGATGTTGTTGAGGCCGATCTGCAATCGCCGCTGTAGCTCGGGACTCGCGATGGTTTCGACCGGACGGCTGGCGAGCACGGCGAGGTAGGTCGGCGCATCGACGAAGGTGCGCGACTCGGCGTTGACCCAGATGGCTAGGACGCGCTCCTTGCGCCATGTGACCACCGTCTGGCGAGGGCCGATCACCGTCACCACGATGTCGTAGCCGCCGCGCCTCGCCACCGTCGCGGCGTCGCGGTCCACGGTGCCGAACAGAACCAGGTCGGCGCCGGCGAAGTTGGATGCGATCGAGACGCGATAATTGGAGAGCGACGTGACCAGCTGCTCGGCGCCTGCCGGCACGACCGAGACGGCGAGCGCGAGCAGCACGGCGGAAATGGAGAGGTGTGGCCGCGTCATGTCACGCCCTCAACCGACCGCAACGTGAACAGTTCGTCCGGCCGCACCACCAAGCCGAACGCAAACCGCAGGCCGACCGCCAGCACCAGAAGGCCGAGCAGCAATCGCAGCTGCTCGCTGCGGATCTTCTGGCCGGCGCGCGCGCCGAACTGGGCTCCGGTCACGCCGCCGACCATCAGGATCAGCGCCAGCACCACATCCACGAGGTGGTTGGTCGCCGCATGCATGATCGTCGCAAGAGCCATGGTTACCAGCGTCAGCATCATGGAGGTGCCGATGACGATGCTGGTCGGCACGCGCAGCAGGTAGATTAGCATGGGCACCAGCAGGAACCCGCCGCCGATACCCATGACGGCGCCGATGAAGCCGATGAAGAAGCCGATGCCCCATACCGGGATGGTCGAGACGTAGATTTTCGATTGCTTGAAGCGGAGCTTGAACGGCAGGCCGTGGATCCAGGTGTGGCTGCCGCCGCGGCGGATTTCCGCAGGCTTTCCCTGGCGCGCGCGAATGATCGCGCGGACGCTTTCCGCCACCATGAGGGAGCCGACCGTGCCAAGAAGAACCAGGTAGGAGAGGCCAATGGTGAGGTCCAACTGACCGATCGCCCGCAGCAGCGAAAACAGCCAGACGCCGGCCGAGGTTCCGAGAATTCCGCCGACCAGCAACATCAGGGCGAGCGCGGGGTCGAGCGCACGCCTGCGCCAATAGGTGATGGCCCCGGTGAACGAGGAGGCGGCAATGTGGCTGGTGACGCTCGCCACCGCCACCGCGGGGGCGATGCCGACGAAGATGAGCAGCGGCGTCATCAGGAATCCGCCGCCGATGCCGAACATGCCCGAGATGAAGCCGACCGCCAGCCCCATCACGAAGATGAGAAGCACGTTGACGGGCAATTCGGCGATCGGGAGATAGATTTGCACAGGCGTCATCCGCCGGCTGCTGCGGGCCGGCTGCTGTAGTTCATAGCAGCTGCCGCGATCGAGTGACCTCGCCGCGGCGATTCTGCAACAAACGAGACGGTCTCTTATGCCACTAACACCATCACGTGTGTGGCGAGTTCAAGGAACTTGGTTGACATACGAACGGCTGACGCAAGCCGTTTCAGCGTTGAGACGCCGGGCGCGGGCGCCTGGCGATCGCGCGATCAAATGCCGCGCGGTGCGGCCTTCTGTTTCGCCGGAGCGGGCGCCTGCGTGGCGGCGGCAGCCGGCTGATCCCAGCCGCCGCCGGGAGCCTTAACGGTTGTTGCCTCTTCCGGCTGCGACTCAACCGTGAACGTCTGGGCGGCGAGCCTGGCCGCCACGAGCGATTGCAAGTCGAGGCGCGCGGCCACATCGTCGCGCTTGCGGCCGGCATCGTGATCGCCTTGCTGAGCCGCAAGAGCGAACCACTTGTACGATTCCGCGAGGTTCTGCTCGACCCCGATGCCGCGGGCAAGGAGAATCCCGAGATTGTACTGGCTGTCGGCGATGCCGTGCGAGGCGGCTTTGCGGAACCACTGGAAAGCCGTCTTGTACTCCGGCCGGCCGTCAATGCCTTCGGCATAGAGGACGGCGAGATTATGCATGGCGCGTGCGTTGCCCTTCTCGGCGGCGGACACATAGAGCCGGCGCGCGGCCTCGAGGTCCTTCTTCACGCCATGGCCCTTTTCATAAAGACTGCCGAGCCGGTATTGCGCCGGCACCAGCCCCTTGCTGGCGGCGCGCTCGAACCAGCGCGCGGCGTCGCCGAAGCTCTGGGCAACGCCGCGGCCTTCGGCGTAGCGGATGGCGATCTCGTATTCGGCCGCCGCATTGCCGGCGGCGGCGGCGGAACGAAGACCGGGACCGCCAATGGCGGCCGGCAGGCTATCGGCGGACGCCGGGGCGGGCGCAGCAGCCGGCGCGCCGGCGCTGTCCTCGGGCTTCGCGATCGAGCCGGTGACCTCGCTCGCATGTGAATTGGTCGAGCCGCCCGGGCGCGGCGCAACTGAGCTCGCGCCCGGCGGGACCACTAGGCTTGAATTGGCGACCGCGGTCGGGGCAAACAATTGCGGCCCGGGAACCGGCGATTGCGGCTCTGCGGTCGGCGCTGCGCTCGATGCCGGCGTGTCGGCGTTGGCTGCCTCCCGCCCAGAGGCGCTGTTCGCCGTCTGTGCCGGTGCCTCGATGGGGGCGCTGCCAGACGAGCCGAGCATGCTCAAGGCCACGTGGGTGGCGCCGATCACCAGAGTGGCGGCGGCAACGCTCAGGAACAGTTGGCGCTTGAACGTTGCGCTTCTCTCACCCTCGCCGGCCACAAGCGCCGTCGACTTGTCGTCGGCCCGTTTGCCGCCGGCCTGGGCGGCCTCAGCGGCTGCGGCTTGCGCGGCCCGCCGCGCGGCGGCGATGAAGTCGGCCTTCTCGCTCGTCTCCGACGCTTCATTGGACTTCCGCGGCGCCAGCGCCGCTTCAGAGGCGGCAATTCGCTCGGCCGCAGTCGCGGCCCGGCGCGAGCCGGGCTCGAGCGGATGATCGGCGGGAAGGCTCGGATCGATCGCAGGGCGCACCTGGGCGACCGGATGAGATGCCGCAGGCGCGCCCGCTTGCAGCGGTGCAGCCGCCTGCGGCACTGCGCCTGCCCGCAGCGGCGCAGCCGGTAAAATGGCCTCGGCCGGTGCAACCGCGGGCACCCTTGCCAGGGCCGGCATCATCGCGGCCTGCACCGGCGGCTGCGGCGGGTGGGGCTGCGGCTCGGCGCGCGTGTCGCTCTCGATCCGATCCAGGCGATGGGCGAGGCGGTCGATCGTACCCTGGACCGCTGCCAGCATCGCTTGCGTCCGCCGGTCGGCCTCCGCCTGCGTGAGCCGCAGGTCGGCGAGGTCGCGCTTGAAAGCGGCCGCCTCGACCACATTGGCGCGGATGTCTTCGATCTGAAGGAACAAATCGGCCAAGCCGCGCTCGATAATTTGGACCTGGCCGAGACGGGCGGCGGAGGCATCGACCTTCTCCGCCAGCCGCGAGATCTGGGCTTCGATATGGCCGAGAACGGCCCGATTGCCGTCGCCGACGTCGAGCCGTTGCAGCTGGGCTGAGAGTGCACCGATCAGGTTTTCCAGCCGGGACGGGACCGCGGGCTCGGCGGCGCGCGCCTTGACCAGTTCATTGAGGGCCTCGATGCGCCGTTCGAGCGAGGCCAAGGCATTCCTGCCCTCGGGAGCAGCAAAACGGTCCATTCGTTCGGCCAACGTGCGCACTTCTCCGGCCAGCGTTGCCAGCGCCTCGCCGGACGCCACACGTTCGGTAATCCGGCGCAGCTCGCCAATGGCCGTCTCGAGATGGTGCAGCGCCGCCGCATCGGGTCCATTGGCGGCGAGAACGTCGATCTTTCGTGAGAGCGTCTGGACCGCCGCTTCGAAGCCGCCGATACTTTCCGCCGGAGTAAGCTCGGCGAGCGCCTCTTGGATCTCGCCAAGGCGCTGCTCGATGCCTGCGAGCGCAGCGGCATCGGCGCCGCGGTGGCGGTCGCGTCCGGCCCGGTGAGCGAGCGACTCGATCTCCGATTCCAGAGCGTCGAGGGCGCAACGCGGCATGGCCTTCGCCAGCGCATCGCCGATGCGTGCGAGATCATTGCGCAGCGCCGCGATTGAATTGTCGAATCCGCACGGGCGGCCCATCGTCTCGAGCTGACGGGACAGCGCGCGCAGGTTCCGGTCGAGTTCCGACGTGCGCGGGCCCGGCGTGTCGAACGGTCGACGGACCTCGTCGTCGACGTCTGCTGCGGGGCGGTCCGCATCGAGCATGCGCTGCCTGGACTTGATCTCGTTGACCGCGGCCTCGGTCGTATCCGTGCGGCGAGAAGGCGAGAATGCGGCACGCCGCGTTTCGCCATTAAGCTCATCAAGCGCATCGTCTACCGCCGCCACCCGCCGTTCGAATTCGCCGGCGGCCGTGCGCCCGCTGACGATCAGGTGGTCGAGCCGCTCGTTCAACTTCTTGATGGCATCGGCAACGCGCTGCGGGGTCTCTTCGCCGCAGCGCGCCAAGTCCTTGCTGATACCGGAAAGCCAGGCTTCCAGCCCCGCCAAGTCTGCGCCGACATCGCTGCGGCGCGGGCGCGCCGGGGGAGCCGCTCCCATCTTGCCGAGGCGCGCAGCCAGCGCATCGAGGTCCTGATGAATGGCGGAAAAGCCGGCGCCGTCCGCCTCGTCGGGATACCGCCCATGGTCTGCATCACCGGCGGAATCGATGATGACCGAGTTTAGCCACTCGCCCACCGAAAGGCCGGCCCGGCGGGCGGCCTCGTACGCGGTCTCGCGCGCATCAATCCCGACCCCCTTCACGCTCCAGGCAGCGGCAGATTTCATGCTCGATCCGAGTTCTCGTGGCCGGGAGAAGCCAACAGCCGTGTCGCTTGTTCACGGTCGATAAGAGGCTGGCGGTCCTTGAGATCCCCGGGAGAGACTTTTCCGCTTTACGGTAAATAAGCCGTTAAGTTCTTTGAAGCGCCGCCGGCGCGGAGCGGCACGACAGCGTCGCCCGGTCAGCCCTCGGAATGCGCCATCCAACGGTGGTCTGGATCGAGAGGCTTATTGCGCCGCGCCGGGAGAAAAACGTGCGGCTTTGCCGCGAGCGCGAGCGCGGTCGCCGGCTCTTGCACGG
>Ga0081538_10001496_pt1 | contig 23976 bp, 20 predicted proteins | sample TabmetS5T2R1_FD_71022 | JGI IMG/M metagenome (GOLD analysis project Ga0081538, IMG submission 71022) | Tabebuia heterophylla rhizosphere microbial communities from the University of Puerto Rico - S5T2R1 | ecosystem: Host-associated > Plants > Roots > Rhizosphere ... | reverse complement strand
CTCCGGATTCGTAAGGGTCTACGATCTTCCTACCAAGAGTGATGACGTGGATTTCTATATCGACAAACCTGTGACGGTGCTGGCGTATGGTCCAGGAGGTGATCGGCTCGCTGCCGGAGGTATGACCTGAAGTTGTGGATCGGGTCTGGAGATGGGAGCGCGGCGTACCTTCCCGGATAACAAGTCCTGGAAGCGCCGGCGGGCTAACGCCGGCGGGGAAGGAACGCCGCATGCTGAGTGTAATCACCGACGCCCAGGCGCATGACGAGCTGCACTTGGACCTGGACGCGATCGTGCGGGAGGGCGCCAGGCGGATGCTGGCCGCCGCCTTGGAAGCCGAGGTCGACGACTACCTGGCCGCGCACGCGGCCGCGCGGGATGAGCGTGGCCGGCGGCTGGTGGTCCGCAACGGCCACGCCCGCCAGCGCGAGGTCACCACCGTGGCCGGGAGCATTCCGGTGCGGGCCCCGCGGGTGGACGACCGCCGCACCGACCTGGTGAGCGGTGGGCGGGTCCGGTTCCGCTCGGTGATCCTGCCGCCGTGGTGCCGCAAGAGCCCCAAGGTGGCCGAGGTGCTGCCGCTGCTGTACCTGCACGGGCTGTCCACCGGCGACTTCGCGCCGGCGCTGGAGGCATTCTTCGGCTCGTCAGCTGGGCTGTCGGCGGCTGCCGTCGGCCGGCTGCTGGCCGCCTGGCAGACCGACTACCAGGTGTTCTGCCGCCGCGATCTGGCCGACCGCGACTACGTCTATGTCTGGGCCGACGGTGTGCATTTCCGGGTGCGGCTGGAGCAGGCCCGCCTGTGTTGCCTGGTGATCGTGGGCGTGCGGGCCGACGGCACCAAAGAGCTCGTCGCCGTGGCCGACGGCGAGCGCGAGTCCACCGACAGCTGGGCTGAGCTGCTGCGAGATCTTCGGCGGCGCGGTATGCAGGCACCAGCCGTCGCCGTGGGCGACGGCGCACTTGGGTTGTGGGCGGCGCTCCGAGACGTCTTCCCGGCCACCCGCCACCAGCGTGACTGGGTCCACAAGCTCGCCAACGTGCTGGCCTGTCTGCCGGCCAGCGTGCAGGCCGGCGCGCGTCAGGCGTTGGCTGAGATCCGCGATGCCCCCGACCGTGACCATGCTCAGCGGGCGATTCAGACGTTTGCTCGCGACTACGGCGTGAAGTGGCCCAAGGCGGTGGCTAAGATCACCGACGATGCCGAGGAATTGCTCTGCTTCTTCGACTTCCCGGCCGAGCATTGGGTGCACCTCAAGACCAGCAACCCCATCGAGTCGACCTTCAGCTCGGTGCGGCTTCGGACCCGCGTGACCAAGGGACCAGGCTCCAAGGCCGCGGGCCTGGCGATGGCGTTCAAGCTGCTGGAGGCCGCCCAGGACCGCTGGCGGGCGGTCAACGGCCCCCAGCTGGTCGCCCTGGTACGCGCCGGCGCCCGCTTCGACAAGGGGGTGATGGTCGAGCGTCCCGACGAGGATGGAAAGGTCGCCGCGTGATCATCAAGACCCGGCCATCCACAACTCTTGACGATTCCTCCATGGGCCGCCGTGACGATCTGAGTCGGCCAGGGGTGGAGCGGCCTACCCCGACCTTGAGACGTAGATGACACAAGCAAGTCCTACGTCAGCTCACAGCGAACCCTCCATCAACTGCATCGACGCCTAGCGCGTACCTCCCCCGAACCCACACCAGGCCTCGACAGCTGCGCTTGTCATAACGGATGAAGCTTCGCCGTTCGCTCTACGCTCGACCCGAAATCGTCTGAGGACAGCACTGCACCGCTGGTGCGGTGAGTTACGAGGGGCACACAGAGTCACGAGTTTGCTACGCGGACGAAGGATGGCTGGCTCCACGCCCACCTCATCCCAGCACTGTTGAGGTCTGGACAAGGTGTTCACGAGCCGGGCTGTGGTCCGAGCGCGTCAATGATCAGCCGCCATGGAAAGAACGCGACACGCTGGTTACCCATCCCTGGCTCATGGAGCTCCAGAACGTCCGGCCCGTACAGCAGCCGCACTCCCTCATCACGCAGCTGCTCGATGCTGCGGTGGAAGGCAGGGTGTTCGGCCTGCGCGGCGTTGACGAAGGGCAGGGCAACAACCGGTAGGCGCTTGCCGATGGCCTCGGTGAGTAGGCCAAGGGCGAGGGTGTCGCTGATGCCGGCTGCCCACTTGTTGATCGTGTTGAAGGTGGCCGGCGCCACCGCGATGGCGTCCGGTGGAGGGAGCACGTCGGGGTCCTCTGGCTGCTTGTAGTCGCTGCGCACGGGATGGCCGGTGGCGGCCTCCAGCGCTGGCATGTCAGTGAAGCTGCGGGCGCTGGGGGTGGCGATCACGCAGACGTCCCAGCCGGCCGCTTGGGCAAGCTTGACCAGAATCTGGGCGTCGCGGGCTGGGGGTGCCGCGCAGACAACGAGGTATAGAACGCGACGGCGATCGACCTGCGCAGCAGCCATTAGGCGACGGCGCCGACCCGTTCGGCGAGGGCGCGAAGGTCGGCGTTGCGGCCTGCTCGCTCCCGGTACAGCAGGTGCGCCACGAGGGTGCGGGCTGCGGGGCTGTAGCGGACCTCCTCGGGCGCCAGCTGCTCGGCGGTGAGCAGGGCGCGAAGCGCGTCGTTATCCTTGTTCCATTGGCCGTAGCCGCGCGCTACGTCAACGAGAAACAGGGCGCGGCGCTCCACGACGGGGAGCTGTATGGGATGTACGCTCCTGGCGTGCTGGACGGCGACTCCCCCGTCGCCAAGGACGACAGCCGCGGAGACGCGATGGACCTTCACGTTGGTTGGTCCGAACGCCGTGAACCAGTGGTTGGCATCGCCACCCAGGCGCCGCGCTATGGTGTCGGCTTCGCCAAGTAGTGCCCGGCTGGTGATGCGGTCTCCTTGGTAGGCAGCCGCCATCGCACCCTTCTGTAGAAGCGCGCCATAGAGCGACAGCTGGGCGCGCGCCATAGAGCGACAGCTGGGCGGGTGAGCTGCTGAGGTCGGCTTCAAGAGCGCCAGCCGCCGCCACCGTTAGATCCTTGGCCTTGCCGAAGTGCCGTGCGTCGATGAACGCGTAGGCCAGGATGCGAGCTGCGCTCGCGACTACCGAGCGGTCCTCAGCCTGCTCGGCCGCCAAGACGCCTCGGTCGGCCGCGACCCATGCCGAGTTGGAGTCGCCAAGCTTGAGCAGCATGGCTGCCGCAAGCTGGTAGGCCTCCGCGAGAAGCCCGCACGCCTGGAGGCGCCCATCGCCGTCCAACTCCTTCACCGCGTGCTGGGTTGCGGTGAGGAGGCGAGGGAGCTGCGATCCGAGCATGGAGTACCGGGAACTCTGGAAGGCAGCCCAGGCACGATCTAGCCTTCGTCGCAGCACCGGAAGGCTGGCGGGCAGGCCCTGCACGTGGGAGGGGCTTTCCAGGGAGTCATAGCGCATGAGCGCGTCCCGTACGGCCGCGATCCCCGCAGGCTCACCTGTCGGCTTAGGGGCAGGCTGGCTCAGCCAGTCCAATGGGGCCAGGACTGCAGCACCGAGCGTCGCGGCGTTACGAAGCAGGTCGCGGCGGTTCAGATCGTCCTCCAAGGCATTTCTGAGCGGCCCAAGCTCATCCTGGCCACCATCTTCCATGATCGCCGCTGGCTGGCGGAAACCTAGGGGACCAGGCGATCCTGCTGGTGCAATCGGGCGAGCTGACCGAGGAGTGGGCGCGCGACATCATGGGTGGCCGTATAGGGCAGGAGTATCGGATCTACCGCCCGAACGCTGATCCCGAAGAGGCCACGATTGAAAGGACTCAGTAGCCGTGGCGAAGGCGCAAGAAGACAAGCAGCAGATCGGCCTCACCGTTACAGGTGACGATGCGCTCCAGATTGTCGTCGCGGATGGCCGCTTCTCAAATCAGACCGACGCGTACCGTTTCGCAATCTCGTACGCGATAGCCGCTGGCCTTGACCCGGCAGATGCTCCGCAGGGCGGCTACAACACGAAGTTCAATGCGCTTGGCACGTTGGAGAGCGGAAGCAGCATCCGGGATCTCATCGAGATCCTTGGCATCGGAGAGACGAACCGGCCGTTTGCAACGGCGGAGAAGCTAGCCGAGCTTGGCGCGAGGGAAATCGCCCGCCGACTCGAAGGCAACGAGAGTCTAGCCGATATCATGACCGAGGTATCGCGTAGCGGATAAGGCGCAATCAAGGCCGCCGCAGGTTCGTATGGCTACGCCGGCAGGCTGGGCCCGGCGCTGGCTGAGCGACCTCGAGCGATCGCCCCAGGGCTTTCACTGGGCCGTACGAATCGGCTCGTCTGCTCTGTCGTGTTCCAGCGCATTGATCGACGATGTGGGGTCCGCTCATGTTCACTGGCAGGACCCGCTTGACCCCTTCCTGCACTTAGGAAGAAGCTGTCCAATGGCTAGGCCCGCACATGACGCGTTCGTCAGGAGGCTGGCCCGTAGATAGGTGCTGGAGTGGCGCTGCTTCCTCTGAGGGGGCCAGATGGTCACGACATCGATCGAGCACTCCGTTCTCGATGGCAGCACCGTTCGGATCGCCGGCCCTGATCTCGATCTGAGCAAACCTGTCAGCAGCATCGTGACGACGGTCGTGGGGAATGTCCGTGTGGAGTTCACGGTCTTTGAGCGTCGGTTCGGGGCTGCGGTGGCCTGGGACGTCGCGCGCGTGCGGCTCCAGGAGAAGTACGCGTATCGGGGCGGCAGCCTCCGGGTGGGGAGCGCGCTGGACGGTGGTGGACGGGTGGACTTCCTCATCGGCGTGTGGGAGGGCCGGGCCTGGTCGGTCTATGTGCCCTTCTACGGGGGAGACGTGGCGAACCTCATGGGTGTGCTCGATCTGCTCAGCCTTGAGGAGACCGACACCGGTCTGGTGCTGGTTCCTCGGGACGACCGGATCCGGTACGAGCGCTCTCCGGAGCTGACCAAGACGATCCCGGGCGTCGGCCTGTTGGTGATGTCCCAGCTCACCAGGCAGGTCGCCCGTGACCTGCCGCGGTGGTCGGGGACTGCCGTGCCCGGGGGGGAGTTGTTCGTCGACGACGTCCCTGGAGCGGGCCGGCGCTACTACGTCCTCGTCAGCCGCACGGCCAAGACCACCATCATGCCCAGTCCCGAAGCCGCCGGAGATTCCGTGCCGTCGCGGCTCGTCAACCTGAACGTGGCGTGGCGCCCGTCGGCATGACCGCGATCGCGCTCACCGCCACGATCACCGCCTATGTCTGCCTGGGGACGCTGGCCTGGTCGGGCCTGCACCATGCCCGCTATCCGCAGGTGTTGCTGCGGGTCCTTGAACAACAGGGCTGGCGACGCGGCGGGCGATGGCTGCTCGGCCTGTCGGTCACCGGCCTGGAGTTGACGATCGGCGCTGCGGGGTTCGTCGCCGCCGTGCTCGGGGGAGCTGATGACGCGGTCCGGCTGGCCCTGTCGGCGGCGGCGATCCTGTATGCGATCTATGCCCTCTACGGCGCGGTGTTGACCCGGCGAGGGGATGCCGTCCCTTGCGGCTGCTCAAGTGCTGCGGGCTACCCGATCAACGTGTGGGTGGTGGCACGAGCGCTCGTCTTGTCGGTCGGGTCCGCCTTCGCAGCGATTGCGGGTCAGCAGATCCTTCCGCTATGGCCGTTGAACGCCACGGTGACGCTGGCGGTGCTGGCCAGCAGTGCGCTCGGGCTCATCTTGTGGGAGCTCCCGGCGGCGCTGCACGACCCACGGCCATCGCCGCTGGCGCAGGAAGGGGTGTAGGCGAGATGTCGTTCACGATGAGCGCGCTCCTCATCACCTGGTTGGCGATCGCCTTGCTGGCGTTCGCTATGTCCGGCCTCGTGAGGCAGGTCCATGCGCTCGCTGCCTCCCAGCAGGCAGTGCGCTTCAGGACCGGTCCGCCGATCGGGGCGGTCCTGCCCGACCTCAACGGCGCGTTTCAAGCCTCACATCCAACCAAACCGACCGTTCTGCTGTTCTCCGAGGCCACCTGCTCGACCTGCGCCGAGCTCCTGCCGGAACTCGCGCGCCTGGCGAGCGAGCACCGGGAGACGATCCAGTTCGGTGTCGTCTTCCGCGGGAAGGGAACGGCAGTTGACGGGCCGATCGTTGCGGCGTTCGAGCATCGGTCGGAGCTGTTCGATCGTCTCGGGATCTCGGCAGTCCCCTACGCGATCGTGGCCTCTCCCAGGGGGGTCGTCCTGGACGCTCGGCTGACAGGCTCGGTGACCTTGCTCCGCCAGCTGGTGAACGCTGCGGTCGCGGGGACGACGGAAGGCTGACAGATGGATGCGACAGAGTCCTTGACCGTGCAGGACATCGCGCCCTTGCGGGGGCCACGCCCACCCATGTCAACCAGTGTTGCCCGTGATGGTCCTCCCGATCGCCATACGGTCACCCGGCGGCGCTTCACGCAGGCATTCGTGGCCGCAGCCACCGGATTGGGACTGGCATCCCTCGGAGTCTTCCCACCGGCCAGGCAAGCCTTCGCCGATGGCTACGACATGATCCAGGGTTGCAATGGACTTCAGTACTCGAACTGCGCGGGCTGTTGTTGCAGTACCAAGTGCCGGACGGCAGGTTGCTGCAACGATCGCAACTTCCATAGGAATGACGGAGTGAATTGGTACCTTCGTACGAATCAATGCGTCGGGTCTGGTGGGGTCAGCGGCAAGGACGGATGGTGGTGGGACCGACCTGTGAATGAGTGTGCCGGCTGTAGCGGAAAAAGGACACGATGGAAGTGCCATGACGGCTGGACGATCGTTAGCGGCCCGAACATCAAGTCCATCTGCGACACCAAGGCATGTTTCTGATGCGCCATGCAGCCAGCATCTCCGCGGGTCATCGCGTGCGGGTGGTCCTGGCTGATCCCTCGGCACCGTTCGTGGCCTTCGCCGGGCTGCTAGCTGGAGCGGTGGTCCTGGGGTCACCGGTGCTGGCCTGGGCCAGCCTTGCCGGACTCGCGGGGTACTCGCTGTCAGGTTCCGCCTGAAGCGCAAACAGCGCAAGGCTGTTGACCTCGCCAGGTTGGCGAGCCCCGATCCCGCAAGGCCTGATGCTGCTCGCGTTCAGCGGAGCGCTCGTGCTGGGAGGCACCCTCTCGGCCACGGCTATCTGGCTCACGTCCGGGCTCGGCCGAGGCCTGCAACCCGCGTGGCGGATCGGCCTTCTGACGGCGCTCACCATCGTCGCCGTCGTGCGAGAGTTCCACGTCCTCAACATCGCGCTCCCCCAGAACGCCCGGCAGATCCCCCAAGAAGTCTTCGCCAAGGGACCCCTCCTCGGCCCCTTCCAGTTCGGCTTCGAGCTCGGCACCGGGGTGCGGACGTTCGTGAGCGCTTCGCTCCCCTACGTCCTCGCGGCCGCCCTGTGGCTCTACGCGACCGACTATCGGATCGCGCTGCTCGTCGGCGCCACCTTCGGACTCGGCCGGGCCGCGATGACCGCCACCAGGTACTGGAGCGGTGCAGCCGAGAGCTGGGACGAGCGCTTGGAGCGACGCATGACCTGGCTTCCACCTGCTGCGCTGGTGGTGGGTGTCGCGGCTGCGGCAATGATCGTCGCGGGTGGGGTACTACACTGGCGCACCTAGAAACTGACTCCTGACCAGTAGCTTTGGTCATGGCGCAGAGCTCGCCTGGAAAGTCGGGCGAGGTGAGGGAACCTGAGCCGGTGCTCCAGCGTGGAAGGGGCGCGTGTCGGCCGCCTGAACCCGGAGGAGCCGTTTGCGGGACGAGCGCGAGTTCGAGGACTTCTACGCGGCGGTGTTCGACCGCCTGGTCGGCCAGCTCTACCTGGTGACCGGCAACCTCCAGGACGCCGAGGACGTCGTCCAGGAGGCGCTGACCCGCGCCGCGGTCCAGTGGTCGCGGCTGCGCCGCTACGGCGTCCCCGAGGCGTGGGTGCGGCGGGTGGCCATGAACCTGGCCAGCGACGGCTTCCGTCGGGTCCGCCGGCGGCTGGTCGTCGCGGTCCGGCTCCGGGCCGACCTCGAGTCGCGGCAGACGGTGCCGGCCGAGGTGCCCGGCCTGATCGAGGCCCTGCGCGCCCTGCCGATGGCCCAGCGCAAGGCCGTGGTCCTCCACCACCTGCTCGACCTCCCGGTCGACCAGGTCGCCGTCGAGCTCGGCGTGCCCGTGGGGACGGTCAAGTCGCGGCTGGCCCGGGCCCGCGGCGCGCTGGCGACGCTCCTGGCTCCCGACGCCGAGGCGAGGGGGCTTCAAGATCAGGGAGGTGCGGGCACCCATGGATGACCTGCGGGAGCGGCTGGCCGAGCTGGCCGAGCAGGCGGCCAGGGAGGCACGGGGGCCGGGCGCCACCGTAACCCTGCGCCGGGCCCGGACCTGGCGCCGGTGGGCGGCCGGGGGCCGGGTGGCGCTCTCCCTGCTGCTGGTGCTGGGGCTCGGACTCCTCACATCGCGGGTGCTGGGCGACCAGGAGAGCCCTCCCCAGGTCACGACCCCACCGACCGGCGCGACGCCCCGGCAGGCGCCGCCGCGGTGGACCGCCGCGGCCGCCCCCCGGCTGGTCGAGCCGTGGGAGCGCGGACCGCAAGCCGCCGGCGACCTCGTCGTCGCCGCCTCCGGCCACGATGAGCCGGCCCGGGTCCGCGCCTACGACGCCCGCAGCGGACGGCCGCGGTGGACCTACCGGACCGGCCCCAACGCCTTCGTCCGGGCCCTCGGGGACGGGTGGGTGATCGTGGCGCCGGACTACGGGCCGCTCATCGCACTCGACCTGGCCACCGGCAAGCAGCGCTGGCGATTCGGGCTCTCGTCCCTCCAGGCGGCGGAGTACGGGACGATCGCCGGGGATACCCTGTTCATCGGGACAAGCTTCACCACCGAAGGCGCCGTCGACCCCCCCGTCGTCTACGCGCTCGACCTGGCCACCGGCCGGCAACGCTGGCGGACCGTGCTGGACCGCGGCACCGACCTGCAGTGGGCCGCCCCGGTGGTCGACGGCGGGCAGGTCCTGGTGGCCGACACCCTATCGCACGAGGGCAGCGCGCCGACCTCGCACCTGCACGCGCTGGACGCGGGCACGGGGCGGGTCCGCTGGAAGGCCGACCTCCACGCCAGCCAGCAGGGCTTCTTTGCCGAGCCACCGGTCGTGGCCGGTGGCCTGGTCTACGCGGCGACCGCGTCGCGCAGGCTCCTGGCCCTGGACGCGAAGTCCGGGCGGGAGCTGTGGCGGGCGCGTGGCTTCCCGGTGGTCGCCGGCGTGCGGGACGGGCTGGTCATCGCCGCCATCGAGGACCGCCTGGCGGCCCTCGACGCTGGCAGTGGCGTCCGGCGCTGGGAGGTCCCGGTCAGTGGCCGTGGTGAGCACTGGCCGGTCCTGGACGGCGACACCGTCTACATGGCGTCAGCACGCGACGTGGTCGCCGTCGATGCCGCCGCCGGGACGACGCGCTGGCGGGTGCCGGTCGACCCGGCCGTCGGTCCGCCGGTCCGGGTCGGGGGGCGACTGTACGTCGCCACCAGGAGCCGTCTGCTCGCCCTGGACGCCTCCTCCGGGCGGCCCCTGTGGGCTAGCGCCAGGCGGAGGATCGTCAACGGTCCGCTGGCCACCCAGGGCAGCGTCGTGGTCGCCACCGGCGACGGCACCGTGCTCGGGTTCGCTCCCTAGCCGGAGGCTCCTAGTGCGGACCAACGCGTCGCCTGGGTGGTGAGCTGCTGCCACCTGTCAAGGCAAAGCGGCTCATGACACTGTGGGTGGGCCCGCCGGCTCTAGGCTTGGGGGATCGACGAGCTCGGGGACCGAGGCCCTGATGAGTCTGTAGGTCGGGGATGGACCTGCATCGCAAGCGATAGCAGATCGCCATCGTCGACGAGGCCGGCGTCCCCAGCGCAACCGCAACATCCCCACGATCCGACCAAGCTGGTGTTGATCCTTGGCGCCCTCGAGCCGGGCGCCCGGTCGCTTGGAGGCCGGCTACGGCTGGGTGCGTTCGCCCTACGCTCACTCCGTAATTGTCCGAGATGCCATGGCCGTTGGCCGCCACGACGGATGAGAATGGCGACGCCCGGCCAAGCTCGGCTCTCATTGGTGCGTGCGAGCCCGTGTCCGAGATTGATGCGGGGGCCTTCCCGGCACCACGAACTGTTTGCTGCGAGCACGCGTTTCAGCGTCGTTTCCTCGGTTGGCCCTGCCGGGCGCCACCAGCACAGGCGAGCCGGTAGGAGGTGGCAGCGGTGGAGCTGGTCGTGGAACGCGCCGCGGCGCTGGATGTCGGCAAGGACGAGGTGGTGGCCTGCATCCGCGTCCCTGCCGCCGGGGTCGGTCGGGGTCGCGGGTGTCGCCGCCAGGAGGTCCGCACCTACCCGACGTTCACCTCCGGCTTGGAGACCCTGGCGGACTGGCTGCAGGCCGAGGGCGTCACCCAGGTGGTGATGGAGGCCACCGGGCAGTACTGGAAGCCGATCTGGTATGTGCTGGAAGGGCGCGGGCTGGAGCTGCTGCTGGTCAATGCCCGCCACGTCAAGATCCTGCCCGGGCGCAAGACCGACGTCGGCGATGCGGCCTGGCTGTGTGAGCTGCTGGAGTGTGGGCTGCTGCGGGGCAGCTTCGTGCCCCCGCCGGCGATCCGGGAGCTGCGCGATCTTGTCCGCTACCGCAAGCGGCTGATCCAGGCGCATGGCGCCGAGTGCCAGCGGATCCAAAAGACGCTGGAGGACGCCGGCATCAAGCTGGACTCGGTCGCCACTGACGTCCTGGGCGTCTCGGGCCGGGCGATCCTCAAGGCCTTGGTCGCCGGCGAGCGCGACCCCAAGGCGCTGGCGGAGCTGGCCAAGGGCAAGCTGCGCAAGAAGCTCCCCCAGCTGCGCCAGGCGCTGCGAGGCCGCTTCGGCGACCACCACGCGTTGCTGGTCGGGCTGGCGCTTGACCACCTGGAGCACCTGGAAGGCGCCATCGCCGCCCTGGACGGCCGCATCGACGAGGTGATCGCCCCTTTCGTGGTGGCCCGTGACCGGCTGGACACCATCACCGGGGTCGGCAAGCGCGCCGCCGAGGTCATCATCGCCGAGATCGGGGTCGACATGACCGTGTTCCCGACCGCCGGGCACCTGGCAGCTGGGCGGGCCGCTGCCCGGGCAACAACGTCACCGGGGGCAAGCGTCGCTCGGGCAAGCCCACCAAGGGCAACCGCTGGCTGGCCGACGTCCTCACCGAGTGCGCCTGGGCCGCTGCCAGAAGCCGCGACACCTACCTGGCCGCTCAGTTCTGGCGGCTGGCCCGGCGCATCGGCAAGAAGAAGGCCGCGGTCGCCGTGGGCCACTCCATCCTGGTGACCTGCTGGTACCTGCTGGATGGCGACTGCGACTACCACGACCTTGGCGGCGACTTTCTTCATCCGGCGTGACAGCGACCGTGCCCGCCAGCGGGCCGTCGCCCAGCTCCAGGCCCTCGGCTACGAGGTCACCCTCCAACCCGCCGCCTAACACCCGGGGATTCTCGTTTCAGGAGAGCAGTGCGCCGGGGCGCTGCTCATCGAACTGGTAGGCGGCCACCAGCCGGCTTCGTAGAGCCGCGGGAGCAGCCGTCGGCTAGCGTCTTGCGCCGCTGTCAAGTGGCAGCGCGAAATCGAATTCGGGCCTGGTCGGCCACGGCAGCGACCCGCTCGGGTCCCAGCACCGCCGGGAGCTCGCGAAGCATGCTTGGCAGCCTCCGGGCCGGCACGACTGGCACACCGTCCATGACCACCTTGCCCCAGGGAACCTGGGCGCCGTGGACGGCCACGATCGGCAGCACCACCACGTCGGGGTCGGTCAGGACCAGGGCGGCCTGGTCGGCCCCGAACGAGACTGCCTGCAGGGTCGGGGCGAGTGGGTAGCGGCCGTGCCACAGCCGACCAGATTGGTCGAGCTGGAGGCGGCCGCGGTACTGCTTGGAGTCGATCACGAACACCCCACCGGGGCCAATCAGCAGGTGGTCGAGGTTGGCCCGGCTGCCGGGGAGGGCCAGGTCGTGCAGGACCGCCCACCCGTGCCACTCCAGCGCAGCCAAGAGGCGGGCGGTGCGTCGCTCGCCCGCCGCTCCTCGCCGCCAGGCGGCGGCGTCCGGGCTGGGCTTGAACCGCAGCCTCCAGCCGACCGCCACGGCCGCCAGCGCACCGAGGGCCAGGCTCAGCCGGGGGGCCAGCAGGCTGCCAAGGACTCCCCCACCGGCCCCGATGCCGAGGGTGGCAGCAACCCGCCAGGGCAGGCTTCGGGTCCAGGCCGCCCACTCATCCGCGCGCATGCGCCGCCACCGCGCCTGGGCGGGGCCGCCTGGCCGACCAACGCTGGTCCGCACCCGCACCGCCACTACCGGCCGGTCGACGCCGGTATCCGCGAGCAGCTCGTCGGGGTCGTCGCCGAGGTGGGCGAGGATGGCCTGGAGGTCGGCTTGGCTGAGCGGCCGCACCGAGCCGCTGGGCCGTTCCTCGTCGTCGAAGGGCCACGATCGGGATCTGGCCATCGGTGTGCTCCTTTCTACTGGGCTAGCCGGCGGCCCGCTCCGGGCCTGGCCGGCCACGCTGCTCGCGAGGTTGCGGCTTGTTGGGGCGCTGGCGGGTCGGCTGGGTGTCACGGGCGCGCTCGGCGACCTGTTGCTTGGCGTGGACCCGCTCGATGGCCGTGCGGGCCCGCTGCCGGTCGGCCCGCTGGGTGGGATCCTGAGGCTCGGAGCCGAGGGCTCGATCCGGGTCGGTGATGCGGTAGCCGCGCCGGTACTGCTCGATCTCGGCGGCGGCGTGCCGCCAGGCCCGCCGACCCCGGGTCGACTCGGGCACCGGACCGAGGGCCTCCAGGACATAGCCGGGCCGGTCAGCCTCGACCGCCACCCCGGTGGCGCGTCGCTGCCAGGCTAGGGTCCGCACCACCTGCCGATACTGGGGGCCGAGGTGGGCGTTGGCCTCCAGCCAGCCGTCGCGGCGTTGCTGGTGCTGGCGCAGCTCCCGCTCCCGGTCATGGGCCCGGTTGACTTGCTGAGTCGCCACCGCCAACCCACCCGGCACCCGGGCGGGCTGGTCGCCGCCGCGGCCGAGCCAGCGAAGCTTGCCGGCGGGCCGGCGGCCGATGGCTTGCTGGTGGGCGGCCAGGACCTGCTCGCCCTGCTCGCGGTGGGCGGTGGCCCGGGCCAACTCCCGGCTGCGGTCCCGGGGGGCCTGGTCGAGCTCATGGCGGAGCCGGTCCCGCTCGGCCCGCAACTCGGCCGTGGACAGCTGCTGGAGATCGGGATTGCTGGGGGTGTCGATGGCCAGGGTCTGACTCCCGGCCCGCGACAGCGCGTGGGCCAGCTGCAGGTAACCATCGGGCTGCTCCCGGTCGGGCAGGTCCAGCTCCCCAGCACCTTGGGGCTCGGGCCCGACGACCGCGTACAGGCGAGTGTCCTGGCGGGCCCGCGACAGCTGGACATAAAGCCAGTTCACGTCCTCGCCACCGGTGAGGCGGACCAGGGCCCGGCCGCGGGTCAGTCCCTGGGCGCGGTGGCCGGTGGTGGCATAGGCCAGGTCCACCCGCCGGTTCCGCTCGTCGCGGCCGCGGCTATCCAGATACAACCCGGGCAGGACGACTGTCCGGTCGTCGGGGCCGTCCAGGCGAATGGTCAACGTGCGGGTGCGCTGATCGAGGGCGGTGAGGGTGCCGCGGCTGCCGTTGGCCACCCCCAGCTCGGCGATGGCGTTGTGACCGCAGACGACCCGGTCCCCGACCGCCAGCTGCCGGTCCTCGACCTGCAGCCGCTCGGAGCCAAGCCGTCCTCGGGCGGCTAGCAGCTCCTGGCAGGCGGTGTTGAGCCGGTCCACCTCCGTCCGGCGGGCGGCCAGCACGACCACCTCCTGGGCCGGGTCCTGTTCGGCCTGTTGCCAGGCGGTCCACCAGTCCTGGAGGAGGGCCAGAGTGGCGGCCGGCTTGGAGTCGGCGGCCACCACCCGGTCGTGGGCCTGGTAGGCGGCCACGGCCTCCTCGACCAGCCCCGAGCGGACAAGGTCGAGGGCTTCGCGCTCCCAGGCCTGCCGCTGCCGGCGGTTCTCCGTCAACTCCGAGGCGCCCAATCGGAGGCAGAGGGCGCGGAAGCCGCCGCCGGCGTCGATCGCGGCCAGCTGCCGGTCATCGCCGACCAGCACCACCTTGGCCTGCGCCTGCTGGGCGTGCTCGAGCAGCCGAGTGAGCTTGCGGCTGCCGACCATGCCGGCCTCGTCCACCACCAGGACGGTGCGGGCGTCCAGCTGCTCGCGGCCGCGGTCCAGGTCGGCGAGCAGCCGGTCGCAGGTGGCCACGTCCTCGAAGCCCTCGCCCTGCAGGCTCATGGTGGCGATCCCCGTCGGTGCCGATGCCAGGAGCCGGTAGCCGTCCAGCTGCCAGGCATGGCGGGCGATGCCGAGCGCGAAGGTCTTGCCCGTTCCGGCCCGGCCCACGACCACGGCCACCCCTTGGCCGCCCTGGCACAGGTCCCGGACCATCGCCTGCTGGTCCTGGCCGGTGGTGGGATGGGCGGCCAGGGCTTCCCCTACCGCCTGATGGGAGACCCTAGCCGCCTGCTCGTCCGTTCGGCCGGTGGCGGCGGCAACCAGCCGCTGTTCGACCGCCAGTAGGTCGGGGGTGGACCAGCGGCGTTCCTCCAGGGCCCGGTCGGCGACCACGCTGACCGCGCGCTCGGCCAGGAACCGGTCGGCCAGTTCCTCAAGCTTGGCTCGCCCGGCGCCGGCCAAGCCGGCCCCGAGGGCGACCAGGACATCGGGGCGGGTGAAGGTGGACGCGTGCTCGGTCAGCCCCTCCGGACCCGCTAGCCGATCGAACAGCCGGCCGGTCGCGTCCGCGGACACCGTCCAGTCCTGTGAGTGGTCGCGTGTCCGGCCGGTCACCTCCCGGACCAGGGTGTCCGCGTCGTGTCCGCGCTCGGCCGCCTCCTGACGCCAGCGGTTGTACAGGGTGTCCGGGCTCTCGTGCTCCTTGCGCATCCTGGTCGCGTGGACGACCCATTTGACCAGCCGTGGTGTCCGCTCCCGATCGTCCGCGGCCAGCCGATCGAGCGCGGCGTCGATCTGGCCGGTGCGCTTGGAGAAGCCGCGGACCAGGTCCTCGGGCATCCCTTGGAGCTCCCGGTTGCCATAGGTGTCCGTCGCTGTCCACTCGACCCCGAGTGTCCGGACCAATTCCCGTTGGTAGGTGGCCCGGTAGATGGCGTCCGCAGCCAGGCGATGCCGGTACAGGTCCCGGCCGTCCAAGGCCGTCCAGCGTCCGTCCGGCCCCTGGACCCGGTTCGCGATGACCAGGTGGGTGTGCAGCAGCGGATCACCCTCTCGCGATGTCCGGTGGTCGAACCCGACCGCCAGCACCCCCGTCCGGACACGTGCTGGACACCACCATGGCCGCGACGGGCCCTCAGGTGATCGTCCAGGTAGCCGACCGCCTCGGCCAGCCCGGCGTGGTGGGCGGCCAGCACCGCCCGTCCCGTGGCTGGGTCACCCAAGCCGTAGAGGATCGACACGCTCTTGGTCGGCCGCAAGACCACGTCAAAGCCAGGCACGGCGTTGCGGCCATGGGGGCGGCCGAGGAGCTCGCCGGTGTCGGGGTGGCGGCCTTCGAACATGGCCTGGAACCCGGCCACCGATGCTTCGCCCTCCAGGCCGAGGCTGGTGGCGCCGGCGCCGTACCACCGGCCTGGGGACTCGCCGTGGCCGGACAGATACTGCTGGTGGTCGGTGGCCAGCTCGCGGGTGTAATACGCCCCCCGCCCTACCGACAGCTTGGCGATGTCGGCCACCACCCGCCGCTTCCCTCCTCGCCGTCGTTGGCGCCAGCAACGCACCCGTGGTGCAGTGCTCTCCTCGGAAAAAGGTTGCGGCTTAGAGTAGCGCAAGATGGCGACTACAAGCGTTATGGTGAGTGCCTGATGCGGGAGTGGCGGACGGTAGTGCGATGAGCGTTGCCGGCTGATGTGAGAAACTATGAAGGTGCAGCTCAGACGTGGTTCCGCGTTGAGGGTGTGTGATGCCGGGAGGCCGCCAACACCTTGATCTGCCGTCTGACCAGCGACGATCTACGACACCCTAATATGGCGACTTCCGCTCGATAGTGACCTGCAAAAACGGGGCTTGGCAAGCCGCTCAGAGTGCGCTAATTTGGGAGCAGGGGGTCGCCGGTTCAAATCCGGCCGTCCCGACCACCAGCACAACCCCCTGCGCAGCAGGGGTGCCGACGGCCCCTCACTCGGCTAACCGGAGCACGCTGCCCGTAGCCAGCCGCTCCACGACACCCTAGTGTGAGGGAAACATGCCGGACGCGCAGCCCGCACCCATGGGCGGTCCGTTGCCGCGAGGGCACCTCCTAGCCCTCAACCGAAGCTTCCGCCGCACTCTGGAGGCCGAGAACAAGAGCCCCCGGACCATCGAGGCCTACACCGACGCCGTCCGGCTGGTCGCCGCCTACTGCTAGGCCCACGGGCATCCGGTCTTCGCCGGCGAGCTTCGCCGCGAGCACATCTCAGGACTTCATCGCCGACCAACTCGCCCGCTGGAAGCCGGCCACCGCCCATAACCGCTACCGCCAGCTCCGGCATGCCTTCGCAACCACCTGGTTGGCCGAGGGCGGAAACGAGAACGACTTGATGGTGGCTGGCTGGAAGTCGCGGATCATGATCGATCGCTCTCCGAAGGCCACGGCCGTGGAGTGGGCCAGAGCGAGCCATGCCCGCCTGTCACCAGGCGATCGGCTATAGCCCTCGGTCATCGGCGATCAAGCGTTCCTGCCCAGTTTCCAACGTGACGCAGAACCTCCCGACGATGGCGCGTCAGCCGAAGCATCGTTATGGCAGGTGTCCCCGGCCTGATGTTGAACGAGAACGCATCCTGAGTCGAAAATGCCCTGAGGGCAGGCGCCACCTCGCGTTGGGTGGTCATGCCACCTCGATGGGTTCCAGGGTGACCTTGTGGCCCAGCCGCTCGAGCTGGCGGACCAGCTGCCGCTGGTAGTGCTCGGCGGAGTGGCGCCGCTGGAAGTGGTCGTCGCCCAGCTCCTGGTAGGCCACGCCCTGGTCCAGGACGTGATAGGCGATCACCAGGACCGAATGGGCCACGGCCAGGGTGGCCTTGCCCGGGCCCCGGCGACCCCGCAGGCGGTGGTATTGGGCGTTGAGGTAGGTGCCCTTGGTCCGGCTGGCCGCCTTGGCGACCTCGCTCAGGCAGCCACCCAGCCACTTGGAACCCTTGCGGGTCCGGCCCGAGCGGTGCTTGCCGGCCGACTCGTTGTTCCCAGGGCACACCCCGGCCCAGGAGGCCAGGTGGGCCGCGGTGGGGAACTGGCCCATGTCCGGGCCGATCTCGGCCACGATGACCTCCGCTGCCCGTCGATCGATCCCGGGGATGGTGTCCAACAGCGCGACCTGCTCGGCGAAGGGAGCGATCACCTGCTCGATCCGCCCGCTCAACAAGGCAATGGCCTCGTCCAGGTAATCGATGTGGGCCAGGATCTGGGCGACCAGCAGCCCGTGATGCTCGGTCCGGAACCGGCCGGCCAACGCCTCCCGCAGCGCCGGCAGCTTGGCCCGGAGCCGGCCCTTGGCCAACCCGGCCAGCACCTGCGGGTCGTGGGTGCCGGCCACCAGAGCTTCCAACATGGCCCGACCGGACACCCCCAGCACGTCGGTGGCCACACTGGATAGCTTGATCCCGGCGTCCTGCAGGACCTTGTCCAGCCGCTGGACCTCCCGGGTGCGCTCCTGGATCTGGGTCTTGCGGTAGCGGGTCAGCTCCCGCAGCTCCCGGATCGGCCGGGGCGGCACGAAGCTGGGCCGGACCAGCCCGTGCTCGACCAGCTGAGCGATCCAGGCCGCATCGGCCACGTCGGTCTTGCGCCCGGGCACGTTGTGCAGGTGGGCCGCATTCAGCAACCAGCACTCGACCTGGCCCTCCAACAGCTGCCAGACCGGCTTCCAGTAGCACCCGGTCGACTCCATCCCCACCCGAGTCACCCCAAAGCTGGCCAACCACTGGGCCAACAGCACCAGCCCAGCAGTGGTCGTGGTGAACCGGCGGGTCTCGACCCGGCGCCCACCCTGATCATCGGGCACCCGCACACAGGCGGTCACCGAGTCCTTGTGCACATCCAGGCCGGCGCAGCGCTCGACCAGCGTCTCCATCTCCTCGCCTCCTCCAGGCACGCCAGCAGCAGGGCGTCACCCGGAGGAGCCTCTAGAAGCGGAATCTGAGTCTCGTGCTCGTGGCAACAGTGCGGGGTGCCCGAGGCTCCCACGTCAGACTTATCAGCGGGCTCGCGGCACCAAGAGAGCGGCGACGTCGGCCGGATGACCAGCCCATTTTCATCGGTCGCGGGTGGCCGGCCACGGCCATGGGAGGCTGATCAGCAAAATGCCGGGAACCGCTGTGCTAAACGCCGTTCTCGCAGGTCACGCGCAACCGAAGAGGCCAAAGTTATGTGCTCTCATTGCGTTCAGTTATGTGCTCTTATCGCGCCCGCGGGGATGTCCCGAATATTGTTGAGATCGGTAACGGCCGTTGTTCATTTCGCCAGAGCGAGAAGGGCGACGAGGGATGTCGCTGTTGCCGTACAGGTCGAGCCTCCCGCGCCGGTGAGCGGGCAAGTTCCTCCACCGACCCTCCAAAGATGGGGTGATCACCTGCCCTGGCTGTAGGCGTCGTGGTAGTTCCACCACTCGTACGGCGGGGTCTGCGGGTACCCCTCCGGCGAGTCCTCCCATTCCTCCTGGCGGCCGAGCGCGGTGATGTCGAGGTAGTTCCACGTGCCCCCCATCTGCTCGTCGCCGCGGGCGTTGATGAAGTAGGTGCGGAAGATCCGGTCGTCCTCGCGGAGAAACGCGTTGGTGCCGTGCCACTCGTCGACGTCGAAGTCCTTGTCGAAGTCGTCGGTGATCGTGAACCAGGAGATGTGCTCCCACCCATGGCGCTGCTTCAGGCCCTGGATCTCGGCCTGGGGGGCGCGCGAGGCGAACACCAGCGTCGTGTTCCGCGCCTTCAGGTGGGCGGGGTGCGCGACCTGGTCGGCGACGAACGAGCAGCCCACGCAGGCCCGCTCCGGATATGAGCCGCCCTCGGCGTAGGTGGTGACCTCGGGCCCGTAGAAGGCGCGGTAGACGATCAACTGACGGCGGCCATCGAAGAGGTCGAGCAGGCTCGCCCTGCCGTCGGGCCCGTCGAACTGGTAGGCCTTGTCCACGGCCAGCCATGGCATCCGCCGACGCTCGGCGGCGAGCGCGTCACGGGCGCGGGTCAGCTCCTTTTCCTTGACGAGCAGTTCCTGGCGGGCAGCTTCCCACTCCTGCGGCGACACGATCGGGGGTGTCTTCATGTGGACTCCTCTCAAGACTTGCGGCCGAGGTCGTCCGAGCGTCCAGCTTCGAGTCGCGACCACTGGGCGGCGGGGCGTCCGTTGGTCCGCTCATACGACTCGTGCAGCATGGCATGCCGGTGGAACAGCTTCGAGGTGACGGGCGAGCGCAGCACGAACCTCTGCATCTGCCGGTAGCCCATGAGCCGGCGGAAGCCGGGTCCGGGTTGAGCATCCCGGCGGCGCACCAGCGCTTGATCATCTTGCCATCTACGACCGACGCAGGTTCGCCCAGCCAGGTGGGCGACGAATCACGGCGCTGTGGCAATCGTGGCGGCGGACAGCGAGGTTGCGTCCTGGTCTGCGAGCAGTCGTGCGATCGGAAGGTCGAGCGCGGAGTGGTACGGCGCCAGTCCGTCGAGCACCCCCGGTCGTGCCGATGCGGCCACCCCGACGCTGCCGAGCCGAACGTCCATGGCTTCGAAGTGCTGACGATGAGCCTCATTGATGTTGCGGTAGTGGCGCTCCTCCTCAGAGAGCCGCTGCCGTGCGCCGGAGCCCACGGCGACGCGGACATACAAGGCGACGACCGGGGCGGCCCGTCCCGCCTGGTCGGCTCCCTGCTGCACCCAGCGGCCGGCCTGGGCGGCTTGGGCGGGCAGCATCCAGTTGAGCAGGACGCCGTCGGCGATCGCGCCGCCCAGACGGCACATCCGTGGTCGCATGGCTGCTAGGACGATGCGGGTCCCCTCCGGAAGGAGCTCCCGCAACTCGGCCACGGCCCGCTCCACGAGGTGGATCGGTGCCCGCAGCTGGCCGGACCCGACCCCGATCCAAAGCTTTGCCGGGTCCAGCCCGAGGCGGGCGATCTCTGCCGCGATCCGAACCGGCTGATGTCGGTCGAGCGGAAGGACCCCGACGCCGAGCTCCAGCTGCGGAGCGGCAGCGGCGAAGTGGGCGAGCGTCTCCAGACCGGCAGAGCCGGGCTCGTCGTTCGACCACAGCGAGTGGTACCCAAGTTGCTCACAGCCGATAGCCAAATCACGAGCGAGTCCGGCGTCCAGACCCGCGGTGATGCCGAGCCCCCGGCGGATCGGCGTAGATGTGTTCATGACCGCAGCATGTCATCCTCCGCAGTGGATGCTCGTGCGTCTCCGGGAAGTCCGAGGTCAGCGCATCTGGCCTGCAGCCACCGGCTCATGGCTGCTCGGCCAACAGGTCGACACCTGCTTGGCTGGCACCCGGTCCCGGCGCGAGCCGCCGCCTCATCCCACAGCCTGCGAGTACGAGTCTCCCGGCGACTGATGGCTTCCCCGGGCAGCGCACGGCACACCATCAGGGGACTCGAGGAGTGGGCGGTAGTTGGCGTGGAGAATGTTCTCGGGTTGCCAGCCGGCGCCAATCATTGCTGTCCACTGCCGGTGTCTGTGGATGGATCGATGTTCTGGTTCGCGCGGAACAGGTTGTCCGGGTCGTAGGTTCGCTTCACGGCGACCAGGCGCGGCCAGTTCTCCCCGTAGGCCGCGTGGACCCGCGCCGGGCCTTCATCACCCAGGTTGTTGACGTATACCGACGCCTCGAGGTGCGGCACCATCGCCTCGAACGCGGCCCGGGTCCACCGTCGGTTGCGATCCGAGTCGGTCGCCTCGGACCACTGCGAGAGGATGCAGAAGTCGTACTGCTCGGCCCGATGTGGGAAGGCGGTGGCCGACGGGGCGACCCGGCTGGCCACTCCGTGCAGCTGCTGCAGGCCGATGCCGCTGGCGGAGGAGGGCATCTGGGGGAGGAACCGCATCAGGGTCTCGATCGCGTCGTCGGTCATATTCCGCAGCCAACCGGACTTCCAGTAGTGGCGTCGACCGAAGGGAAACCCCTCGTCACGGGCGCTCTGCAGAGCGGTGTAGGGCATCGGCTGGATCCCGTCATCCACCGGCGGCTGGAACGTCCGCAACGGGTTGAGCACCTGTTCGCCCTCGTCGACCGGACCGCAGTAGCAGACCCCGATGGACAGCGTGGGCTCCCCGGCCGGGGTCAGCCCGAGCGACGCGGCCGTGGACAGCTCGTCCGGGGCCGACTTGACAAAGTCGTCGTAGAAACGAAGGACCCGCGGCGCCACCTCCGCCGGGTACGACAGGCCACCCGCCAGCACGAGATCGATGGGATGCAGCTGGTACTCGAAGCAGGTGACGACCCCGAAGTTGCCACCGCCGCCTCGGATGGCCCAGAACAGCTCCTCGTTCTCCCCCGCGCTCGCCCGCAGGAGCCGTCCGTCGGCGGTCACGACGTCGGCCGAAATCAGGTTGTCGCACGCCAGTCCATGACGGCCGTTGAGCCAGCCCAGCCCGCCGCCGAGCGTGAGCCCCGCGATTCCGGTCGTCGACACGACGCCAAGCGTCGTCGCCAACCCGAACGCCTGGGTGGCACGGTCGAACTCTCCCAAGGTGAGCCCGGGTTCTGCCCGGGCTGTCCTCGCCTCCGGATCAACCCGCAGGGCCTTCATGCCGGACAGGTCGAGCATGACGGCACCGTCGCGCACCGCATTCCCCGCGACGCTGTGACCGCCCCCGCGCACCGAGAGCGGAAGCTCGTGTCGACCTGCGAACCCGACGCAGCGGACCACATCGGACGCGTCCGCACAGCGAACTACGGCGAGCGGCCGCCGGTCGATCATGCCGTTGAACACCGCGCGAGCCGTGTTGTAACCACGGTCGCCGGGGCCGGCCACCTTCCCCCGCAGCCCTGACCCGAGCTCGCGGCGAACCGAGCTCCCGATCGCGCCAGCATCAACTGCCATCGCACTGCCCCTCTCTCAGCTGCCGGCCCTTTCAGGCGGGCGCGTCGACCAGTCTGATGAGCTGGATCCATAAGCACAATCGAAGCTATAGTTGTTAACCATCATGAGCGTTACTAGTTCGACGTACCAGGCGGCCTGGGCCGGTCTGGAGATGCGGCACCTCCTGGCCCTGGTGGCTGTGGTCGAGACCGGCACCTTCAGCAAGGCCGCCGAACAGCTCGACTACACCCAGTCGGCGATCAGCCAACAGGTCGCCACCCTCGAACGCATCGTCGGCACGCCGCTGTTCGAGCGCCCGGGCGGCCCCCGCCCGGTGCGACTCACGGCGGCCGGGGAGATGCTGCTGACCCATGCCCGGGCCGTCCTCGCCCGCGTCAGCTCGGCCGCCACCGACCTACGGGCACTGGCGTCCGGCGAACAGGGCGAGTTACAGGTGGGAACGCTGCCGAGCGCCGGCACCAAGATCCTCCCCCGCCTCCTCGGGACCTTCCGCGCCGAGTGGCCCGGCATCCAGATCGTGCTGCGGGAGTCCCGGGACAGCGCCGAGCTGATCCACGCCGTCGAGACCAGCGACATCGACGTCACCTTCATCGACATCGGCCCCTACGAGACAGGGCCGCTGGAAGTCCGTCCACTGCTCGACGACCCGATGGTCTTCCTGGCCCCCGCTGGTGCGCCCGAGGCAGGGCAGCGCACGGTCAGCATCGCCGACATCGCCCACCTGCCGATGATTGGCACCCGCAACGTCGGATGCCGGCAGATCATCGACGCCGCCTTCCGGCAAGCGCCCGGGTCGCCGCGGTACGTCTTCCGTTCCGACGACCATCCCACCATCCAGGGCCTGATCGGCTCCGGGCTGGCCTACGCCGTGCTGCCGCTGCTCACGGTGGACGAGCGCGATCCCAACGTGGCCGTCATCCCCATCAGGCCCAAGACGACGCCTCGCCGGCTCGGGATCGCATGGCATCCCGAGCGCCGGCCGCCGCTCGCCCTCAGGCCCTTTGTCGAGGTGGCGGCCGGAATCTGTCGCGACCTCGGCGAGCAGTGGGCGGCGTCGCGCGCCGCATGAGCACCCCTGGCCATGCGACGCCTTCGCCGCCGAGAACAACCGGTTCACCGATCGGGTGCCTGGCGCCGATCACTCCACGCCTGTGCCCACCTGCCCCAGGGAACCTCGGCGACCTCGGCGGCCTTATGCGCCACGTCGGCGGCAACCACCGGTAGACGGGAACGACAGGCTATCTCGCGAGCCCACGGCCGACGTGTCGTGAGACCTCAGTGAGTTATCCAGTTATGAGGTGTCATCCGCTACACAGCCGGTGAACCGGTCCCGAACGTAGTCGCAACCAGAATTTCGACTTGTTATTGCTGGTGGTGGGCCTGCCAGGACTTGAACCTGGGACCTCATCCTTATCAGGTATCGAGGGCTAAGCGCTGTGCGGACCTTCATTTTCCCAGGTCATCGCTGAGCGTCAGGGGCGAAGGGATGCGTTCTTAGCGACCTCGTTCCAGCGCAAGCAAAACCAGGCTGTTCGATGGGGTCGTCGGACTCCTAGATGAGAAGCCTCAATGACCCGGTGTTCAGCCGCCAAGACAAGGACGTGCGACAGCGACAATGCTGATGGTCGCTCTGCTGGAGCATTACGAAACGAAACAGGGCGAGCATTAGACCGATCCAAATTGCCCGCCATGGTTGATTGGTCCCTTTCTGCGCGTCTGGCGTGGGTCAGTGCCGCAGCCGCGCCGCATAAGCCGAGCTCGCATCCGGTTCCGGATACCATCGGCGGCCAGTTCGAGTCGCGGAGTCTGGAGTAGGAGAGCGCATGGACCGGCGGAAGTACCCATTGACAGATCAGGGCCTCAGAGCAGAATCATCAATGAGTGCTGTAACGGTTAAGGTCGCGAAGTGATCTCC
>Ga0081538_10001495_pt1 | contig 23986 bp, 32 predicted proteins | sample TabmetS5T2R1_FD_71022 | JGI IMG/M metagenome (GOLD analysis project Ga0081538, IMG submission 71022) | Tabebuia heterophylla rhizosphere microbial communities from the University of Puerto Rico - S5T2R1 | ecosystem: Host-associated > Plants > Roots > Rhizosphere ... | reverse complement strand
AAATGCCATCCGCGTTTGCTTAGGTACTTTCCGAGGCGTCGGTGGCGCACGAGAGATGCACAGCATTCACAAGCGAATAGCGCGCTCCTGAGGGGTGAAGCTGACTCTCTACCAGCTCGATGCGGTCAACGCTAAGTTGCCCTAATACCGCCTCACGATGGGCCTTCAGCGCGACAAGGAACTCACCTCGACGGGAGACGCGCTTCAAACGTGCCAAAGTCAAATGAGGGGCGAAGACGCGAGCTTCGGATGAAAAACCAATTGTGGTCAACCGGGCATCGAGCTTCTGCTGTATTTGCCTTAAAGTCCCAGTCACATCCTGCACACCCACCCACAGGACCCGCGGACTAGATTCTTGCGGAAAAACTCCCACCCCGGCGAGCGCTAGCGTGAACGGATGGTGATGTTGGGCTGCCGTTGTCATGCATGAAATAATCGTCCCGATAAGGCTAGAATCGACCTCGCCTAGGAATTTTAGCGTGATGTGAAATCCAGCCTCACGCACCCACGTGGCTTCCAGTCGCAATCGCCGAAATTCCTGTTGCAAGGCGACGAGTTTGGCCTTGAGATCAGCCGGCAGTGGAACAGCGATAAACACTCGCACCGATCGTTCTTCCTTCCCGCAGATGAGACCGGAATCTCATGAACGTCGATAACTGTCGGTGACAGCCTATGCTCCGCATCAGAATGAATCGAGGAGAAATGAAGCGACGGAGCTTATGAGTAATGTGGCTCCGAGAGTGCTGGATTGGTCGCTTGCCGGTTCAGCGCATCCTTAAGCATTTCGAGCGATTTGAGTGCTGATTGGCGCTGGATCTCAGTACGCTCCCCGGGGATCACTCCTTCCCACCAGATACTGCCACACGGCAGAGCGACCGCAATATAGGTGAGGCCAATCGGCTTCGAACTCCGGCCGATCCGTGGTCCTGTCAGGCCTGTGACGGCCAGTCCCACCTCCACATGGCTGAGCTCTTGCACATGTGTCGCCATCGCCAAGGCCGTCACCAGACTGACAGCTCCATGTTGTTGGAGCACAGCAGGAGGAATCGCCAGAGAGGTTTCCTTGGCCTCATTGCTGTAGGCGACGATACTTCGATCAAAATAGCTCGAGCTGCCCGGGACAGACGTCAGGAGATAGCCTATGTATCCCCCTGTAGAGGTTTCGGCGACTGCCAGATGCCAGCCTCGTTCGACGAGGAACCGGCCGATCTCCTCTTCAACTGCCATACGCTCCACGCTCCACGCCCACCAGAAGCGCCCCACGACGCCGGCGATCTAGAGAGGCAACAACCGTTTCGACAGGAACCCGATGACTCCAAGCGGATCCATCGGGCCAGCGTGCCCAGCACCGCTGAAAGATCCACCGGAGACCCTCTCGGTGCGACACGGAGTATAACATGGGAGGTCATCGATATCGGTTGTGGATGATAGAGGTCGCCGTTTCACGTGCCCACCGATCGGCATCGAGAATAACCTCGATATCGCCATCGAGGATAGGCTGCGCCTCATGCCGCTGGAGTGTTTCTTCGATCACCGTGGGAATATCGATAAAGTGAATCTTTTCATGCAAAAACGCCTCGACCGTCGCTTCGTTGGCAGCATTGAGCACCGCGGGCAGCGTGCCGCAGGCGCGGATCGCTTCGAACCCGAGACGCAGACAGGGAAACCGCATCAGGTCTGGAGGTTCAAAGGTGAGCGTGCCGATTTGGCTGAGATCCAGCCGGGGTAGCGTATTCGCCAGGCGCTCAGGATAGTTAAGCGCGTATGCAATGGGAATCCGCATGTCAGGGATCCCCAACTGGGCGATGACCGAACCGTCAACGAATTCTACCAAGGAATGTACGATGCTTTGCGGATGGACCACGACATCGACTTGATCAGCACTCACGCCAAAGAGCCATCGGGCCTCGATCACCTCAAGCCCTTTGTTCATCATGGTTGCTGAATCCACGGTGATTTTTCGGCCCATCCGCCAGTTTGGATGCTGGAGGGCTTCCTGGACCGTGATCTCGCGAAACTTCTCTTGCGCTAAGGTTCGGAATGGGCCGCCTGAAGCTGTCAGCAGCAGACGCCTGACATCGCGTGCGTTATGGCCGGCCAAAGCTTGAAAAATGGCGCTATGTTCGCTATCCACGGGGAGGATGCGGACGCGCCCCTGAGCCTCCCGCATGACGAGTTCACCCGCCATCACCAGCGGCTCTTTATTGGCGATCGCCACATCTCTGCCAGCGCGGATGGCAGACAGAGTCGGTGCCAATCCCGCGCCGCCCACAATGGCCGACAGTACCAGATCGACTCCAGGCAGGCTGGCAATCGTACAAGCCCCGTTGGTGCCCTCAACCACCTCAATCCCTAAATCCGAGGTTCGCTCCCGCAGCTCCTTCGCCCGTTGCAAATCGAACACCGAGACATACGATGGCTGGAAGCGCCGCATTTGTTGCTCAAGCAATTCAATATTACTACCGGCTGCAAGTCCCACGACGGCAAACCGCTCCGGATGCTGTTGGACGATATCCAGGGTATTGACCCCGACGGAACCGGTTGAACCCAGAATCGCCAACCTTTTTCTCATAGCATGGCTCCCGCTATCTCCTCTCCCGCCCATTCGTCCCGCTGACATCTACCACGCTGCTGCACGCGTCTACGATGGAAGCTCTTGTCCGATCACATAGAGGACATAGTAATACAACGCTGGTGCGCCGAATAAGATACCATCGACCTTGTCTAAAATGCCACCGTGCCCCGGAATCATGACTCCAGAGTCTTTGACCCCGGCACTCCGTTTGAGCAGCGACTCGCTTAAGTCACCCAATTGGCCGAGCACTGCCAAGAGGCAACCCATCGCGAGACACTGCGTCAGCGTGAAGTGCCCGAGGAGCCAACGCCCTCCCAAAGTCGCGCCACAGAGACTCCCCAACAACCCTCCAATGGCGCCCTCGATCGTTTTACCCGGACTGAGTGTCGGGGCAAGTTTATGGCGCCCAAATTGCGTACCAAACACGAGGGCAACTGCATCCCCGAGCCAGACGACGCCAAATATATAGAAGACGTAGCTGGATCCATCGATCAACAAGCGTAACAATAAGACATAACTGAGCAGCCAGCCTATATAAAACACGCCCAGAAGCGTCAAGGCGATGCTCTGAACCGATGTCACCACTGCTTGCCGGGTAAAAAGGCCAACCAGGAATGACAGCAAGACCATCGCTGCCACGGCTCCGTGATGGGCTATACCATCGAGATAGAATGTGAGGGGCAGCGCTCCACCGCAGGCGATTCCCAGCGCCCCCCAACATGGGAACCCCTTGGCCGATAGCATCCGGTAAAACTCCACAAGGGCAAGGACGACGACAACGGTGATCAGGAGCAAGAAGTGAAAGGGAGATCCAATATGAACGATGAGCACAAGAGGTGGAAGAATACAGAGCGCGCTTATGAGTCGTTTCAAGCAGGGCTCCTATCGGCGGAGAACCTGTTCGTGCGTCATACCAAAGCGTCGTTCACGGTGTTGATAGTCGATGATCGATCGCAGTAAGTCATCCCCCCGGAAATCCGGCCACAGCACGTCGCTAAAGTACAACTCGGTATAGCAGGTTTGCCAGAGGAGGAAATTGCTTAACCGTTTTTCGCCGCCAGTCCGAACCAGGAGATCTGGATCGGGCAATCCTATGGTATACAAGAAATTGTCGAACAGTGACGGAGTAATCGCTTCGGGGTGCAATTCCCCACGCTGAACGGCGTGTGCGATGCGCTGCACGGCATCGATGATCTCCATCCGAGAGCCATAGCTTAAGGCGAGAGTGAAAATCATGCCGTCATTCTGGCTGGTTTGCGCCATCGTCTCGACAAGCAAGTCCTGCACTGAGTTGGGGAGGTCCTGGGTGCGACCGATCGCATTGAAGCGAATATTCTCCCGCACCATCCGCCGTAATTCCTTTCGCAGATAAATCCTCAGGATGCCCATGAGGGCGCGGATTTCTTGCCGGGGGCGGGACCAGTTCTCTGTCGACAGCGCGTAGAGGGTCAAGCATGAGATGCCGAGTTTGCGGGCTGTGGTCACCACATCGTCAACAGCCATGACACCGGCGCGATGCCCAGCGTGGCGCGGAAGGACGCGCTGCTGTGCCCAGCGACCGTTGCCATCCATGACGATCGCAATGTGACGTGGAAGCTTGCCTTTGTCGATCTTCATCAGCAGGTCTGGGTCAAGCATCTAGCTTGCTCCTTCCCGCGGTCCGCTGACGCCGACCCACCGGCTTATAGGATCCGAAGTGTGCATGTAGTTCAAGAGGGGGGAATCGTGCTACGGAGGTGCCTGGAACGCATGCGACTCATATCTCCATCACCTCTTTCTCCTTTTGCGCCGACACCTGCTCCGCCAGGGCGATGTACTTGTCGGTTAACTTCTGGACTTGGTCCTGGGCACGGCGCAGCTCGTCCTCCGAGATTTTCTTGTCTTTTTCCAGATTTTTGAGGTCGTCATTGCCTTCGCGTCGGACGTTTCGGACCGCGACTTTACAGTCCTCTCCGAGTTTCTTCACCACGCGGGCCAACTGTTTCCGGCGTTCCTCAGTCAATGCTGGTATAGGAATCTTGATCACTCTCCCATCGTTCGATGGCGTCAGACCTAAATCGGATTTAAGAATGGCCCTCTCGACCTCTCCGATGACCGAGGCATCCCAGGGTTGGATGGTGATCAGCCGACTCTCGGGCACCGATAGCGTCGCGACTTGGTTGAGAGGCGTGGGAACCCCGTAATATTGGACGGTGATCCCGTCTAAGAGCGTGAGTGAGGCACGCCCAGTTCGGATGCTATTGAGCTCTTTACGGAACGCATCCAACGACGTTTTCATCTTCTTTTCGAGATCTGCATACACCTTTTGAACCGACCCATCTTGAGCCATCCTCAACCTCCTTGCACAACCGTCCCGAGTTCCTCACCGATGAGGACTCGCTTAATATTACCCCTAACCGTGAGGTTAAAGACGATGATCGGTAATTTGTTGTCCATGCAGAGCGAGATCGCGGTGGAGTCCATGACCTTCAGACCTTGCTGCAGCACGTCCAGATACGTCAACCGTGGAAGCATCACCGCCTCTTGATCAAGCATGGGATCCGCGCTGTAGACGCCGTCCACTTTGGTCGCCTTCAAGATCACCTCGGCACCGATCTCGACGGCCCGGAGCGAGGCCGTCGTATCCGTGGTGAAGAAGGGGTTGCCATTGCCACCGGCAAAGATCACGACTCGCCCCTTCTCAAGGTGGCGAATGGCCCGACGCCGAATGTAGGGCTCTGCGACCTGATGCATCTCAATGGCGGTTTGCAAGCGTGTCATCACCCCTTCTTTTTCCATGGCGCCCTGCAACGCCAAGCCATTCATGACGGTGGCAAGCATCCCCATGTAATCCGCCGTGACGCGGTCGACCCCGTAATTGCTAGCCGTGATCCCACGGAAGATGTTCCCGCCCCCAATGACAATGGCCACTTCGACACCGAGTGCATGCACCTCCTTGACCTCTTGGGCGATATCCTGAAGCACCTCGGGGTCGATGCCAAACCCCTGATCGCCCATCAGCGCTTCACCACTAAGTTTGAGCAAGACGCGTTTGTAGCGCAATATCACGGCGGATCACATCCTTCGCAATTACCAACGGCACGAAGAGCAGTTGCGGCGTCCAAATGAGCGCTCCTCGGACCTGCATTAAGACAGGGAGGCGCTATTGGCCACCGAGTTGATAACGCTGGAATCGGCGCACCACAATATTCTCTCCAAGCTTGGCAACTACACTCGACACCAGTTGATTGACGCTCATATCGGGGTCTTTGACGAATGGCTGCTCTAACAAGCAGATTTCTTCAAAGAATTTCTCCAGCTTGCCCTGCACGATGCGCTCCACGATGCGCTCAGGCTTTCCCCCTTCGCGGGCCTGCGCTTCGTAGATGTTCTTCTCCCGAGCGATGACGTCCTCTGGAACATCTTCACGGCGCAAATAGAGCGGATTCGAGGCGGCTACATGCATGGACAAATCTTTCACCAGCGCCTGAAACTCGTCAGTCCTGGCGACGAAGTCACTTTCACAATTGACTTCCACCAGCACGCCGATCTTCCCGCCGGGATGGATATATGACCCGATAACTCCCTCCGAGGCTGTGCGCCCTGTACGTTTAGCGGCGTCGGATAGGCCCTTCTGGCGCAAATAGTCGATCGCCTTCTCAAGGTCGCCATCGGTTTCGGACAGAGCCTTCTTGCAATCCATCATGCCAGCGCCCGTCTTGTCTCGCAATTCTTTCACCATGCCTGCCGTAACAGCCATATCTTCGCCCTTTCCCAGACAACCTGGCCACGCATCGCAAACTCACCCCCCACTCGCCCCGGAGGAGTCTCGTGATCAGCCACCTCAAAAATCCCGGATTACGCCTGCACTGATCTAGCCTGAGGGGCCAGTTCCCATTCCGGGGGGAAGCCAGCGATGCATACGACGATGCTCCAAGAACTTGACTCTCTGGGGCTCGCCTCCTTCTGTCCCCGCGTGAAGAGACAGCGCCAGAGCTAGCGCTTGGAGAATTGGAACCGCTTGCGCGCGCCGGGCTGCCCATACTTCTTGCGTTCCTTGGCACGAGCGTCGCGCGTGAGGAACCCCGCGCGTTTCAGGCGATCGCGCAGCCCAGCATTGTACCCCAGTAACGCTTTCGAGATGCCATGACGTAAGGCTTCCGCTTGGGCGGAGATCCCTCCCCCCGCGAGAGTGGCGAAGACGTCAAAGCGTCCCACTTGCTCGGTCACATCAAATGGCTGCAAGACCACCAATCGGGAGGTTTCCCGTGGGAAGTAGGCTTCGAAGGCCCGTCGATTGACCGCAATAGTGCCTGTCCCAACCTTGAGCCAGACCCGGGCTACCGCTGTCTTCCGCTTGCCCGTCGCATACCATCGCTGCACATCGTCTCCACCAACCATGCTCCCTCCTCTTCCCCCAAACTATGCTAGCACTCGCAAGCGACACAGCCACTCTCTCAGCCCTAGGCCTCATCGAGTGGCTGAGGCTGCTGAGCTTGGTGTGGATGGTCGGGACCGCCATAGACCTTGAGCTTCTTGAACATGGCCCGCCCCAATTTGTTTTTCGGCAGCATTCCCTTGACCGCGATTTCGATGACGCGCTCCGGTCTTTGCGCCAGCAGTCTGTCCGCAAAAATGGATTTAAATCCTCCAGGATACCCGGAATGCCACGCGTAGAACTTCTCCTGCCGTTTGTTGCCGGTCAACCGCACTTTCCGAGCGTTGACGACAATGATATGATCTCCGGTGTCCACATGTGGGGTATAGATTGGTTTGTGCTTGCCACGTAGAATGGTGGCAACCTGACTTGCCACGCGCCCAAGCACTTTTCCGTCCGCGTCGATGAGATACCAGCGACGCTGAATTTCTTCCTTCTTCGCGCTGAAGGTTTTCATACGATCACAGGCTCCTCCGTGCAACTCGGCTATCTTCCTAATGCCCCGGTGCATCTCGCATGCTGAACGTCGCTCCGTCTCGCTGCCGCAGGACAGGCCAACGTGACATCGATCTCTCTCCATGCGCCCCCCATCACATGAGAGCGCCTCCGCGCGAGTCACGTCAATCGCTGGTGACTTGAAAGGCGTCCTTGATGAGCGCAATGCGTGGCTGCTGCGCGTCCATCTCGACCGTCACAACATCGAAGCGGCAGAACTCGCCTGTTTTCTTCCTCTGCATGAGATAGACTTGCGACGCTTTGATCAAGTGGCGTTGCTTCTCGAGTGTCACAGCGCCAGCTGCCGGACCATAGCTCTGCGAGCGACGTGTTTTCACCTCAACAAAGGCCAGCGTTTGACCGTCACGTGCAATGAGATCAATCTCGCCAAACCGACAGCGGTAATTTCGTTCCAGAATCCGGTAGCCATGTTGGCAGAGGTACTGGACCGCGGCTTCCTCCCCGGCTATGCCGACCGCGTGTCGAGGCTCAGTCATCCCGATGCCCCGTCTGCGTTACTCCACGAAAGGTGAGACGATGAATCGGGGTCGGGCCTAACTGGTGAATGGCGTGCACATGGGCCATCGTGCCGTAGCCTTTATGTTGCGCCAAGCCGTATCCCTGAAATTGACCCTCGAGCGCTTCCATATAGCGGTCCCGGCTCACCTTGGCGACGATCGATGCGGCGGCAATCGAGCCAACCGTCTGATCGCCACGGACGACCATCCGCTGCGGTTGGATCGCCTCCACTCCATCGCGGCCATCGATCAGCAGAAAATCCGGCCCACATGCTAAGTCCTGCAAAGCTGCCCGCATCGCTAGTATGGTCCCTTGCCGGATATTCACCCGATCGATCACGCTGGCGTCAACAGAGCCTACCCCGACTGCTAGGGCTACTCGCAGGATCGTGTGAAACAGCGCCTCGCGTTCGCCTCGGGTCAGGCGTTTTGAATCATCAACGTTCGCGACCGTCACGCCTGGGGGGAATATCACCGCCGCGGCCACCACGGGCCCCGCTAGCGCACCCCGTCCCGCCTCATCGATCCCGGCGACGTGCGTATACCCCAGATTCCACAGCTCTCCTTCAACATGCCAGTTTACCAGAGAGACGCGGGGCATCTTGACTCTCTATCGGAGACTGTGCAGTCCTCACTTCGCCGTGCACGCCACACTCGCACTCATGAAGGGCGTCGTTCGCGAATACGAGCTGCTCTTCCCTTCTTGCTGCGCAGGTAGTAGAGTTTCGCTCGCCGTACGCGCCCTGCACGCACGACATCTATCTTGTCAATCATCGGTGAATGTAGAGGGAAAATGCGCTCGACCCCCATCCCGTACGAAATTTTTCGGACCGTGAAGGTTTCGCGGCTCGCCCCCCCCTTGCGGGCGATCACTACCCCCTCAAACATCTGAATACGTTCCTTCTCCCCTTCGATGACGCGCACATGGACGCGCACGGTATCCCCCGCCTGAAAGGTTGGGATGGTGGCCTTGCGCGCTTCTTCTTCGATGAGCTGCAGCAGGTTCATAGGGCATCCTTTTGGCCGGCACTGTGACGCGGTGCGGCGAGCTGAATGGCATCGAGCACAGCTAGGTCCTCCTGACTGAGCCGTGCGGGCTGGAGGAGGTCCGGACGCCGGTGCAGTGTCCGCTTAAGCGCTTCTTGATGCCGCCAGCGGCGGATCTGCTGATGATTGCCGGAGAGCAAGACCTCGGGAACCGGTTGCCCTCGAAAGACGTGTGGACGCGTGTACTGCGGGGCATCGAGCAGGGCCTCCACGAAGGAATCATCGGCTGCGGAGGCCTCGTTGCCCAGCGCGCCAGGGAGCAGGCGAATAATCGCATCCATCATGACCAACGCGGCGAGCTCCCCACCAGTCAGCACGTAGTCACCGATCGAGAGCTCTTCGTCGACGTAGGCCCGCACGCGGTCATCGACCCCGCCATAGCGTCCACAGACGAACAGCAATGCCTCTTTGCGCGCCAATTCCCGCGCCCGCTGCTGGGTGAACACATGCCCCTGGGGGCAGGTCAGAATCGCGTGCAGGCCCGATACTTCGGCACGCAGCTTTTCGATGCCGCGCACGAGCGGCTCAACCTTCATAATCATGCCCGGTCCGCCGCCATAGGGGTCGTCGTCGGTCGTCCGATGCAGGTCAGTGGTGTATTGCCGCAGATCATGCAGCTCAACCCGCACCAAACATTTCTCCTGGGCACGCTTGAGGATACTCTCCTGCAATGGTGACACGAGGAGCTCAGGGAAAATCGTTAACACGTGAAGGCAGAGCATGCTTACAACAATCCCGGTATGACGCGCACACGCAGGATGCCCTGTGCCGCGTCCACCGCCAGAATCACATCCTTGATAAAAGGCAGAAGCGTCTCCTGCACGCCTTGACGCACAACAAGCACTTCGTTACTGCCGGTCGGAAAAAACTCTTCCACCCGGCCGAGGCACGCGTCATCTTCGGTATAGACGGTCAATCCCTCCAAGTCAAACCAATAAAACTCCCCATCGGGTGGAGGTGGGAGCGCATCACGCGGAACGCAGAGATCACATCCTGCCAGTGATCGCGCCATGTCCTGTGACACGTAGCCCTCAAGCTGGAGGAGCAGCCGCTCACCGCTGCGACGCATGTGGGTAACCCGGTGGCTGCGGAACTCGCCATCAGCGCGCCGAACCGCCACCTCGCCCACACGGGCGAAGCACGTCAAATCATTCAGATAAGGCTCAACGAGCATCTCCCCCTCCAACCCATGAGGGTGGAGCACCCGACCAATGGGTACCGGTCTCGTCGCCAACGTTCCTTTCCCTCTAATCTTACTCTAGAATTTCCAAGACGGCACGCTTCTTGAGCTTCGTGGCCGCCGCATTGACGATCGTCCGCATGGCCCGAGCTGTCCGCCCTTGACGCCCGATGACTTTTCCCAGGTCTGCCTCCGCCACTTTCAGCTCTAGCACCGTGGTCTTTTCTCCCTCGACCTCTCGTACTTCGACTTCCTCCGGCCTGTCAACGAGGGCTTGAGCGATAGCGCGTACAAGCTCCTTCATACGGGCTTCCTCCGCAGTAGACCGCGCGCAGCGTGATGGATCGAGGGATGAGGGATTATGCAGAGGCGACTTTCTGCCAGACCCCGACACGAGCCAAGAGCGACTTCACCGTCTCAGTGGGTTGTGCTCCCCATGTGAGCCATTGCTGAACCCGCTCCTCATTGACAGAGATTTGTGGGGGATCGACTAATGGGTTGTAGTGCCCAACCGTTTCGATGAAACGCCCGTCGCGAGGCGATCGTGAGTCCGCTACAACCATACGATAGATGGGCTTTTTCTTGGCGCCAATGCGCCGCAATCTTATCTTAACGGCCACCGTCCACCTCCGAGTTTTCCCTTCTTGCCGCCCTGCATGAAGCGCTTCATGAGTTTGCGTGTCTCCGCGAACTGTTTGAGGAGACGGTTGACATCCTGAATCTGCGTGCCGCTTCCTTGGGCAATCCGTCGACGCCGACTGCCGTCGATCGTCGACGGATTTTGACGTTCTGCCGGGGTCATGGAATTGATCATCGCTTCAATGCGCACAAATTCTCTCTCGTCAACCTGAAGGTTCTTGATGCCCCCTGTGCCCGGCAGCATCGACAGGATTTGATCGAACGAGCCCATCTTACGGACTTGTTGCAGTTGCTCTTTGAAGTCCGCCAACGTAAAGCTCTCCTCCCGTAGCTTTCTTTCGATCTCTTTGGCTTTCTCGACGGAGATCGCCTCCTCGGCGCGCTCGATCAGGGACAGAATATCACCCATTCCCAGAATACGTGAGGCGATGCGTTCAGGATGGAAGGGCTCGAGAGCATCGATTTTCTCGCCGGTGCCGACGAACTTGATGGGCTTACCGATGACCGTCCATATCGACAGAGCGGCCCCCCCGCGGGCATCGCCGTCGAGTTTCGTCAAGATCACACCGTCGAGGGCCAAGGCCTCGTTAAAGGTCTTAGCGACGTTGACGGCATCCTGTCCCGTCATGCTGTCCGCCACGAATAGGATCTCATGGGGGGTGAGCGCTCGGCGCAGCCCTCGCAGCTCCTCCATCATCCCCTCATCGATGTGCAGTCGGCCCGCTGTATCGATGATAGCGACGTCATGGCCGCGGCTCCGGGCCATGGTCAACGCGTCCCGACAAATATCTACAGGCGTGGCGGCGGGATTCGTCTCCCAGACAGGGACGCCGATCTGCTGACCCAAAACCTGTAATTGCGTAATCGCCGCCGGACGGTTGACGTCAGCTGGGATGAGGAAAGGGCGCCGTCCCTCCCGTTGCAGTCGCTTGGCGAGCTTGGCCGCCGTTGTTGTTTTGCCGGACCCCTGCAAGCCTACGAGCATGATGATCGTCGGGGGCGTAGACGCCAGGGTCAGCTTGCTCTGTGAGTCACCCATCAGGTTCATCAACTCCTGATGGACCACCTTCACCACTTGTTGCCCTGGTGTTAAACTTTGCAGCACGGATGTGCCAACGGCCTTTTCCCGTACACGCTCGATAAAGTCCTTCACCACCCCGTAATTCACGTCCGCTTCCAGGAGAGCGAGCCTCACCTCTCGTAGGGCATCGCGAATGTTGGCTTCGGTCAGCTTCCCCCGGCTGCGGAGACGCCGAAAGACATCTTCTAAACGCGATGAAAGCCCTGTGAACACGCGAACTCTCCCACTTGTGTTGCCGAGAAGCCCAGCAACTCATGATGTAAGAGGAAAGGGCAAGCCATTGCACTTGCCTAGCGAAGAGCGCTCACCAGTGTATGAAATGCAACCGCTGCTGTCAAGTGGCAAGGCATGGCACCCACATGGCTGATGAGCCCTCGAAAACGCCCACCGTCACTCTGCGTTCGCTTGGCGAGGAAGCCTCCACGAGCGGCGCTGCGTCGGGAGAGGGTTTCGGCAAGCCGCCCCGCTCAGAAAGGTGTGAGCGCGGGGGCTCGGGGATCGATGCGGGGACGAAGGTCCTTAGGAGTCGTTAGCCCTGTCGAGGGGGTGCGCAAAGCGGACGGAGCATGCCCACGCAAGCCCACGAACCGGCAGAGCAAGGCGCTTACTCGATGCTCTTTTCTTCCACGAGCACACCGTCGTAGTAGACTTTGGCTACCGTCTGGCCTTTGACTTTCACCAACACGCGGACCTCGCCACCGGACTCGCGCATTTGATCAAAGACTTGCCGCTGCTCATCCGCATTGGCGACGATAATCTGCACACGCCGAGGCCCCGCGCCTGCCGGCATGCGGTGCTGGAAGAGGGTGAACGTCCCAACACTACTCGTTGGCGTCGATTCACGTTTGGCCAGTACCAACTCTACGCCTTGTCCCGCCATGACTCGCTGCCCAGGGGCTGGTTGCTGCAGGACGACGCTGCCGGCTCGCGCCTCTGGACGATCCATGTATCTTACTCTCTCGACGCGCAGCCCTATGGAAGCCGCCATTTCGTTAGCAGTGGACTGAGGTTGACCTCGAAGATCGGGCATGACATAGCTCACAGGCCACGGCCCATCACTGGCGAGCAAGGTGACGGTCCCACCCTTCATGATCCTTGAAGCCGCCGGGGGACTTTGCGCAATAACGGTGTCGCGGGCGACGCGAGGTGAGTGCACCCGATAGATTTCCCCCACCCGAAGCCCGTAGCGTTCCAGGGTGGACTTCGCATCCCTCCACGAAGCCCCATGCACAGCGGGTATGGCCACCTCTCCCAGGCCTTTGCTGATCACAACACGAATGATGGCTTCGGGCCTCATCCAGCTCCCTGGCCGTGGGTCTTGAGAGATGATCTGGTTGCTGGGAGTGGAGGTGCTGAAGGCCCGGTCAGCGACCTTGAGGCTGAGGCCCTGCTTGTTCGCGATCTCCAGAGCCGCAACCAAATCCTTACCGACGAGATCAGGGACGATCACTCCTTCACGCGTGACGGTCAGGCGTACGACGATGACGGCCGTCAGCGCACCTAGAGCGATGACGATCGCCAAGGCGGTAAAGAGCTTGAGAATGCGTTTCATGGCACCGCCATCCGTTCCCCGGTCAGGCCGAACCCCATCGAGGAGTGCTCGACGTGCTACGCCGCAGACGGGCCGCGAAAAAGCCATCCAGCCCCTCAGGCCCTGGCCATGTTTGCAACCATCCCCCCTCCCGGGCGAACACACGGGCGGCATCGGGGAGGTCCTTGGATACCGCCTCCAGTTCATAGTCGCGATGACGATCTAAAAACCCCTGGACAATCTGCTGATTTTCCTCTGCCTCCGTCGAACAAGTAATGTATAACAAGAGGCCATCGGGCTTCACGAACTGGCTGAGATGCGCCAAAATGGAGGCTTGGACAGCGGCCATCATCCCAATCAACTCAGGCCCCTTGCGCCATTTGGCGTCGGGGTGACGACGCAACACTCCGAGGCCCGAACACGGGGCATCAACCAGGATGCGGTCAAACGCCCGCTTGAACGCCACCCTCTCGGCCTTCCCCACCACACCACGCAAGCATTGTAAGCCCAGGCGACGAGCGTTCGCTGTCACGAGATGGAGGCGCTGCGGGCTGTGGTCGAGGCACAAAATTTGACCGCGATCCGCCATCAATTCAGCCATATGCGTGGCTTTTCCGCCGGGAGCCGCACATGCGTCGAGCACCCGCTCCCGAGGTTGGGGTGTGAGGAGATATCCGCACAGGATGGCCGCCTCATCCTGGACCGTAAACCAACCGTCCCGATAACTCTGGAGCTGGTCGAGTGCGGTATGCGACTTGACGCAAACCCCGTCGGGAGCATAGCGGCAGGGCTCTGCCGCACAGCCATCGGCTGCCAGCGAGTCCAGGAGACGTTCACGCGTGGTACGTCGTAGGTTCACTCGCACCACCAGAGATGGACGCGTGTTATTCGCCTGGCACATCGCCGTGGTCTGTTGCGGGCCATAGTGAGCTAGCCAGCGCTCAACTAGCCAGCGTGGATGTGACTGCGTAATAGTGAGATAGGCCAGGAGATCTGGGTGGGGCTGCGGAGGCGACATGGTGCTACGTCGGCGCTCCAATGCGCGCAGCACCGCGTTCACATAAGCCACGACTCCCGCATGGCCGACCTGTTTTGCCAGTTGCACCGTTTCACTGACGGCAGCATAGGGTGGCAGGTGGTCCATGAAGCAGAGTTGGTAAGCACCCAGCCGTAGAAGGTTACAAACGGCGGGGGTCAGCGATTCAAGGAGGCGGTCCGAGCACTGCTGCAGCATCCAATCGAGCCGATTCCGCCAGCGCAGGACCCCATAGGTGAGCTCGCGCATGAAGGCACGAGCCTGCGGTGTGAGGCGCTGCTCAGCTGTTAGAGCGGTGATTAACTGGTCTGCGAAGCCCCCAGTCGCCTCCACCCGGCAGAGTACCCGGAGCGCGAGCTTCCGCACTGGCTGCCGATGGATTGTCGTGCTCACTCTGTCCCCAGCACATCTGCAGGGCGTAACCCATGGCCGCGCGCATAAGCCGCTGCATCCATCCGGCGACCGCTTGCCGGTTGCACCTCGCCCAGCACCAGATAACCATCCCCGGTCTCAACCCAAATGCCCAGTGTATCGATGCTCGCAACCCTGCCCGGCGCCCCCGCCCCGGACATCGCCACCGGGGTTGAGCGCCAGATACGCAATGGCTTTCCCCGATGCGTGGTCACCGCCCCGGGCCATGGGGTCACGCCGCGGACGAGATGGGCAAGGTCATCGGCGCTTCGACCCCACACGATAACGCCATCCTCCTTCCGCAGTTTGGGGGCATAGGTTGCGCGGGCATGATCTTGTGGCATCGGTTGCAAGGCGCCAGATTGCATACCATCCAGGGCCTCTAAAAGCGCCTCTGCGCCGCGCGCCGCCAGGCGTTCCTGCAAAGTGCCGGCGTCGTCGGATGGATCGATGGCAACCTTGGACTGTAGGAGAATCGGCCCTGTGTCCAATGTTTCGTCGAGCAGCATGATGGTCACACCCGTCACCTGCTCGCCACGGATAAGCGCCCAGCTAACCGGGGCCGCCCCACGATACTTTGGCAGCAGCGACGCATGGACGTTGACGCATCCCAACGGGGGAATGGCGAGGAGGGTGGAGCGTAGTATCTGCCCGTAGGCGGCAACCACAATGACCTGCGGAGCCAGAGCTTTGAGCTCAGCAAGCAGCTGCGGGTCACTAGCCCGATGCGGCTGTAGAATGGGCAATCGCTGTGCTGCGGCCACTTGCTTGACCGGTGAGGCGGCGATCCGTCGCCCACGCCCTTGGGGACGATCGGGTTGGGTAACCACGGCGACAACGGCATGACGGGAGGCCACGAGCCGCTCTAGTGAAGGCACTGCAAACGCTGCAGTCCCCATGAAAACCACATTCACGACGACTTACCCTCTGACGGCATCGCGTTGAGAACGCTTCCACTCGTTCTTGAGTACCTCGCGCTGAATCTTGCTCATCCGATCCCAGAGGAGGATGCCGTCGAGATGGTCCATTTCATGCTGAAAGGCTCTGGCCAGGTAACCACGGCCATGAACGCTCACCTCCCGCTGATCCAAGTCCCAACCACGGATCTCTACCGACTCGGCGCGCGGGATCTCCGCCCGAATGTCAGGGATGCTGAGACAACCCTCTTCCTCGATCACTCGGCCGCTCGCTGAGACGATCTTCGGGTTCACCAGGACGATTAGCGAGTCCGGTTTTTCGCCGACGGTGATGTCAGTCACCAGTAGTCGTAGCGACACCCCGATCTGTGGCGCGGCGAGCCCTACGCCGGGCTCTGCGTACATGGTTTCGACCATGTCGTCGACCAATTTACGGAGGTCGTCATCTATAGTGTTGACCCGAGCCGCCTTTTTACGCAGCACCGGATCGGGATACTTCCGAATCTCTCGGATGGCCATCGTCCACTCCCTTGTCGCCATATCTACGGGTGCGGTTCATGATATCCTGCGCTACAGCGGTACGCTGGGTGCGTGGCTTGCTACCGCCTCGCAACCCATCTTGTGAACGGTGCACAGTGTAGCGAAGCTCCTTGCCAAATGCAACGGTCATCCCGTGCCGCGCGCGCCTTTATCCCCTACTGTCGCCGCGCTCATCAGCTGGATGGAAACCGCAAGGATCGTGTGAACCCTCCTGGCTCCTACAAGCCGAGGAAGAGACGTTCGCCGAGCATCGGCGGAAAGCCGAGGCGCACGATCTTCTCGCTGGCGGCATCCACATCGTACTCGGCGCGTCGCAACTCAAACCTCCGTGCCTCCGTGTCGAAAATCCCATAGGAAGCGCGCCAGTCGCCGTCGCGCGGTTGGCCAACGCTCCCGACATTGAACACATAGCCATGGTCAGGCAAGATTTGTATGGTTGTGCGTGGGTCTTCCCAGATACGCAGCGTTGGCTGTTCGCGAACGATGAAGGTGGTGCCCCGATGGGTATGGCCGACGAAAATCATGGACTGATTGGCGGCCGCGTGCCGAACGATCGCCTCTACATCAGTTTCATCAAGAATGTAGGGAAATTCCTCCTGTTGGTATGGCGATCCGTGGCAGAGCAGCATGTCGTCGAGCTCGATGCGGTGCGGCAGCTGGGCGAGCCAACGCATGTGTACGGTGTCGAGCATACGCTGATGCCCCTCGACTGCCACGCGCGCAGGGGAGTTAAACCACTCCGTGCTCAAGCGACCAGAGCAGGCAGCGTCGTGATTACCCAGAACGACAAGGTCCGCAATGTCTCGCACGATCTGACAGCACTCATTCGGGTTGGCGCCGTACCCGACGGTATCACCTAAGCATATATACCGATCAATTTGCGTTTGCTGATATGCGCTGAGCACCGCCTGCAGTGCCTCAAGATTTGCGTGCACGTCTGAAAAGATTCCGATGCGCATTGCCGATCCTCATGGCTCTCCTACACGTTCTCTCAGATTCTCTACTACCCCTAGAAGTTGAGTTTATGAGTAGCCTCTGGTGGATAGATTCCATGCAGAGAAATCGATTTGCTCAAGATTGACTTTGCTCGGATCAACGACATGTAGAATCGCCTACGGGACATTTGCCTGGGATCAATCGACGTGGCGAAGCGCACCCCCTTGCAGACCAAAGTGATCGTATCTCACTCCAGCTTTTCGCCGTCTCCCCGACGCGTATTGCGGAAATGGTCCTGAAATTGCTGCACCAGTGCGTCGATCTCTCGTCTGGTAGAGCGTCCGTGGCGTTGCAGGATGAATCGGTACACCACCATACAGAAGACAACCCCGGAGAGAAACCCGATCATCAACCCATCGGTGAACATCTGATAGGACATACCTTCACCTCCCTACCGGAATGCTCGTGAGTCAGCGCAACTCGTTAAGAGTCTTCAACATATTCGGAGTATAGCCCAAGGTTCGCGCCAGCGTCAAGCAATGCCGCTCATAGCAGGGCCCGGCATGTAACCTTCCATGACCAAACGACGGCTGGATTTTGAGTTGCATCCAAACAGGAGGCGTGGCATAATCATGCGCGTTCAACGTGGCAGGATAAGGTTGCATCACAGACAGAAGCGCGAGAAATTTCAATAGTGTCCTGGCTCCGAGGCCCTATGACACCAGTCGGGCTACTGCTGCCTGCCCTGTTGCTGCTCATTTGGAACATTTGCCATCTTCCTTCCTCCGCATCAGCTGATCCGAACCCTTCTGCCGCGGCAGCCCTCATTATGGATGCTGCAACGGGGGGGATTCTGTATGAGAAGAATGCTCATAGTCCCCTCCCCATGGCTAGCACCACGAAAGTCATGACCGGGTTGTTGGGGGTGGAACGGCTACGCCCTCACGAGATCATCCAGGTCAGCGCCTTTGCCGCTTCGATGAGCCCATCGAAACTGTACTTGAGGCCGGGGGAACTGATGCGCGCCGATGATCTTCTGCAGGCCATCCTGCTTAAATCTGCCAATGATGCCAGTGCGGCGTTAGCTGAGAAAATCAGCGGTTCGGAAGCGGCCTTTGCCCAGCTCATGACCCGCCGAGCGCGCGAACTGGGGGCGCAAAACACCCATTTCGAGAACGCCTCGGGCCTGCCCTCGGATGACCACTATTCGACCGTGTACGACCTGGCGGTCATCCTGCGCTATGCCATGCAGCGCCCCGACTTCGCCGAGATCATGCAGATGAAGACTGCAAGCATCGAGAGTATGACGGGCCGCGCCTGGACCGTCCGCAATCATAACCGACTGTTGTGGACCTTTCCCGGGGCCCTGGGGGGAAAAACGGGATGGACTCGAGCGTCGGGACACTGCTATGTCGGCATGGTAGAGCATGACGGCAGAACACTCATCGTTTCCGTCCTCGCCAGCTCACGCCTGTGGAACGACGTCAATGAGCTCTTGCTGTATGGATTCTCATCCCCAAGCTTCGGAGAGCCTCGCTTCGTCAACCTCAGCAAGATGGCGACGCTTCCCCCTCCCCTCCCCGCCCCGCTGCCCGAACGGAAACCGCCCGAGCGGCAGCTCCCCGAACCCAATCCACGGGCGCCAAAGCCGGTGGAGGCCAGAGGTGGGAATGTTTCGGCCTATACGGTTCAAGTTGGAGCCTTCCGCGAAAAACGCCTGGCCGAGGTGCTACGACAGCGCTTGCGCCAACGCGGCTATTCCGCCCAGGTGATGACCTCAGGAACACGGACAGCCAAGTTCTACAGGGTGCGGCTGGGAGAATTCGATACGCCGGGGGAAGCCAAACGGATTGTCGGCCGTCTGAAGAGTCAGATGGGGCTTGACGCCGTGGTCGCGGCTACGGATTAAGGTCTGAGGAGAGGCAGTTGACGCCGTATGACACCCTCCTAGTTGAGCAGCGACAGCATGTGGCCTATGTGACGCTCAACCGCCCGACCGCTCTCAACGCTCTCAACACCGCCCTACGTCGCGATCTCAAGCAATGTTTTACGGACCTCCAAGCCGATCCTGATGTGCGCGTTGTGGTCATCACTGGCGCCGGCCGGGCCTTTTGCGCAGGAGCCGATATCAAGGAATGGCGCGAACCGACCTCGGTGGTGGAGGATCGAGAGGAGCGCTTACGCCTCAATGTTTGGCAGGCCATGAGTCGCTGTGAAGCCCCGATTATCGCGGCGATCAATGGTTACGCGTTGGGTGGAGGTTGCGAGCTGGCGATGTGTTGCGATATACGCATTGCCTCCGATCAGGCGCAACTGGGGCTAACCGAGGTGACGCTGGGGATCATCCCGGGGGGCGGGGGCACGCAGCGCTTGCCGCGTCTGGTCGGACCTGGCAAGGCGCTGGAGTTGATCCTCACCGGCAAGCGCATCGATGCGCATGAAGCGCTACGCCTGAGCCTCGTGGAGCAAGTGGTTCCACACGATCAACTCGAGGTCGTAGTCGAGGAGCTCGCCCGGACCATCGTCTCGCGCGCCCCTTTGGCGGTGAAGTATGCCAAAGAGGCCATCGTCCGAGGACTCGAACTTCCCCTTAGCGAAGGCTTGAAAGTCGAGTCGGAACTCTATACGCTGCTGCGGACCACAGAAGATCGGATGGAAGGGGCCAGGGCCTTTCAGGAAAAACGGCCACCGCAATTCAAGGGACGATAGCCCACCCGCCCCCGAGACTGGAGAATGTCATGGACCAGATGAACAGACGCGAACGCGTGCGCGCCGCCTTGCAGGGAAAGCCGGTCGATCGCCCGCCGATCAGTTTTTGGCGCCATTTTTTCGACAAGGAGACCAGCGCTGTTGGCCTGGCAGAGGCGATGCTGGGCTTCCAGCGCACCTACGATTGGGATTTTATGAAGGTCAACCCGCGCGCCTGCTACCACGCGGAACCCTGGGGTTGCCGATTCCAATTTAGCGGGCAGCCCCACATCGATCCCAAGCTCATTGAGGCCGCCATCAAGACGCCGGACGACTGGCGGCGGATCAAACCCCTATCGCCGGCGGCCGGCGCCTTCGGTGAGCAATTGGAAGCCCTGCGTCTCGTTAAGGAGGGACTCCGGGGTGAGGTGCCGTTTGTCGAGACCATCTTCACGCCCTTGTCCGTCGCCGGCCGCTTAGTCGGTTCAGATGAGGTGATGCGCGAGCATCTGGGACGGTATCCCGAGCGTGTGCATGAAGCCCTTGAAGCGATCACCGTGACCTTTGAAGGCTTTGCCAAAGCCTGCCTGGAGGTTGGTGTCGACGGGTTATTCTATGCCACCACCGGCTGGGCGACCTACGATCGGCTGACCGACGCGGAATATGACGAGTTCGGCCGGCCCTACGATGTGCGCATCCTCAAGGCAGCTGAAGGCGCCCCGTTCAATATTCTGCACGTCTGTCGTAGCCGTAACATGTTGTGGAAGCTTTTGGATTATCCCGCACATGCAGTGAATTGGGCGACGACGGATGCGACCAATCCCCACATCGGCGAGGTCTGGCAGCGTAGCCATCGGCCCGTCATCGGGGGAGTGGATCAGGTGGATACCCTGCGGCATGGCACGCCGGAGGCGGTCGCGGCGCAGGTCCGCAGCGCCGTGGAGCAAACCCGTACAGGGATCATCATCGGCCCCGGGTGCTCGATCTCTCCCCAAACTCCAGCAGCGAATCTACGGGCGGCCCGCGCTACGGTAGACTCATTGGCCTGAGCGGTTGACGGCTGTCCCAAGCGAGGCAGCGGCACGCATACCGGACAGAGCTCGCGCCGCCGCCCGCTGGGGAGAGGAGACTAGCGCTGGACCCTGGTCAACGCATCGCGGAGGGCGCGCGCCGCCGCCTTGACGGGTAGCGCTTTGGTGCTCAACGGTTTCCCACTCGACCCCGCGTGGACTGTGACAAACGCCGGCCCATCGAGCTTAAGGATGTTGGGTAGCTCTTTATCGAAGGCTGAGAGCTCAGCGAACTCGAAGGTATGCGCGAACCCAGCCCCCTTGGCCATAGCGGCGAAATTGGCGCGCCCACGCCCAGGGATGGGTTGTCCCCCGGTGACCTCATAGATCTCGTTCTCGAACACGAACAGGATAAGATTTCGCGGGGCGGTATGGGCGATACTGACGAGCACGCCCAGGTTCATCAACATACTGCCATCGCCATTGAGGATCAGCACCTTCCGATCCGGGCAGGCGACCGCCAACCCAAGCCCCATATCAGGGAGATGGCCCATCCCAGTGCCGAGGGCGTTGAAATCGTAGTCACTTTGTGAGAAGGCTGGCCACTCTTGGGCAACGCTCATGGTGGTCAACACGAGTTCATTCGTGCGGTGCTTGGCCAGCGTCTGCAACACCTCATCCCGTCGCATTATCCTTGCCCTTTCCTTTAGACGATGCCGACCTTGGCCTACTCATTGTATTCTACGCAGATGAGCGCCGCCACCGGACGTGAAATCTCCTGCGCTTGCTTGAACGCCTCGGCGATCTTGGGGGTATCGGCGTCGGTTTCGATGTGGTGGAAGGGAATGCCCCAAGTGTTGAGAATCGGCTCGGTATAGACCGCTGCGGTGTCGAAGGGTTGCTTGCCCGCCTTCATTTCCATATAGCCACGATAGCCGATCATCATCAGCAGAGGCAGCTCCAGACCCAGCGCAGTGCCGCGGAGGACATCGCCCGATTCAAACAGGCCGGTGTTCTGAATCAAAATGACAGGGGTTTTGCCACCCATCCACAGGCCCGATGCCACCGCAAAGGCTTCTCCTTCACGACACACGGGAATAAACCCCAGATCCTTTTCCGCCTGCATCGCGTCGTACATGAATTTCGATTCGCTATCCGGCAACCAAACCACGTGCGTAATGCCGCACTTTTTCAGCTGCTCGATGATGGTTTTGGGTTGTAACACAATCATCCCTCCTCGTTTCCGACACCACGATCGCAGACGAACCAGTAGGTCAGGTGGTGCCCTCTAGAGCGGGTCAGTCAATCACCTCTATCGCACGTCGTATGCCGTACAGTGTGCCAAAGCCGCCTCAGTATGAACGGCCATACGAGTGATGTCAAGGAGCGATCCGCCGCGGCGGGATCGCATCCCGTGACGGCGAGATCCATCCTGGCATGATGGTGCTCAATGTCTTGCAATCAACGGATCGATCAGCTAAGGTAAGGCGGAGAGCATGGTGGAGCGAAGCGTGCGGCATGGCAACGATCGTGTGGACGTCGGGGGTTGAGATCAACGGCGATGCTTAGGGCAGGGTGTGAAGCAGATGGGCACAGGTGAACCGACTACCATCTCCGCAGTGCACCACCCACCGACCGGGTTGTCGGCGCCCCTGGTGAGAGTATTTTCGTTATCGGCGAGTGCCGATCTCGTTGACGAACTCCGCGCGCTTGGCATCTCCGGCGGGACATCACCGGTGGGAATCCTGGTACAGGTCGCTGTCAAACTTCTGGTGCCGTCTGCGTGGCGAGCCACCGTTGCCGATGCCGTCGCCGCCTTTCCTGGACTGACCTTGTATACACAACCGCGCGGGTCCCATGAGTATGCTCTCCTTGTGATCGGGCCGCTGGCGGCAGTTCAGGCGTGCGCCAACGCCTTATCGGCTGCCGACGGACCTACGGCCTCGCTGGCGATGCAGCTGCTCAATCAACTGGCACATATCTATCCCAGGGCCTATCATACTTTCGCGTGTGGGGGAAGGTGGCTGGATTTTTCGGTGCAGACGGGGATTATGGGTATTCTCAACGTCACCCCCGACTCCTTCTACGACGGTGGAAGATATCTCGATCCGCAGGCGGCGGTTGACCGGGCGCATCAGATGGTGGCGGAGGGGGCGGATATCATCGATATCGGCGGTCAGTCGTCGCGTCCGGGCTCTGATCCGGTTTCCGAGGCCGAAGAAGCAGATCGGGTACTCCCAGTCGTGAAGGCGGTTGCCGGGTCCGTAGCGGCGATGATTTCCGTCGATACTTATCGCGCTGCGATCGCGCGCGCAGCCCTGGAAGCTGGTGCGCACCTGATCAACGATATTAGCGCCCTGCGCTTCGATCCAGCCCTCGTGGGAGTGGTGGCACAATACCGTGCGCCGCTGATCTTGATGCACATGCAGGGCATGCCCCGGACCATGCAGCTCAACCCGAGCTATGAAGCGCTCATCGATGAAGTCTTCGCCTTTCTGCACGGGCGACTCGAGGCAGCCAAGGCGGGAGGGATCGCCGCCGAGCAGCTGCTGATCGATCCCGGCATTGGCTTTGGCAAGGGCGCTCGGCATAACCTTGAGCTGCTGCGCAAGCTGCATCATTTCCACGCTCTGGGTCAGCCTCTCGTCATCGGCACGTCGCGCAAAGCCTTCATCGGCTGGATCCTCGGGACCGAAGTGAATGAACGCCTGGAGGGATCTGCGGCGACCGTGGCCGCCGCTATCCTCCAGGGTGCAGACATCGTCCGCGTGCACGATGTGCTGACGATGGCACGGGTGGCGCGTATGATGGATGCCATCGTTCGACCCAACTTCGACACCCACGCCGGGGGACGGAAGGTAGTCGAGCCCAGCCGTGCCGCCGATGAGCGTCGCAGAGGAGCGTGAGGCCGGTGCTTCGCGGGCGTGAGGCGGTGGTTACGGTTGGCATGGTCGTGATGCTGGCG